>JAEEGJ010007739.1_pt1 | contig 30389 bp, 17 predicted proteins | sample 8958761 | NCBI WGS metagenome assembly JAEEGJ01 (sample SAMN16246546, study PRJNA631951) | gut metagenome | biome: gut microbiome; feature: rumen; material: RS-attached | host: Bos | place: Iran: Karaj | collected 2018-10
TCGGGACCCTGCGGGGGCTTTCGCCCAGGCTTTTCCACGACGGTTCGGGCGATTCGAAGGTCGAGGCCGCCTACGAGGCGACGCTCTCGCTGCAGAATAACGGCGGGGCGTATTTCCAGCTGGTGCAGGCGCTGCTACAACTCGCCATCTTCTTGCCGGTGCTTATATACATTTCGTGGCCGCTCACGCTATTCCTGTTTGCGGCGGTGGTGCCGTTTGTCGCCTGGATGCAGCGCAGGCTCCACGCGCTCGGACCCCAGGAAGAATCGCTCCTGTACGCGCGGTCGAACTTTAGGCTCTCGCTGAATACCGCCCGCAGGCTCTACCGCAACTGGAGCGGCAGAACCGAGATCGGGAAGCTTTCGCAGGAGGTCTCGGAAGAGGCCGGCACGCTCAACCGCAAGGGGCTAGACGCCAGCATCCGCAAGAACGGGCTCGCCATCGCAATGGAGACGCTCTCGGTGGTGGCGATGGTCGCGGTTCTCGCATTCTGCGCGATGCTTATCGCCCGCGGGTGGATGGACGGCACGGGGCTCGTGCTGTTCTGCTCGGCGCTGCTGCTCTGCTACAAGCCGGTGAAGGAATGCGCCCGCGCGGTGCCGCAGTTCCGGGCCGCGGCGAGCGCCTGCAAGGTGCTTGTGGAATTCGAGGGGTTGCCGAAGCGAGCCGCGGGCGAACAGGATGCGGGGTCGAGATTGCCACGCTTCGCTCGCAATGACAACGAATTTGAAATCACCCACGGAAACTTCACCTACGAGGGGAGCGGTACGCCGGTCTATCGCGACTTCGGGATTACTTTGTCCAGAGAAAAGCCCGTACTCTTGCGCGGCAGGAACGGCATCGGGAAATCTACCCTGTTGCGGCTACTTGCTGGCCTCGAGGAGTGGGACGCCACGGCACCCGAAAACGTATTCTTTATCCCGCAGGACCTTGAACTTCCGCCACGCCGCCTGCTTCTAGAACAACTTAACAGCGTGAAATCCGTGGGCAGTTCAACACCCGAAAACAGCCCTAACTCCGCGAGCACCCCGAAGGCGGAACTTCTCGCGGAATTCGCCCGCACCGCCGGGACCGACCGCCTGCTCGAAAAGCAGGGCCTTTCGGGCGGAGAACGCTCCCGCATCGCCCTCCTGTGGGCTCTCGCGAGCGACTCTCCCACGGTACTCCTCGACGAACCGATGGCAGCCATCGCGCTCGCCGACCGTGAAAGTATCCTCCTCGCATTCCTCGATACTGCAGCCGCCCTCGGCAAGTGGGTCATCATGGCAAGCCACGACCCCTTCAGCGAGGCCGCCCAGGCCCGTTTCAACGTAGTGGAACTGGAACATGCGAAAGGCTAGCAAGCTGCTCTACCGCTTCCGGGGCTATATCCTCGCGCTGTTCGCCGTAGCGCTCATCGTCTGCCCCGCATCCCCGCTCCCGCGGGATCTCTCGCACATATCCGAATTCGTCCCGTACATCGCCGCACTTTTCCTGTACTCCTGCGGAATCGCCCTCCGGGTAAGGGCGCGCCAGTACATCGGGCAGCACACCCGCGGCAGCACACATACAGCCGACGAACTCGTTACCGACGGGCCATACGCCTACTGCCGCCACCCGCTCTACACGTCGAACCTGTTCATCGCCCTGGGCGCGGTATTCTTCCACCTCGGCACAAGCCAGCTGCTGTTCCTTTTCGCCCCCGCGCTCCTGCTCTTTGAATTCGCGCTCGCCTGCGCCGAAGACCGCTTCCTCGAAGATAAATTCGGCGACACCTGGCGCGCCTGGGCGTTAAGGACGCCCGTTTTCCCCTATAATCCGGCTGTCCTTTTCCCCAAAAAAGCCCCGGCGCCCAAACGCACCTTTTTTCAGGCGTTCAGGGCCGATGCATCCACGTGGTTCTGGTTCGTATTTTTTAATTTGATAATTGTTCTAATCAAAGTTTTCAGGGAATACTACCATGTTTAAGGCACTGGATTTCGCGCGTTTTGCAATCGGCACCGCCGCAAAGGCGGTCGCCAAGGTTCCCGCGGTCGAGAACCGTTTCCACATCAATGACCGCCTGAACGGCCCCTGGCCCGAAGGCCCCTTCCTGTGGATGCACGGGGCAAGCCTCGGCGAATGCAAAATGCTCCTGAACTTAGCGAAGTTCTTGCAAGAGGACATCGAGAACTGCCCGAAGATCCTGATCACCACGCAGAAGGTGGAAGTCGTCGAGTTCCTCAAGAACGCGCAACAGGATTCGGCTAACCCCGTCGAGGTCGCCATCGCGCCCGCCGACACGCCGTCCGCCATGAGCGCTTTTGCCAAGAGCACTAAGCCCATCGCGCTTATCCTCGGCGAGAACGAACTCTGGCCGGGCTACCTCTCTACCATGCGCCGCCTCTGCCTCAAGCCGTCCGTCGCCATCGTCTCGGGCCGCTACCGAGTCTCCGTGCCGGGCATCGACTTTTCGTCTGTCGCCTTCGCGAGCATGCAGACCGGCGACGACCTTTCGCGCTTCATGAACGTCGCCTCCAAGTTCAACATCGCTAACACCGCCATCGGCGGCGACTGGAAGCTCCTTCCGTGGGCGCGCAAGGGCGAACCCGTCAAGCCCGCGGAGAACCCGACCGTCGACGTCGCGTTCGTCTCTATGCACATGTCAGAATGGACCAGCCTCGAACGCATGGTGGAATCCTCCATCAAGCGGCAGGAATCGGTGGTGCTCGTCCCGCGCAGGCTCGAAGAGGCGGAGACCTTCCGCAGGGCCCTCATCGAAGAAGAATACACGGTTGTCGACTGGCCGCTCGTGCAGAAGGGCGCCATCTCCATCGTGAACAAGTTCGGGCTCACGGGCGACGTCTTCGCCGTCTCGAAATCCGCGGTCATCGGCGGCTCGTTCGCGCGGGGCCTCGGAGTCCACAACTTCTGGGAACCGCTGCAGGCCGGGGTCGCCACCTGCATCGGGCCTTTCTCCGCCGGGCAGAAGGAGAACGCTGCCGCGCTCGTGCGCGAGGGCGTCATCGTCCAGCTGCACACCACCGCCGACTACCCCCGGCGCATGCTCCCCGACGCGAAACTCGTGAGCACGTTCCTTGCCCACGAACGCAACAAGATCCAAGATTCCTACCGGCAGCTCCTCGAATTCCTCCGGAGCTTGCCCGCATTCCAGGACGGAAACCCTAAATGAAAAAGATTGTCCTTGCCACCCCGCGCGGATTCTGCGCCGGAGTCGACCGCGCCATCCACATTGTCGAAAAAGCCCTCGAGAAGTTCGGCGCCCCCATCTACGTACGCCACGAAATCGTTCATAACAAATTCGTAGTGGACACCCTCAAGGAAAAGGGGGTCATCTTCGTCGACGAGGTGAGCGAAGTCCCGGAAGGCTCGGTCGTGATATTCTCCGCCCACGGGGTCGCCGAGCACATCTACGCCGATGCCGAAGCGCGCCACCTCAAGGTGCTCGACGCGAGCTGCCCGCTGGTGCTCAAGGTCCACTATAGCGCGAAGAGGCACTACAACGCGGGCCGCCATATCATCCTCATCGGGCATGCGGGACACGCCGAGGTCGAAGGCACGCTCGGGCAGCTTCCCGAAGGCGCTATCACGCTCATCCGGAACGAGGCCGACGTCTCGACCGTCCATGTCCCCGAGAACAAGGAACTCGCCTATATTACCCAGACGACGCTTTCCGTCGCGGAAACACACAAGATTATCGAGGCCCTCAAGAAGCGTTTCCCGGGAATCATCGGCCCCAACGCGGGCGACCTCTGCTATGCGACCGGCAACCGCCAGGCGGCCGTGCTCGAACTGTGCAAGCAGGTCGACATGCTCCTCGTGGTCGGCGCCAAGAACTCGTCGAATTCGAGCCGCCTCATGGAGCTCGGCCTCGAACAGGGCATCAAGAGCCACCTGATCGCCGACGTGAACGACCTCGACCCCGCGTGGTTCGACGGCATCGAGTCCGTCGGGGTGTCCAGCGGGGCGTCCGCACCCGAAGTGCTGGTCCAGGAGGTCGTCGAGTGGCTGAAGAGCCATTTTGAGCCGATTTCCATCGAAAATTTCATAAAATTGGTCGAATCTACAAAGTTTAACCTCCCCAAGGAGCTGCAAGACTAACTTTAGCCTTGACAATTCGACCGTTTTTATCTAAAATTGGTGTCCGAAAAACAACGGAGTTTCATTATGAGCCGCATTTGTGAAGTTACCGGCAAGGCCGGCCTCGTGGGCAACATGGTTTCCCACTCCAACCGCAAGAAGTTGATGAAGCAGCTTCCCAACCTCCAGAAGAAGCGCTTCTACATTCCTGAAGAAGACCGCTGGGTCACGCTCCGCGTGAGCGCCGCCGGCCTCCGCACCATCAACAAGTGCGGTATCCAGGCTGTCGCCCGCGAACTCGGCATCTAATTCTCGGATTTAAGAGACTAAAAAACCGTCAAAGACTACTTTGGCGGTATTTTGTGTATCCGGGCCGCGCTTTGCGGCCTGTTCCCTTTCCCCGGAAACGGGGACGGGGGTTTTTTATTTGTTGATGAACTGCGGCACGCCCTTGTACTTGGCCATGCTCGCCATGATGTTGCCCATCTCCCAGTCCTTTTCCTTGAACCGGCGGCGGAGGAGTGCGACGAACACTTCCATGAGCATCTCGCAGTCGTAGACGGCACGGTGCATCTTCGCGGGGTCGATCTTCATCGTGAATTCACCGCGCTTCATGAAGAGGCCGGCCATGTAGCCCAGCTTGTGGTTGTCGAGCTCGGGCAGGATCGTACGGGCGACGACCAGGCTGTCGATGACGGGGTTGCCGGGGATGAACTGCGGGTTCTTGGAATAGGCCACGCGCAAGAAGCTCGCGTCGAAGTTCGCGTTGTGGGCGAGCAGAATGGAACCCTGGCCGCAGAAGGCGGTAAACTTCTTGAGGCATTCGCCTACCGGGGGAGCGTCCTTCACCATGTCGTCGGTAATATGGTTCACGCGGGAAGCCTCGTCCGGAATCATCATGTTCGGGTTCACCAGGGTGTTGAACTCCGAGATGAGCTTGGGGACGACCCGGCCCTTCGGGTCGACGGCGACGGTAAACTTCACGGCACCGATTTCGACGATTTCATCCTTCGTGTTCACAAGACCGGTCGTCTCGAGGTCAAACGCTACAAACTTCGGCGGCAATGCAATCATGACTACTCCTTTTTTCCAAATTGCGTCGATTCGTCTTTTTGGCAAAAATACTTAATTTCGATGTCAATAGATGTCAGCGGGAAGGGAACGACAAAATTATCCCAGCTTTTGAGGCGTATATGGCGCCCGTAGCGGACGACGGTGAGCCACAGCGGCCGCCCGGATTTTTCGGCGAGCCACAGGGAGCCGGGCTTGACCTGCAGTGCCGGACCGCGGGGACCGTCCAGGGCCATGCCTACGAAGCCGCCCTCGCGGAGCGTGCCTACCAGGTGCCGCACGTTCAGGGCGCCATGGCTGTCGGAACCGCGAGTCACCTTGTACCCCAGGCGCCCTGCCACGCGGGCGAAGAGGTCTCCATCCGACGATTCCGAGACGAGGATGTGCATCCCGATCCTGCGGAACGCGGCGCAACTGGCCAGCAGGTCCTGGTGCCAGCTTCCGACGACGCCGGGACCGTAGCCCTCGGGCAGCCTGAGCTTTACCCTCAGGCTTTTGACCCATAGCGTGCAGAAGAAGGCCGCGAGCCACCCCTTGAATCGAACGAACATGGGCAAAAATTAGTTTTTTTGGCCATTCCCCCTTGGCAAAAGCGGTTTATTTACCTATATTGCCGCTCACATTGGCGACGTACCCAAGTTGGTAAGGGGCGGCTCTGCAAAAGCCTTATTCATCAGTTCGAGTCTGATCGTTGCCTCTCAAAAAGCCCGCTTTCGAAAGAAGGCGGGCTTTTTTTATGCGTTTTCCATAGCTTTGCGCCGGAGGCGGCGCATTCAAAGGATTGCTGCCGCTACGGCAGCGGGTTCTTGCGGGGGCGTCCGCGTGGGCGCTTCACGGGTTCACCGTCGGGGCCGACCGCCGGGAGCGCGACCTTGTTCTTCGCGGCAAGGGCCTCGCGGATCTTCTTCGCGCGTTCTTCCATGCGCATGCGGCTGAGTTCTGCGGCCGAATAGACCTGCGCCTTGGCAGAATCGGAGGGCTTTGCGCCAAAAGAGCCCTTGAGCACGCGGCCCGAGGAAGGAATGGCGGGGGCGGGAGGTGCTACGACCACCTTGGGCGCCACCGGCGTTTTCGCCGGCGCGGACGGGGTGAACAGCATGTCGAGCTTCTTGCGGGCGTCGGATTCCGGCTTTGAGCGTTTCTGTTCCGGCGAAGGTTCAGACACGGCAAAGAACGCCTTGCTCCCCGCATTTTTTGCAGGATTTTCCACAACCGAGCGGGCGACCTTGAGCATGTCCGCCCGGCCCTTCTCGAGTTTCATCCTCTGGCGTTCGCGCTTGGAGGGTCTGGCGGCCGAACGGCGGCGCCTAGCGGAATCCTCCCTCTCTCCCCTCTGCAAAATCTCTTCATTGGATGGTCCTCGGAGTTCCGGTGGAACCTCGATAATTCCGCCCTCGAAAACGGCTGTTTCTACGCTCATAATCCCAAAAAATTTGAAAAAAATGCTTTGTCAAGACTTTTTTTGTCTTTTTTTTGCAAAAAAAACAGAAAAACTTGAAAAAAATTTAAAAAAAATGCTTGTCAAGGTCTAGAAAAATAATTCTTTCTGGACTATTTTTGTGAGGTCATGTTAAGGTTCACTCAAGATATCCTACTTGCGCTCCGCGCTATCGCTAACGAAGAAGAATCTCACGAGATGTCCAAGAAGGCACGCGAACAGTTTGACTTCCTGGGAATCCGTCTAGTCCCAAGGCGCGAAGTAACCTATCCCATCTTTGACAAGTACCCCCCGAAAGACGACGCTGAACTCGTCGCCCGTGTCGAGGACATGTGGTCCCAGCCGTACCGCGAAATCCAGTACGCCGCCTGCGACTATCTCTTCCGCCACAAGGATATGCTCGGAGGGCAGCACCTCAACTTCTTGAAGAAGCTCATCAAGACCCGCGCCTGGAGGGATACGGTCGACACGCTCGCCGCCTGCATCCTGGGCGATCTCGCGCTCAGGCTCCCCGCGCTCCGCAGCAAGATTGTTTCCTGGATCCGCGACCCGAACATCTGGGTCCGCCGTAGCGCCATCATCTTCCAGATCCAGTACAAGGACCGCACCGACTGGCCTCTGCTGCGCCAGTTCTGCCTCACCTGCGCCAAGGAAGACGACTATTATATACGTAACGGCATCGGCCGCGCACTTTCCGAGTATGCGCGCATTAACCCGACCGAGGTCCGCCGTCTAGTACAAGATAACGTCTTCGCCGAGCAGACCACGCAAGAGATCCTGCGCCTCATCTAGGCCTTGGCGGTTCAACGTCTTTTCGGAGGCTCCCATTTTTCGGGGGCCTTTTCTGCATCCTTCAGCGGGAAGCTCACGCGCCCCCTGAGCACGCATCCGGGCTCCCCGGGATTGCATTCCTTTTTCCGCTTGTCGCAGAAAGTTTCTCTCAAATACCTACATTCCCAGCTCATGTAAAGAATTATAGTATTATCTTTTGCGATTTATCTATATTTCGGGCATGCGTTACGGTGATATTTCCTCCTTCCAGACGGGCGTAGCCGTGCCCCTCTTCAGCCTCCGTAGCAAGGCTGACATCGGTATCGGCGAATTCCTCGACCTTATTCCCTTCGCAAGCTGGTGCAAGCTCTGCGACTTCAACATTATCCAGCTCTTGCCGGTCAACGACACCGGTGCCGAGGCGAGCCCCTACAGCGCACGGAGCGCTTTCGCCCTGAACCCGGTCTTCATCAATATCCAGTCCGTCCGCGGCTCCAGCGAGTTCGAGGAAGAAATCGAGGAAGCCAAGGAAGAATTCGAACGCGAAGAACGCATCGACTATTATAAGATATCCTCGTGGAAGCGCGGCATGCTCCGCAAGATCTTCGACAACCGCTTCGACGACCTCAAGAAGGACAAGGACCTTTCGAACTGGATCGACAAAAACGGATGGGCGAAGGCCTACTGCGCCTACGCCACGCTCAAGGCCCAGAATTCCGAGTCGAGCTGGAAGGACTGGAAAAAGTTCAAGGATCCCACGGCAGAAGATATCGAGAAACTCTGGACCAAGTACCACAAGGACGTGCTTTTCCAGGCATGGATGCAGTACGTCGCCGAGATGCAGTTCACGGCCGCCGTGGGCGAGGTCTCGAAGCTCGGCATCCGCATCAAGGGCGACATTCCTATCCTCATCAACGAGGACAGCGCCGACGTGTGGGCCAACCGCAGGTACTTCTCGCTCGACGACCGCGCGGGCGCCCCTCCCGACATGTTCAGCTACAGCGGCCAGAACTGGGGTTTCCCCACCTACCGCTGGGACGTCATCGAATCTGACGGATTCCGCTGGTGGAAGGACCGCCTCGCGCAGGCGAGCAAGTTCTACCATGCCTACCGCATCGACCATGTGCTCGGTTTCTTCCGCATCTGGTCTATCCCCGAAAACGAGGTGACCGGCATCCTCGGCCGTTTCAACCCCTGCATCCCGCTTACCTGGGACCGCCTGCATGCCGCAGGATTCATCCGCGAGACGCTCGAATACCTGCGCCGCCCGAACTACTCCGTGGACCAGCTCCGCGAATTCCTCGGCGACGAGACGGAGAACATGGTTTCCGTCTACTTCGAAAGCCTCCCGAACGAACCCAGCCGTTTTGTCCTGAAGCCGCAGTTCTACAGCGAACGCGCCATCACGACCCTCGACGAACCGCAGAACATCAAGGACGCGCTCCTGAAGGTCTACTGGAACCGTATCTTCATCCCGGCGGGCGACGAGAACAACTACTATCCGTTCTGGTACTGGTACAACCAGCCCGTACTCAAGACGCTCCCCGAGAACGAGCAGGAAAAGCTCAAGGAAATCATCCACGAGAACGAAGCCTCGCAGGAAGGCCTCTGGGAACAGAACGCGACAAAGCTCCTCACGATTCTCGCGAAGGAGACCGACATGCTCGTATGCGCCGAAGACCTCGGTGCCGTCCCGCACTGCGTCCCCACCGTGCTCAGGAACCTCAACATCCTTTCGCTGCGTATCGAACGCTGGGCCCGCAACTGGGACGCCCCGTATTCTCCCTACTACGACATGGCCGAATACCCGAGGCTCTCCGTCTGCACCACGAGCTGCCACGACACTTCGAGCCTCCGCGGGCTCTGGGAAGAATCCGACTTCGACCGTGACCTCTACTGGACCCACGCACAACTTCCCGGCCAGGCGCCGCAGGTGCTTACGCCGCCCGCCGTGCGCAACATCCTGGAACACGTGTTCACTTCGAACAGCCTCTTCTGCATCCTGCCGGTACAGGATTTCTTCGCCCTCTCGGCTTCGCTCTCCGAATGTCCGGCCGAAGCGGAACGCGTGAATATCCCAGGTACGGTCGGCGGCAAGAACTGGACCTACAGGATTCCCGTGACCATCAAGGAACTCACGGCGAACACTTCGCTGAATTCCGAAATCCGCAAGCTCGTGGACGTGCGCAAGCGCCGCCCGATGTGGAACATCTAGAAGGCGACCATGGCCCGATCCTCAAGCACATTCGCGCCAGACTGGGTCAAGGACGCCATCTTCTACCAGATTTTTCCGGACAGGTTCTGCCGTTCGGAAAGCTACCATGCGGTAGGAAAGTTCGTACCGTGGAATTCCAGGCCGACACGCGAAAACATGTTCGGCGGGAACCTTGCGGGCATTGAAGACAAACTAAAATACATCGCGGGACTGGGCGTAAATGCGATTTACCTCTGCCCGATTTTCAAGAGCAACTCGAACCACCGCTACCATACGGTCGACTACTTCGAGATAGACCCGGTTCTCGGCACGCTGAAGGATTTCGACCGTCTCGTAAAGAAGGCACACAAGCTCGGGCTGCGCATGATTCTCGACGGCGTATTTAACCACTGCTCGCGCGGATTCTTCCAGTTCAACAGCCTCATGGAACTCGGGCAAAACTCGCCGTACGTGGACTGGTTTCATGTGAAGGGCTGGCCGCTCAACGCCTATTCCGGCAAGCCCAATTACGAATGCTGGTGGAACTATCCCGCCCTCCCGAAATTCAACACCGGTTGCCCCGACGTGCGCGAGTACCTTTTCTCCGTCGGCGAATACTGGACGGCCCGCGGTATCGACGGCTGGCGTCTCGACGTGCCGAACGAGATCGACGACGACAGCTTCTGGCAGGAATTCCGCCGCAGGGTCAAGGCCATCAATCCGGAAGCCTACATCGTGGGCGAAATCTGGGATACCCCGGAGCGCTGGCTTCAGGGAGACCAGTTCGACGGCGTGATGAACTACCTTTTCCGCAAGGCGGTGATGAAGTTCCTCTTCGACGAGCACCCGATTTCGACGGAAGAATTCTGCAACCGCCTGCGTGAAGCCTTCCCCGAAGGCCGCGGCGACATCCCCATGAACCTTCTCGGGAGCCACGACACCACGCGACTCAGGTCGCAACCGTGCGCAAGCTGGGACCGCATCCGCCTCGCGCTCACGCTGATGTTCTTCTTGCCGGGCGCCCCCTGCGTCTACTACGGCGAGGAACTCGGCATGGAAGGCGGCAAGGACCCCGACAACCGCCGTAGCGTCCCCTGGGAAAAGCTTTCCCAAATGCAGAAGGAGCCCGTCTACGCGCTCGTGAAGGAACTGACGGAGATGCGGAAGAACAGCGCCGTCCTCCGCGACGGAAAGCTCGAAATCGCCTGCAACGGCGACGGTTTCGACGTGAAGCGCACCCTGGGCAGGGAAAAAATGACCCTCGCGGTCAATATGCTCGGGCCCGAGCCGGCCTTCGAGATTGAGACTAATAGTAAGTGATGTCTTTTCTATCTTGGTGCGCCATGGCGCACAAGATAGGGCGGCTCGGCCATGTCAAAGCATCGCTTTGACGTCTGCGACGTCAGTGGCTGCGGCTCGATAATGCAAAAACGAGTTTTTGCGCTATCTCGCCTTGCCCACCTTTGCCGCGGCTCTCGCCTTTTTCTATCTTTGCACCCGCAACTAAATGCGTATTAATGCCTTATTAAGGGATTACAAATGAATAAATACAAATTCGGCATAAGAGAATTTATCATTCTCGCTGTCATTGCACTCTCGGCCTACACTGTATGGCCCTCCATCCAGGTTCACTCCAAGAAGGGCGAAGAACAGAAGGCGTTCCTCAAGGAGAACCCGAAGCTGGCCACGAAGTCCATCAACTTCGGCCTGGACCTCGCGGGTGGTACGAGCATCACCCTCCAGATCGACAAATCCGGACTCAAGGAAGGCGACGACATCAAGGACATCCAGGCCCAGTCCCTGGAAATCATCCGTAACCGCGTCGACCAGTACGGCCTTTCCGAACCGCAGATTTCTCCCTCCGGCGACGACCGAATCCTGGTCGAACTTGCCGGCGTGGATGACTCTACCGCGAAGGCCCTCGTGGGTTCCACCGCCAAGCTCGAATTCAAGATTCTTGCAGAAGCTGACAGGTTCCCCCAGGTTGTCGGCCTCATCGACCAGTACCTGACCCGCCAGACCACCGACGTCACCGCGTCTGATTCCGCGACGGCCGACTCGACTGCCAAGGATAGCGCTGTGGCTGCTGCGGAAAGCGCCAAGCCGGCCGCCGATACGGCCAAGCAGCTTTCTGACGAAGAACTCCTGGGCGGCAAGGTCGCTGAAGCTCCCAAGGCCGAGGACACCGCCAAGGCCGCTACCGAAGAAGCCGCTCCGGCTGCTGAGGTCGGGAAGGCTCTCAGCTCCTACTACATGTCCTTTGCCAACGGCGGTTTCATCGCCGAAGAGGACATCGAAAAGGTCAAGAAGATCCTCGAACTCGAAGGCGTCAAGAAGCTCATCCCGCGCGACCTGAACTTCGCGTTCGGAAGCGGCCTCGAGAAGATCAGCAACGATTCCCCGGTCAAGGCCAAGCGCCTCTACCTCCTCAAGCGCCGCGCCGAGATGGGCGGTGACGATATCGTGAATGCCCAGCCCCACCGCCTCTCTGACGGTGTGAGCGCCGGCGAAGTCGCCGTGACCCTCAAGTTCGGCGGCATCGGTCCCAAGAAGTTCTCTGCAGTGACCGCCGCGAACGTCGGCAAGCAGATGGCCATCGTCCTCGACAACCAGGTCATTTCCGCTCCGCGCATCAACGAACGCATCCCGAACGGCGACGCCCAGATTACCGGCCTCGACGACATGGCCGAAGCTAACCGCCTCGCCGTCGTGCTCCGCGCCGGTGCCCTCAAGGCCCCGATGAAGATTATCGAAAGCCGTACCGTGGGTGCCACCCTCGGTGAAGAAAACATCGTCCAGGGCTTCGGCTCCGGCGCTGTCGGCCTTATCCTCTGCCTTGTGTTCATGGTGGCCTACTACCGTCTTGGCGGTCTCATCGCTAGCCTCGGTATGATCATCAACACCCTCGTGACCGCCGCCGTGATGTCCGTGTTCAACGCGACCCTCACGCTCCCCGGTATCGCGGGCTTCATCCTCGTCGTGGGTATGTCCCTCGACGCGAACGTGATTATCTACGAACGTATCCGTGAAGAACTCAAGGCCGGCCTCACCGCGCGTGCCGCCGTGGCCAAGGGTTACGAACGCGCCTTCACCGCCATCTTGGACTCCAACTTGACGACCGTTCTTACCGGCCTTATCCTTTACAAGATCGGTACCGGTTCCGTGAAGGGTTTCGGTCTTACGCTTACGATCGGTATCCTCACCTCGCTCTTCTGCGCCATCACGCTTACCCGCGCCATCCTCGACTGGAAGCTCGCCAAGCGTGACACGACGACGCTCTCCATCGGTGGCGGCTTCAAGGCCATCAACGAGGCGAACCTCCAGATTATCCCGCACCGCAAGCGCTTCGGTCTCATTTCGACCGTCCTCATCATTGCGTCCATCGCCTGCATCGTCATCAAGGGATTCGACTTCAGCATCGACTTCACCGGCGGCCAGGTTTATACGGTCCAGTACCAGGATGATGCAAAGCACGAGACCGCCCTCAACAAGGCGCTCTCCGCTGCCGGCATCAACGGCACGCGCGTCCGCTCTCTCGGCGGTACGTCTGCCAACTCCTACCAGATCAGCATGCGCGCTTCCGATGACGCCCAGTTCGAAAAGAAGATGGCGGAAGCCTTCGAGAAGGCCGGCCAGAAGTGCGAAATCGTCGCGAAGGATAACGTGGGTCCGACCATCGGTAAGGAACTCCGCTTCAACGCTATCTTGTCCGTAATCCTCGCCTGGCTCGGCATCCTGCTCTACGTCTGGTTCCGATTCGGCAAGTTCGGTCTCGGCTTCGGTGTCGCGGCTGTGCTCGGCCTTGTGCACGATACTATCATCACGCTCGGCTTCATCTCGGCATTCAGCCTCTCCTTCGACGGCGCCCTGATTGCCTCGCTCCTTACGATGATCGGTTACTCCGTGAACGACACGATCGTGAACTTCGACCGCGTCCGTGAAAACACTGCGATCTACGGTTCCGCGAACTTCGCCGATACCATCAACAAGTCCATCAACCAGTGCTTCAGCCGTACGATGGTGACATCTCTTACGACCTTGTTCGTGTGCGTCATCCTCGCCGTGATGGGTGGTTCCTCCATCCGCGACTTCGGCCTGGTGCAGTGCTTCGGTATCCTCATCGGTACCTACTCTTCTGTGTGCGTTTGCGCCCCCATCGTTCTGTGGTGGTCCAACCGCTTCAAGAAGGGTGTGTAATCAATAAAACATATCTTAGAAGGCCCCGGCAGCTCGCCGGGGCTTTTTTATTGCTTACAAAATACCGGCTTCCTGAGCCTTTTACTATATTTGACCCGTTCGATCAAAGGGGGCGGTATGCTCAAGTATTACAAAATCGAATCGGGCCGCATCGCAGTCGCCCCGAACGAAGACGCAGCTGACATCGTCATCATGGGCTCCCTCAGCCAGGAACAGCGCAGCGTCCTAGTCAAGGAATACGAAATTACCGAGCATACCATCGCCTCCGCATTCGACTCCGACGAGCTTTCCCGTATCGAGTACGACGACGACTTCACGACCATCGTGTTCAAGAAGCCCAAGAACTACTCCGCGCAGGACAACTTCCAGTTCCGCGTGGAATCCTTCGGCATCTTCATCTTCAAGGACTGGGTGCTGCTCCTCACCGACAGCGACATCCCCGTGATGGACGACCGCAAGTTCTCGAAAATCGACAGCCTCAACACATTCGTGCTCCGCGTCCTGAGTTTCGCGATATCGCACTTCAACGAGCACCTGCGCATCATCAACCGCATCAACGACGACCTGGAACTGCGCCTCAACACCTCGATGGAAAACAAGTACCTGCTTTCCATGTTCAGCCTCAACAAGGGCTTGATCTACTACGTGAGCGCACTCAACAGCAACGACACGCTGTTAAAGAAGCTCCAGATGGGCCGCAGCCTCAACTGGACCGAAGCGGAACGCGAGCTGCTCGAAGATATCCAGATCGAGAACGGCCAGAGCCTGCAGCAGGCAAACATCTACGCGAACATCTTGACGTCCATGATGGATGCGCGTGCAAGCGTCATCAACAACAACGTGAACCAGCTGATGAAGAACTTGACCATCGTGACGATCTCGATATCGCTCCCGACGTTCTTCGCGAGCTTGTTCGGCATGAACGTCCAGCTGCCCTTCGGCATGAACGGAGACGCAAGCATCGGTTCTCCCCTCGCCTTCTGGGGTATCATCGCCGTCTGTATCCTGTCGGTGGTGCTGTTCCTCGCCTTCTGGATGCGCCGGAAGTAGCGCTAGGATTACCCCCCCCGATGCGAAGCATCGCCCCGAGCGCATTTATGCGCGAGGAATATATCTTTAATTTCCGCGATCGCTCATGCTTGCGAACATGGCGACAATCTCGTCGGTAAAGTTGTTCTTCGGGAATTTTTCCGCAATCTGCAGCGCCTGCTCCAGGTGCTCCTGCGCCTCGGCCTTCGCCTTGTCGAAACTCTTCTTCGCGTTCAGGCGTTCAAGAATCTCGTGGGCGACATCTTCCGTGGCGGCACGCTTCACGAGCGATTCCATCTCGGCGCGCTCTTCGGCATTGCAGTCCTCGAAATAGTACAGGAGCGGAAGCGTGATGAGCCCGTTCGAGAGGTCGGTAAACTTCGCCTTGTCCAGATTCTTCGAGCCGTAGCCGTAATCGAGCAGGTCGTCGATAATCTGGAACGCGAGTCCGAAATGCGCACCCATCTTTGCGCACTCGTCAATCAGCGGCTTGTCGAAGCCCGCCATGATGCCGCCGATGCGGGCCGCAGCCTCGATCAACGCGGCGGTCTTCCCGTCGATAATCTCGTTGTAGGTCGCCCTGGAAAGCGAAAGTTCGCCGCAGTGGTCGAGCTCCATGATCTCGCCCACGATGAGCTTGTCCGCGGCATCGGAGATGATGACCGGCACGTCGCCTTCCTGCTCGTCGATAACGCAGCGCATCGACTGCGAAAGCACGTAGTCGCCCACGAGCACGGCCACCTGCGTTCCCCACTTCTTGTGGGCGGTTTCCTTGCCGCGACGCAGTTCCGTACCGTCGATGATATCGTCGTGCACGAGGCTTGCGAGGTGCAGCAGCTCGACGCTGGCACACGATTGCGCCACGCGCTTCGCATCGGGCGTCACGTTGCCGCAGTTGGAAATGAGGCAGAGGAGCGTCGAACGGATGCGTTTGCCCTTCGACTCGAACAGCGACACGAGCCTGTCGGCAATACCCGCAGGCGCCGCCTCGGCCACATGCATGATGGTTTTCTCAGTCAGTTCCAACTGGTCGCGGACAAGTTCTCGCGCCTGCCCGAGCACCACCTGGAAGTCTGCTTTCGACGGGCTCATAGACTAGACATCCAGGTCGTTCAATACCTTGTAGGCATTCGTTTCGATAAACTTGCGGCGCGGTTCCACGTCTTCGCCCATGAGCATGCTGAAGATCTGGTCGGCGAGCACGGCGTCTTCCACGTAGCACTGCTTGAGCAGGCGGGTCTTCGGATCCATGGTCGTGTCGTTCAGCTGCTCGGCGGACATTTCGCCAAGGCCCTTGAATCGCGTGATGGTCACGTTCTTCTTGTCTTCCATCTCGGCCATCACCTTGTCCTTCTCGTTCTCGTCGAACAGGTAGCGGTCCTTCGTGCCCACCTTGAGCTTGTACAGCGGCGGCATGGCGAGGAAGATATGGCCCGCATCGATAAGCGGACGCATGTAGCGGAAGAAGAACGTGAGGAGGAGCGTCTGGATATGGGAGCCGTCCACATCGGCATCGGTCATGATGATGATCTTGTCGTAGCGGAGCTTCTCCATCTTGAATTCCGTACCGATACCCGTACCGATAGCGTTCACCAGGTTCTGGATTTCTTCGGTGTCGAGCACGCGGTGCAAGGACGCCTTTTCCACGTTCAGGATCTTGCCGCGGAGCGGGAGGATGGCCTGGAATTCGCGGTTGCGGCCGCTCTTCGCGGAACCGCCTGCGGAGTCACCCTCGACAATAAACATTTCGCACTGCTTCGGGTCGCGGCTACTGCAGTCCGCGAGCTTGCCCGGGAGTCCGCCGCTCTCGAGGACGTTCTTGCGGCGGGCGAGGTTCCTCGCGCGGTGCGCCGCCTCACGGGCAAGCGCTGCGTTGTAGACCTTGTCGAGAATTACCTTGATGGCCGCCGGATTTTCCTGGAAGAATTCTTCCAGCTTTGCGCCGAACGCGGAGTTCACGTAGCTTGCGATTTCGGAGTTGCCGAGCTTGCGCTTGGTCTGGCCTTCGAACTGCGGCTGCGAAACCTTGATGGCGATAACGGCGGTGAGACCTTCGCGGATGTCGTCGCTCGTAATCTGAGCTTCTTTTTTGCCCTTGGGCATTTCGGCCGCGAACTTGTTGATGACGCGCGTAAGAGCCGTCTTGAAGCCCGTGACATGCGTACCGCCGTCGTAGGTATTCACGTTGTTCACGAAGCTGAAGAAGTTTTCCTGGTAGCCATCGTTGTACCACATGGCGACTTCGAGCGGGTACTGGCCGTCGGGAAGCACCAGGTGGATGGGCTCGTTAAAGAGCGGGGTGCGGTGTTCGTCCACGTAGCGCACGAATTCGGAGACACCACCCGGGAAGCAGAACGTATCGCTATGGATATTTTCGGGGTCGCGTTCGTCGGTAAGCGAGAGACGCAGCCCGCTCATGAGGAAGGCGAGTTCGCGGAAGCGCGTAGCGAGAGTCTCGTACACGTAGACGGTCTCGGTAAAAATCGTATCGTCGGGGTAGAACTCGACGCTCGTTCCGGTCGTTCCGTCACTTTCCCCGATATCGACCTGCGGACCGCAGGGGATACCCTTCGAGAATTCCTGACGCACGACGCGGCCGTTGCGGCGCACCGTGACGACGAGCTTGTTCGAAAGCGCGTTCACGCAGCTCACGCCCACGCCGTGGAGGCCCGCAGAAACCTTGTACGAATTGCTGTCGAACTTGCCGCCCGCATGGAGCTTGGTCATCACCACCTCGATGGTACCGACCTTCTCCTTCGGGTGGATGTCCGTCGGGATGCCACGGCCGTTGTCGGTCACGCGGATGCCGTTGCCCGGCAAAATCGAAATTTCGATGTGGTTGCAGAAGCCGGCCAGGGCCTCGTCGACGGAGTTGTCGACCACTTCCCATACCAGGTGGTGGAGACCGCGAATGTCGGTCGAACCGATGTACATGGCGGGGCGGACGCGCACAGCCTCCAGGCCTTCAAGGACGGTAATGCTGGAACCGCTGTAAGCCTCTTCGGCCTTCTTCAATTCTTCAGATTCTTCTGCCATATTTCCTCTAAAAATCCTCTTGGAAACATCCCGAAAAAATCCCCCTGAACAGGTCGCGGTTACACAAACCGGATAGACTGCACGACGGGCTTCCCGAGTATCGTATTACACCTGTCAATAATAGCATTTTTTTGCAGGAAAAGTTCGCTCTTCCACGCAGAACTATCGCACTTCATGGTTAAAATATTGCGGTCAAGTTTGACGATTTTCACATGCGGTTTTACAAGCTGACCCACTATGGTTTCAAGACTCTCGACAAGCTTCACGAATGCCATCTCGTCGCTAATACGAGCCTTGTCCAAGACCATCTGCAAGAGGACGCTAATATCTTCGGGACCATTTCCACAAACCGTTTTTTTTCTACGAGCAGGCATTTGTCTTACTCCACATCAAACATCTTCATAGGCAGTACATGTCTCTGTTTTGCCTTCAATACTTCAAGAATAACAGTACTTTCACCGCCTTGAAGACTGGTTGTCTTTATCGTCACTTTTTTGAGTGTACCCGGAAGTAGGCAAGCATTATCACAATACTCGAATTCACTTACTGCATTCGCGCCATTCACAACCACGTTCATCTTCATCACCCGCTTGTTTTTCTGCGAATAGTAGAGCGTCGGTTTGGACGGGTCCTTGGGCGTTATTTTCCACAGATTCCCTTCCGCAACAGGATTGTTATAGTCTTCAGGAGAACCCATCTGCTTATTCACATCGGCAGGATTCTGCGCGGACATATTCTGGGCCGGGAGCTTTTTTCCCGTCTTCAAGTCAGTCACCTTCATACGGCCATTGTTCTGCACCATCTCCATCTGCATCATGCTTGACTTGATAGTGGTAATGGACTTTGATTCACCAGCTGTAAGCAGCGTCATATTCACAACCTGAGGGGGCATATTCGGAAGCGTCACCGTGGTACGCATCTGCATCTCGCAGGTATCCGGAAATGCAGACTTTTTTTGGTTGTCAAACACAGTCTGCAAGCTAAGCGCATTTGCCTGAATCGCAACAAGAGAAATGGCGGCAAAGATTTTAACCAATTTATTCATTGTTTACCCTTACAGCAAAGAGAGTTTTTTTGTCGATTTAATTGAACCGTTCACCTTGAGCATCAGATATGTCTTACTCATGTCGATTCCGGTCCAGTCAACATGCACAAATTGTTCGCCCGGAGCGAGAGACCCGCTAAAGATAGATTTTACAGGCGTACCCAAAGCCGTCACCAAGCTCAATTCCACATAAGTCCAGCTATCCATCATGATAACGAGCCCTTCCGACGTACGAATCACAGGTATGGAATTACCCGGCGCATGGTAACCAAAATCGACATTATAGACAGAATCCGGGTCGACTTCATCCGGGGCAGGCAACGTCCATACAGGAATACTGCCGTATATCATGAGCCCCGTAGAGTCAAACACACAGATACCGCGAGCCTCGCGCATTGCCATTCCAAGACTATCGTGGCTTGGGTCGTCATCTGCATTCCACATCGCAGCCCAGCCAGGCAGATGCAAAGTAACCTTCACCGGATTCTGCCATGTCTTACCAGCTGCAAGTGACGCGTCGCAATGGATAGTCATCAGCCAGCGACCGGAACCGAGGTTCTCCATCGAGGCAGAAGAACATTTGGACTTGTCGTTGATTTCGTAGTCCGGCGCAAGGCCCTCTTCCACGAAGAAGTAGTAGCGCACGTCGAAGTTCTTCAACGAGACATTACCCGTATTTTCGACCTTGAAGTGTATTTCGCTCGCCTGGTTGTCGCCTCGCATATCGGACGCAAGCACACGGACCTTGGTCTCGAGCGAAACAGGATCTTCCATCTCGGCGCAGGAGCCGCCAATCAGGTTGTTGTCTTTGTCAAGGACGACAATGCCGGCATCTTCGTAGAAACCGTCGGTATTTGCGACCAGGCCGGAAGTTGGGGCCACGAAGGACGGGTCGTCCGAAGCGTCCCATGGAGTATAGTCAGCATTGTAGAGGCCGAAATGTGGCCCGTCGCCACCGAACACTGTTCCGGCAACCGGAATCGTCTCAGTAAACATCCATTCTACATAACCCATATTGGCACTCTCAGAATGAACTGCGGGGAATGTAGCCACATTGTTCGGCCAGTAGCGATCAACACCAGTCTGTGAAGCATCCTCGCCACGGAAGTAGTAACGGACTGAGAACCCATCCACAGGTTCATTAGACACGTTACGCAAACGAATTCTCGGACGGAGCGTAGATGTTTCTGGGTATCCCTCATAGCGCAGGTAAGATTTGATTTTGCGGACAGTATCGGCCGCCGATATGCCAATAAGACCAGTCGAGGAACTCTCACCCCAAGCAATCGTTGAGGCCGGGACGTCCTCCGTTGTGAATGCGACCCCTCCTATATGGATGCCGGGCGGAGCCTTGAGCGTCAGGGAATGCGTTCCGGGAGCAAGATGAAGGGACACCCCCGAAAGAGTCACCGCTCGCCATGTGTTAGAAATAGTAGCATTCCCGACATGCATGTCGGATTCCCCGATAGAGAAACCGACGTCCTTGACGGAGGGGGAACGAACATAAAGAACAACCCTATAGTCAGCGCTCTTCTGGACATATACGGGTACTGTCGCTGTAGCCGAATCAACAGAAAACAAGAACCTGTTTCCGGCGACAGAACACGACAATACCCCCATCAAGCCCGCCGTCGCATCCATATCATTTACTGTTGCGACAACAATTTCGGATACTTCGCCCACGTCGGTCGTAGGTCTCGAAAGAGCTTCGACCTCCGTAGCAGTAAGCGCCCGGGAGTACATACGTATGTCAGAGAGATTCCCAAGATAGGACGGTGCTTCATAAATTCTGCCCACCGAGAATGCGCCTTCCAATTCGCGCTCCTGCGCAATTCCTGATTCCGTAACGGATTTCAGCTCGCCATTTACATAGAATTTCACGTTGGCGGAATCCACAGTAACAATGACATGGGTCCAAGTCTTCTCGAAGAACGGAAGGATTGAATCCGTTTCCCAGACATGATTGCCTTCAACAAGTCGCAGGGAGCGTCCATTCTGCAACAAGCGGATTTCGAGGCCCCCGATTCCCCCGAAGCCGAGTATGTCGCGCCATCCGCTACCGGCGTGGCCTCGCTTGATGCGAGCTTCAAAGGAATACGAGGTAGAGCTGCCGAAATCAACCGGTCCATTCGTCCCGACGGCATAATCCAGACCATGTCCGAAGTAGAGACCCACATCACTTCGCCATGGACTACTCATATCCGAAAGACTGAGGTCGTGACCTGTGCCGAGATATTCGTGAGCCGTATCCCCGCCACCTTCGCGCGCTGGGTACCATAGTACGAGTTCAGCAGGGTATGGGTACAGCCTTTCTTCCGAGACATACCGACTTTCCGAATGGTTGTGACCATAATCCTCAGCACGCATGCTGATAGAAAGTATACAACCAACACACCCGGCAAGTTGTCTGCGCGATAGCCTGATGGAGGCATTTACATTACCCGCGGAATCTGGCAAGATGTCAATGAGGGACATGGTATCCTGACCATACACAGGCATCACGGAAACACGCGCTATTCCAGATTCGGAATCAGTAATTTTCGCATTCACTGTAAAGATGCGGTCAAGGATGTCGGAGGTTTCCTGCACAGCGAAACTGGCAATGGCAGGCCGGACAGAGTCTGTATGGACAGATGGCCCGGCAATCTGGATATCCTCGCCAAGGGCAGAAACCCCGACATAGCGGGATTCATACACGCCGGGGGCTATCTTTCCGAAGCCCGAATTTTTAGACCCGTCATAGATAACCGTATCAGGAATCTCGACCCTAATTTCGACAGCGACACGCCCATCCTTAACAAGCGTCACAAGGCCGTGACCCGGATGTGTGCAGTTAGCGCCATAGGCCATATAGCCGTTGTCAAGGCCGAGCCACAATGAATCGGACGGGACGGAACAGGCGAACTGGGTATTCACTGTCAAAGCGCGAGCCTCCGCCGGAGCAGCAGGGAGTTCTTCCGCGTTTCCATCCGCATCGGGTTCGCCAAGTGCAACAACGAAAACATAGTTAGTATCGATTGCACCCCCGCGAGATGGAAGATTCAACTGCACGAACCCATTGGAATCTGCTATAAACGAGACTTGAATTGGCGGAGTCGTATCGTCGCGGTCGGCCCACAGCGAATCGTCATCTACATAGATATTGTATCTAGAGATGCCATCCACACGAGCATCACGGCTCGATGTTGTCGCAATCTCCGGCAAAAGCGTGACTCTGAAATTCGGCGTTTCCGCAAAGGCCGAATCCATCGCCATGAACACGGAAAAAGTTCTGGTCTCGGCGGAAATCTGAAGATAAGCCCATTCGAAGCCATTACCTGAGCATCGCTCGTCATTTCTATTTTCTTCCGTACAGGTTATGGGAAGCCTGCCGTCCATGACGCGACCACCATCCGCATTGAGGAATCCATATAACGCATTTTCGAGAGGAACGAATCTCTTACCCTCGAAATCAATCTTGTATAGTCTCACCGTTTGAGGTGTCGCATGCATCGCAATCATATCGTCGCGCCCAATCTTCACCTGAATTCGGGGCAACGCAGAATCCGCAAACACCTTGGACGGCAAAACCTCGACAATCGGGCCCTTAAGTGCAAGCTTGTTGAACACCTCAAATGGATAGTCCTTAGCATCCGCAATGCGGACAGTGACAGCCGTATCAGCACTCAATGCATTTGGAGGGAATATCACCTCCGCCTCTTCGAACAATGACTTGACAATGCTTGTCCCCTCTGTTTTTACGGCCCTACCGATAATCATGTCGAACTTTGCAAAACTATACGCAGTCCCGCCTTCGCCCCACAAGAGCATGAACTGCGTATTTCCCTGAAGTTTGTTCACATCGAACCAAGCCAGATGATAAAGGCCACTGCTGTCTGTCCTTATGGTATCCCGCCATGCCGAGTCCAGCATGGATGCCGGAACCGCATAGAATGCGTCCCCGTTCAGGTAACCAATCTGATATTCATGACCGTTCTGAAGGAAAGCCTTCAATTCAACAAATTCTTTGGGGCGTTTAGCCCTTACAGAATCGATAGGAATGAATTCAACTAGCACCCCTGACGAGTCGAGCTTGTTGTCCCGGAGCCTCAGGTGCGTATGTTTGCTTCCGTCCAAGTGCTTTAAGCTTGCCGACTGGATGACGGCATCCTTCGTCCAATCCGAATGCGGATACAAACGGCGCATGGAAAGAGTATCGATTTTCGGACGCACCAACGCCTTGCCGTCGGGATCCTCGGTCTTGCGATAGATAATCGTATCGATTACCGAATCGGCCTTGATGTACAGAGAATCCCTATTTGCGGAGAAAGAAATTGACGAGCTATTAATATTCATCCTCGACGAATCGACTCGCAAGGAACCTATCTCGACACCGGCATGATCCTTGACAAGATCGCTGATTAAGTTGATTGAGGAATCAAGTGGCACATAAAAACGACGTCTTTCCCTATCATAATTGTCTGGAACAGGAATGGCGTAGAACGCAACTTTGTTTGAGGTCGAGCCATGGGCATCAGCAAATCTGCTGAAGAGAGAGTCTTGCGGATTCCTATGGACATGGTAAGGAGAATTCGTCATATTCCTTATGAATTGGCCCTCGCCAGCGATTCCCGCCTTCCATGAGGAATCCGAGTAATCGTTATAATAATGATGGACTCGCGAACCGAAATCGTAAAACTTATAGCAAGCCGCAGAACCATCTTCGACGAAATCCCACGTCTGCCCGGAAACCTTGCATGCGGAATTAGCGGACGAAGCATTCCAATCCCTTTCGGCAGGATAGTCTATACTGTCCCGTCGTGTCACGAAGCTCCACTTCGTATTTCGTCCGACATAGAACTCAACATCCGAATCAGCATCGAAATAGGGCGTTTCGAGCACCGAATCTATCAGACTGGTATGCTGAATCTGGCATAGTCCATCCTTTCCCATTCCGATGAGTACATTAGTCAACGTGTCGAAATCGCAGGCAGAAGATAGTTCACCGCTATCCAATGTTCCAAGAACTTTCACGACAAAGTGATTGTCCTGGTTAGCATCGCCATAGAAATGCAGGTCGAACCTAGAAGCCTGTGGGTTATGCGAATTCTCGTCCGCGAACAGGAATGTATTTGAACCTCCTGGAAAACGGCTTGCAGGGAAATAGGACAGGCGCTGCGTCTCGAACGGGGTCAGGAGACCATATGTCCTGTCGAACCTCCAATCGCTACCGTCATGGTATGACCCGATTCCCACAAATTGCCCATTACCGGCCTCCTGCAAGCTGTCTAAGGACGCCCAGTAGCCTTTCGCTTCCTTATTGAACAGGGTCTTGTTCGTGTGGTCAAATCGAATCGTACGGTTTACGAGATTGTCCATACCAAAGGGGGCATCCCAGTAAGATTCAGGAATCAGGAAATGCATATTAAAAAACGCTATTTGGTATCTTGGGTAGCCTGCGCAACTAGGATTTGGCAATCCTTTGTTTGTGTAGAAGCGAGATTCGCTAATAGGGGCAAATGTAAGTTTAAGTAAGTTCTTGTTTGCATTATAACCATCTGTGGTATCTGTTCGAGAGTACTCGCAAGGATCCTTCAAAGAATCGTCCAAGCCGTATTTGGGATCACACGTGCCATTCGACAAAACACCGAACGAAATAGAGTCCGACTCATTTCCTGGGATATGGAAAACCGAAACATTTTCACCGAGAAAATTCTCCAGATTCCAGATTGAAGCGACCTTCATTTCATCGAATTGCGCTTGCGAAACAACCCTAGATATTTGATAGCTATCAAACTTTGCCTTCGTAAGAACAATCACCTCCATAAAACCATTGGGTGGTCCACCTTCCCCATTAAAACCTTTACCCTCGTAATGCTTCCAAATATTCACAACGGTATCCCGCTTGTTATCAGAAAAAGTCAATTCATATATGTCAAAATCGTCCACATTATGATGATATTCTTCCGAGCACGTAGAAATGGGACCTACAGTTGTTCCCGTTATTTCATCCAGTTTTGCGTGAAAATGCGCTATAACAACCAATTTCAGCTCCTTCCTGTGTCGCTTGACGGCCAAGCTGAATCTTTCCGGTTCATATCCAATTATCGCCTGCTTTCCGGAAACATTTCCAACTAGAGGAATTCCGTCAATGAGTGACGAATCTGGCAGGTGCCAGCCAAGAATCTCCGCATCAACAATGTAATCGGCTATAGGCTCGTACCGGAATATATTGGGGTATACCGTGTCTGGAAACGCCTCAACAACATATATCGTCGGAGACATATTTGTTGAATCCTTTGGGTTCTCTGGGGTCATATCGAACTTGCTCCCGTACCTTACACGGAAGGCAGCATCCTTGTGTTGTAGCGAGTCCGCACCCGCAGGTTTCGCCACAATACGGAGTGTATATAGTTTCTCCCCTGCAACAAGTCCCTTCTTTCCTTTCCCATTCCAAAGAATCTGATAGGCAGAATCGTTGGAATTCGCACGTATCGTCGTAGCGGGGTCTTGCAGGACGGCAATTGTATCCGTTCCGTCCATCACGTAAATCCCGACTTGGGCATCCCTGTACTTGATACCGTACTTGATAGCCATGGAACCAATCCTAAAGAGAGTTGAATCACAATCAGTCGAGTCATCATTACATTTTACGGTCGAATCCCTTTCGAGCAACGGGGCATCCGGCAATCTGTCAGCAAGCGCTATTTCCAGTTCTGGTAGTCGTATTTCGACTTCCTCGGATGCAAGGAACACCCGTGGGCTCGAAACGACATTCTCCGTAACTTCCGCATAAACTTTCATTGCGCCTTCTGCCGGATACATTCCACTTTCTAGAAGACCGTTCCAAACGAAACTAAGCCCGTACGCCTGCGGGTTCACAGTCCATCCCATCGTCAGCGGGTCGAGCGTGCCACCGGTAAGCAGCCCATTTCCAACCCAGTAAAACCCGTCAACAGTGCTTTTGCCGAAATATACCCGCATTTGTGAGGAGGCCATATCAGCAAAGGAGTTCTTTCTAGATACACGGAACGCTCTGCTCGCAGTCATCACTACATGGCCAGTCTCCCCGAATAAAAGCATCTCGTGGCTGATTCCGGAAGGCGGTATCCATTCGGGATAATCCTCCAAGTACGAGTTTACAAGTGGCGGCAACGCGACAGTGCTTAAACCGAGCACACGAACATGACATTGTTCGGTATTAGAGGGTGATTCCGGGGCCACACATGCCTGTCCAAATCCCGCGGAATCATAAGATACCTGCAGGGAATCTCCTGGCAGGAGTCCTTTCCATTTCAAGTGGTATTTTCCGTCCTGTTCGTAGAACCATACCGCAGCGTTTCCCATTGACGTGTCATCGGGGATACCGTGATATGGGTTACGCCACACCTTCGAAGCGGACACGTCAAACATACCAGTATGCTCTTTGTCCTCGGCGTAGATTCGCAGAAAATAGCTGCCATCAAAGAGTCCCGATGGGTTGAGCGACAACACAAGAGAGTCTTTACCGACCACCATTGTACTACGGTCTTTAACCAAGCGCCATTCAAGGCTGTCTCCCCAAAGGGAATCTTGGCATTCCCCAAGAAAAACCGTCGACGAGTCCGTTTTCCAAAGGCTGTCTATGTCGTTGAAGCAATTTGCCCCAGAGCATGTACCAAGCTCTATGATGTAGGAGCCCTCCAAGATTCCCCCATTTTCCGTTCTGCGATCAAGATAGCCCAGTACGGCATCGCTACTCTGCGAAATTCTGGATACATTACGGAACGAACTATCCCTCAGCGCCGAGACGACAAAAATGTTTGCAGTCTCCCAGATAAGCTTACCATCCGGTCCTAGGGAATCTGCCTTGGCATAGCGAAGACGATACACAGTATTCGAGGAATCGGCGATCCTGACAGGCGGCGCGACACCAGTGATGGCAACAAGCTCCGTATATGCCGCCGAGTCCCTTGGAGAAGATATCACCGGCGTACGCTCGCCTATGAAGAAGATGTCCGTTTTGATGGACGCATTGCCCGCGGCATCAATACATGCGGCCTCAAGATAGCACTTTCCGTGCATTTGCCCGATGGAATCTAGGCTAAAGGTCAGCGTGTCGGTATTTAAAAGATTTTCCGAGACTCTTCGCCACGCAGTCGCCATGCCAGAACCACTCACGCGGTAATAGCAGTACATTCCAGAACGGTTCGAAACGGCATCATTCTTTTCGTCGACGATGATTGTCGCGGAAAGGTCCTCCGCATCCGAATATACCAGGTGGTTGCTCACAAGACCAGCGATATGTGGGGACGTCTTGTCCACACGCAATTTTCGACGATGTAGGTACAGGCTTTCGTTATCCGCAGCATCTCGCACCTTGGCACGAATCTCGTAATCGCCATCTTCAAGTCGCATCCCCGCCGTTTCCGTCCACGAAGCTGTCGCGGTATCAGTTTCCGCAATCCAGACGGAATCACCCGCGCGGTCCACTTTCGTAGTATCTCCCAGATGCACAAAATTCCATACCACGGCCACCGGGGTGCTAATGCGACCGGCCAACGGCTCATAAATGCCATATCCGATGGTGAGCAATTGACTATAAGTGGAATAGTCGAAGGCGGTATCCATGGATGGACGTAGCGGAAGTGCATAGGGTAGACCGTTCGAAGAATCCGTAGCGATATTAACTCCGAGCATTGTCGGGGCCCTTGTGTCAACGAAGAAACTATCGAATATGATGGTTGTGTTCAAAGAATCTGTCGCTATCGGCCACAAGGAATCAGGAACATTACCTGGTTGAGTCGCAATGGCATCGACAAGGCGATTCATCTTGGCATACACGGCACTGTCAGGGACGGCGTAGTCTATAGCGAGGGCCTTGACGCAGTAATAGCCATCCCCATTCTGCATAATTGTATTTTGGACAGAATCGTTCCATCGGATGGCAAAATATGGAGAACCGATTTCGGTCAGTGGCTGGAATTCTGCCAAAAATGTCCCACATCGGTTTTCTGAATTGCCGTCCATTCGTCCCAGTGAAACACGCATGGCGCGTATGTCAGGTAAACTTGTCGTGTCGTCCCAGATAAAACGGGCGGCAAATGAACTGCCAACAGGATTGACAGACTTCCTTTCAGCCCTAAGCGTAAAGATTGGAGCCGTCGAGTCCACTCTAAAGGGGACATCGTAAGTATTCTCAAAACAACCGTTCGCAGAATCTGCCATATTACAGATATTGGCAACAAAGTTCCAGCGATACTCACCTTCGACAGGAGCGCTATTGAACTGAGCGGATGAAAACGAGGCGCTCGAACTGTCAATTTCCAGATTCCCCGCATGATAGAAGGAGTCGACAGACATTTCCATATCCAGCCAACTGGAACTGGCGATTAAATTCGATTCAGCTATAATTCGATCTCTCGCTCCGACAACCCTGAAATCCTGGTAGCCAAGGGCGCTCGCTTCCGCCTTGAACCCCTTAACCTTGTTCAGAACGATATCGCGATACGGCCAAATGGGATCCAGCTTGTTTGCGGTAGCCTTGAATAGATAATAAAAGCGCTGGGAGTTTTTCAGCCCAATCTTGTTCACCGTCGAAATCGTGACCGTATTTTGGTTGTCCTTCTGAAGAGCATCTGGATTGCTGTAACCATATACACTTGGGACAAAGTCGAATCGGCCATTTTTATTGACAGGATGTTTTTCGAATCTTAAAGTATCCCACCGGTCGCCCTGACGTTTGTAAACAATACAAGCGTCATCCGACGCAGGATCTTTTTCAATATCGCACTCCCATGCGATTTCTTCCTGATAATTAAAATTCATGCGGATTTGACGAAGACGATGCGGCATCAGATCGTCCACAACGAAAGAATATTTTTCAATGTAGTCTTCAACGGTAATCGCAGGGACCTCGTAGCGTTCCACATGACGGATGGGAACAGACTTTTCTTTAAGATTATTATTTGTATCCAGGCCGTCAACCCTTTCCCATCTTTCCGTTTTTACGCCCAACTTTCCCCAATCCGTTTGTCCTGCAAACTTAAGAGATTTTCCACGTGTTGTTTTCATAGACATGACCGCAAGACTGCCATTTTTTCCATACAACCCAAGGGAATCCATCTTTGTCGAATCGACTGATTCAGTCCAGTCATTGTCATTGCGCACAGACAAATTCACAAACGGTTTCTCATACAAAAAATCCTCTAGCAAATACGACTCAACACTTTCAGAATCACCAGAAATTTTCGTATAGGAATTCTTCTTCGACTTCTGCTTTTCATGCCAATAATCTTGCGAGGGATTCTTGTGATTTTCTGTCATATCCTTGATTGCTTCAACCGTTGCCGGACCTATAAATGCAGCCAATGCAGCACCGGCTGACACGGCAATGCCAGTCTTAGCCGCAGCCACCGCCGCAGGAGAAAAAGCATTCAATGCTTCACTTGCATACAGGCTCGCTATCGCAGTGGCGTTAATTCCTATGACAGTCGCAACCGTGTTGTAATTATCCACATGTTCATTGGCCACAAATGGGACCTTGACCACATCCGTCTGAGCATCTTCGAATATCGAGACATTCTCCCCTGCGCCCGACCAATGAGGAATCAAAATGCTTCCTTGGTCTGTAAGGCTTAAGCCTCCAAGAAGTCCCAACGTCCCACCAGCCAAGATATTGTTCCAATAGGCAGGATTGTCAATCTCTGTATGCGAAATCTGCGCAACAATATTCTTCACCATGGCAAAGAGTCCATCTGGGATGAGAATCGAAAAATATTTCTGGAGATACTCTTCCGTCGATCCAAAGGTTAACCCACCTACGCCGTATAGAACCCTATACATCGAGGACGTTTCGTTCCACCCTTTTCCATTAAGCTTTTTTAGGTCATTGGATTCTGGATATATATAATCCGCCAACGGGTCATCATCCGTGAACCCATAGCCCAAAGCTAAATCGACAACCGCATCGACAACGCCATTCAAAACATCGAGTCCCACCAGGCCTGTTGCCACTGCAGTCAACGCCGTCTGATTCATAGTAACGTCATTCTTTCCCAAGACCCAAACAAGCCCAGATAAAAAAGACATTTGAGCAACAACCTCAGCAGACTTAACTGAAGCATAATGTTTCATATAAAGAAGACCATCTAACGAGTACGTCCCCCTGTGCGGACTGTCAAGAGTGATTACCTTGTCAACATCGCCGTTATATCCATCCCCTTGTACATACTCGCGCGAGGCAAGACCGCCCATGCTATGAGCGATAAGGATGTTTCGGTGAGTAAAATAACCAACATCACTTCTGTACTTTCGATAAGATAAAGAGTCATCATTTCTTCTTTCAACAAGAAACTCTCGACCATAATTTCTCATTTCCTCTGCTTCTTCTGTCAAGGACCGCCTGGTTTTACAGTTATCTCGTCCCTTCCACGTTCTTTTTCCTATCTCGCCGCCATTCACTACAGGCGTATTCGCAGGGTTTACAAAAGGACGATTCAGATATATTCCAAACCGATCTTTTCGCTCGCCGTCAAGAATCTTATCATTTATCCAATCCGGGAGTGTTTTAATCATACCAGTCGCAGTAG
>JAEEGJ010007741.1_pt1 | contig 30382 bp, 25 predicted proteins | sample 8958761 | NCBI WGS metagenome assembly JAEEGJ01 (sample SAMN16246546, study PRJNA631951) | gut metagenome | biome: gut microbiome; feature: rumen; material: RS-attached | host: Bos | place: Iran: Karaj | collected 2018-10
CTCCGCATCCACCCCCCCCTGGGCACCGCCACCAAGAAACTCCTCGTACAGTGACGGCAGAAGTCCTGGACATGCTTCGCATCAATATCGAAAAAAATCTATTATATTTTTGGCCATATCGAAAAAAAACATGTACTTTTGCAATCTGTATAAAGAACGGGAAAAATTTATAAATAGTTAGAAAACAAATTATTAACAAAAAAATTAAACAATGAAAAAGATTTTTTCTTTCTTCGCAATGGCTGCTTTCATGACTTTCATGGTTGCTTGTGGCGGCAATGACAATGAGTCCAAAGACAATAAGGACAATGGCAACAAGGACAACGCTCAAAACGAAGTTGTCGAGAATGAAGCCATCCAGGAGGGCAGCAATGTGGAAAATGCTATCCGTATGACCGAGGATATGCTCGATATCATGCAGCAGGAACCTTCTGTGGAAGCCTTTGAGAACATGATGATGATGACCAAAAAGCTGGACGAACTTTCGAACAAACTCACCAAAGAGGAAGAGGCTGAAGTCGAGAAGTATGTGATGGAGCATCATCCTGAAATGATGAATCCTCAGTCAATGGATGAAAAAACTCAGGAGATGCGGATGAAATGGGAAAACTGGGCCATGGAGCATCAGGAAGAAGCCCAGGAGATAGCCAAAAAAGTGAGTGAAATGAAATAATCCCTCTTTGGGAAGAGATTCTGTAAAAAGGAATTGTCACATTCCCCGTAAGGACGACACCCTCGACAAACCCGACGGTGTCCCGCTTACGGGGTTTTTCTTTCCCCCTCCCCTTCCCATGCTTTTATCGCCTCGTAGTGCTTTTCTACAATAGTTCGACGATAGTTTAACGTTATTTCGACGTTTTTTAACGTTAAACGAACGTTGAAGTAACGTCAAGGTATCGTTGAAGGGAGCCAGGAGGAGGTTATCGTTTTTTACAATAAGGGGTATAATAAAAATATCCATGTTGCGTTAAAGTTCCTACGGATGAAAACGCATGCCGACATATTGCAGGCGCTGGACGCTTTTATCAGGAAGTACTACAAGAACCTTCTGATCAAAGGTGTATTGTATGCCGTGGGCATTGTGTTGACGCTTTTCCTGGCGGCGGTGCTTTTGGAGCATTTCGGCTGGCTGCCGCCGGTGGCGAGGGCCGTCATTTTTTGGGGTGGACTGGTCGCCGTGATCGCCGTAGTGAGTTGGCTTGTGGTGCGTCCGTTGCTGAAGATGGCCGGTTTGGGTAAGCGTATCGACCGGCAGCAGGCGGCCATGATTATCGGGAAGCATTTCCCCGAGGTGAGCGACAAGCTGCTGAACCTGTTGCAGTTGATGTCGGATCGGTCTGACGAGTCCGACTTGCTGGTTGCTGCCGTCGAGCAGAAGACTGAGCAGCTGCGTCCTGTGCCGTTCCTCAGCGCCATCAATTTGAAAGGCAACCGCCGATACCTGAGATATGCGTTGCCTCCGTTGGCTGTGCTGGTGGTGTTGCTGCTGGTAGCTCCGACGGTGATTACCGAACCGTCGAGGCGTCTGGTCAACTATAATACCGTCTACGAGCGCCCTGCACCTTTTCGTTTTGTGGTGGCGGAGGATTCGCTGAGGACCATGTCCGGGGACGATTACGAACTGACGGTGGAGGTCGAGGGAGAGGCGTTGCCCAATGAGGTGACGATTGTCGTGGAGGGGCGACGCTACAAGATGAACAAGCTTGCACGCGCCCGTTTCGGATATACGTTCAAGCAGGTTCATAATTCGATGGACTTTTATCTGGAGGGAGGGGGCGTGACCTCGCCGAATTACCGTTTGGAGATGCTTCCCAACCCCTCGGTGGTGTCATTCAGGATGCTCCTCTCCTACCCTGCCTATACGGGTCGAGCCGCCGAGACGGTGGTGAATCTGGGTGACGCTGCGGTGCCTGAGGGCACCGTGGTACGCTGGCTTTTCCAGACACAGGATGCCGACACGTTGTTTTTCTCCATAGCCGACGCCAGCTTCTCCTTCGCCCCCGACGGTAATGGGAGAACGGAGACAAGTCGACGTGTCATGGAGACAACGGACTATGCTTTCTGTGTCCAAAGCCGCTATGCGGTCTCTGATACGCTGCACTATTCCTTGTCGGCCATTGCCGATGCTGTGCCTATGATTGCCGTGGAGGAGATGACGGACTCGTTGTATCCCGACCGTCGCCTGTTCCGTGGGCGCATCAAGGACGATTACGGCTTCTCTGGCCTTGTTTTTGTCCATAGGACGACGAACCCTTCCGACACGACACATAACGCTCTCAGCGAGGTGAAAATAGCCCTTGGAGGAGAGACGTCGCAAGAGTTTTTCTTCAGCTTCAATATGGCGGAACTCCCCCTTGTCCCGGGTGACGAATTGACTTACTGGTTCGAGGTGGCAGACAACGATGCCATTCATGGACCGAAGAAGACACGCTCCCAGGTGTTCGAAATCAAGATCCCGTCGACAGAGGAGCTTGACCAGATACTCGACCGTAGCAGCAATGAGGTACGCCAAAGTGCTGAGATGCAGATGAGTGAGTTGCAGAAGCTGCAGGAAGAAATCAACGAGATGATGCGCCGGTTGGTGGATAAAAAGGAACTCAACTGGCAGGATAAAAAGGATTTGCAGGAGATACAGAAGAAGCAGCAACAGGTGCGCCAGATGATGGAGCAGATGCAGCAGCAGATACAAGAGAACAACCGTTTGGAACAGAAATATCGTGAACAGAGCGAACAGCTGATGGAAAAACAGCGCGAGCTGGACCGCTTGATGAACGAGGTGATGGACGAGAAGATGAAGGAGACCATGGCGGAGATAGACCGTATGATGAAAGAGTTGGATAAGAAGAAAGTACAGGAGGAGTTGGAGCAGCTGAAGATGGATAATGCTGAATTGGAGAAGCAGCTGGATCAGAATATAGAACTTATGAAGCGTCTGGAGATAGAGAAGAGGGTGGAGCAGACTATTCAGAAAATGGACCGCCTGGCCGAAGAACAACGTGAACTCGGCAAGGAGACCGAGCAGTCCAAGGGTAAAGACAAAGAGCATTTGCAGGAAAAACAGCAGCAATTGAACGACCGTTTCCAGCAGTTGAAGAAAGACATTGACCAGATCAAGCAGGACTACAAAAACCTCGACCCATCGACCGATTTCAAGGTGCCTCAAGAGCTTGAACAACAGGTGGAAAAACATCAGCAGGAAGCGCAGCAGAGTCTCCAGAAGGGCAAAAACAAAGATGCCGGAAAGCAACAGAAGGAGGCAGCCGACGACATGGAAAAACTCAGTGAAGCCCTTGCGGAAGCCCAAGTTGAGGCTGAGCAAGAAGACCTGGCTGAGGACGCTGAACAGGTGAGGCAGCTGTTGAAGAATCTGGTGCGGCTCTCGTTCGACCAGGAAGAGTTGATATCCGATATCAATACTATTTATATTCAAGACCCCAAATACCAAACGATTATAGCGCGTCAAAACCGCATCAAGGACGATTTCCGCAATGTGGAAGATTCATTGCGATCCATGGCGCGTCGTCAGCTCAACGTAGCTTCAGCTATCACAAAGGATGTCTCATCGGTGAACAACAATGTGAATGCTTCGTTAAGAGGGCTTTTGGAAATGAACCAGTCGTTTTACGGTACCTATAAGAATACGCAGGCTGCCAGGTCCATGCAGTATTCGATGACATCCCTTAACAACCTTGCCCTGGTGTTGGCTGAGAGCTTGGACCAGATGCAGAATCAAATGCGTCAAAACAGCCAGAAACAGAAAAGCGGACAGTGCAAGAATTCCGGCAAGAATCCTTCACAATGCAATAAACCGGGTAAGGGTAAGCCCTCTCCCAAGTCGATGAGACAGATGCAGGAGGAGCTCAACAAGCAGATGGAAGCCCTGAAGAAACAGCTTGACAAACAAGGTAATAAGCCCAACGGGCGCCATCAGATAGGTCAGGGGCAGTCGATGAGTGAGGAGTTTGCCAAGATGGCCGCACAACAGGAGATGATACGCCGGATGATGCAGGAATACGGACGCGACATGAAGTCCGCATCGGGCGGCGATCCTAAGCTGGCACGCGAGATTGACCAAATGATGAGACAGATGGAACAGACGGAGACGGACCTTGTGAACCGTACCATCACCCGTCAGACCTTGCAGCGACAGCAACAGATCATGACACGACTATTGGAACACGAGAAGGCCGAGATGCAACGTGAGAAGGAAGAGCGTCGTGAGAGTCGTGAGGCCGGAGACCTCTACAGCCAGCCTTCACCTGCAGAACTGGAGAAATACAATAAGCAGCTGAAGCCTGCTTCCGATCAGCTGCGTACGGTACCCCCTACCCTTTCGCCTTACTACCGGGAGAAAGTAAACGACTACTTTTACAAGTAGGGACACAGGCAATTTCCCTGTGACAGGGTAAAATGAAGTTGTGAGTGAATTATTTTCATCCATTTGTGAATTATATGGAAAATTTGTGTACATTTGCAATGGAATAAAATTTTTTCTGCGATGACGGAATCGTTTGTTATACAGTCTGATATTGCAAATCTGCCGTGGGTGGAGGAACGTTTGTTTCATTTTTGCCAAAGGTGTAACGTTGGAAACTACTACTCCGCCGTGTCGGTGGCCGTGATGCAGGCTGTGGAAAATGCCATCATTCATGGCAACGGTTCCGATCAGTCCAAGAAGGTAACCTTGCTGTTCGATACTTGTCGTGGTGGCATCTGTGCCGAGGTGAGCGACGAGGGTAGGGGATTTGACTTCCATCAATATGGTGGTCTGCCCACTGGCGAGTCGACACAGGGTGGGGGTATCTTCGTCATGAAGTCGCTCGCTGACCGGATGTCTTTTTCTGATGAGGGTCGGAAGGTGCGACTCGAATTTGATGTGTCGGGTATCGACCCCTCTGATGCCCTCGAACGCATTGCCCTCCTTCAGGCACATTTTGCTCCCGTTTTGGTATGAACGATTCCTTGTTTTCTGTCGTTTTGGCCACACCGCTGTCCCACCACACTTGTTTTGAGGCAGGGATTTTGAGGAAAAAACGCGCTGAAATAGCCTTAATTTATTGTTAATCACATATTTATATGTATAAATGGCTATTCGTTTTGCAGTCCAAGATATAGATTTCGAGCTTCTCGAGTCCGGAAAAGTTAAAAAATGGATCACAGAAGTGATTCAACGCCGTCAAAAGAAGGTGGGAAATATTTCGTACCTCTTTTGTGATGACGAATACCTTCTCGGGGTCAATCGACAATACCTAAACCATGATACCTATACAGACATCATCACATTTGACTATGTGGCTGCCGACCTTATTTCGGGCGACATCATGATCAGTGTGGAGAGGGTAGGGGAGAACGCAGAAAAATTTGGTGTGCCAGCTGAACAAGAGTTGCATCGTGTCATTATTCATGGCGTGCTCCATCTCCTGGGTCAAGGGGATAAATCGGATGCGGAAGCGGCGGAGATGCGCCGTCAGGAGGAGGAGGCACTTGTGTTGTGGAACGCGATGTTTCCCGTGGAACAAATAGTGTAAATAGCATAGTATATGATATTTGAGTCATACGATATCGTCGTTGTCGGAGCAGGACATGCTGGCGCTGAAGCGGCAGCAGCGGCAGCCAAGCTGGGTGCCAGAGTGCTGCTGGTGACCCAAATGCTTGACAATATCTGTCAAATGTCATGTAATCCTGCCATGGGAGGAGTTGCCAAGGGACAAATTGTCCGTGAGATCGATGCCCTTGGTGGCTGGTCGGGTATCGTCACTGACCGATCGGCTATACAGTTCCGCATGCTTAATCTATCAAAAGGTCCTGCTATGTGGAGCCCCCGTGCCCAGTGCGACAGAATGCTTTTCTCCCAAAACTGGCGCAGGGTCTTGGAGGGTATTCCTGGACTGTCTCTTTGGCAAGACGAGGTGGTGGCCCTTACTTTCACTGGCCAATCGGTGTCCGGGGTATGTACCCGGATGGGTCACACCATACCCGCTAAAGCCGTGGTGCTCACAAGTGGTACTTTTCTTAATGGTACGATTTATATCGGAGAGGACTCATGGTGTGGAGGCAGGATCGGCGAGTCGCCGGCCGTAGGTCTTTCCGACCAACTACGCGAAAAGGGGTTTGATGTGCAGCGACTGAAAACAGGAACTCCCGTGCGCATCGATGGAAGAACTATTGATTTTTCACGTCTGCAGATACAGCCAGGTGACGAGCATCCTGCCAAATTCTCTTATTCCGATACATTGCCTCTGGCGGAACAGAGGCCATGCTTTATTGCCAACACCAATCTTCACACTCACGATATTCTTCGCACAGGGTTTTCGCGTTCTCCGATGTTTACCGGCAGAATACAAGGACGTGGACCGCGTTATTGTCCTTCCATTGAGGACAAGATAGAGCGTTTCTCAGACAAGGATCACCATCAACTTTTTGTCGAGCCCGAAGGGTGGTATTCGCAGTCCTATTATCTCAATGGTTTCTCCTCTTCGCTCCCTTTGGATGTACAGGTAGAAGCGCTCCATACCATTGAAGGATTTGAGAATGCTGTTATTTTCAAGCCCGGCTATGCTATAGAATATGATTATTTCCCTCCTACACAGCTGGGTTACACTCTTGAGACAAAGCTTGTCGAGGGCCTCTTTTTTGCTGGGCAAATTAATGGTACTACCGGTTATGAGGAGGCTGCATGCCAGGGTCTGATGGCCGGGATTAATGCAGCGCTGAAGATTCAGGGTCGTCAACCTTTTGTATTGGGTCGGTCGCAGGGGTATATAGGTGTTTTGATAGATGACCTTGTCACCAAGGGGGTCGATGAACCCTACCGCATGTTCACTTCACGTGCTGAATACCGCATCTTGCTCCGGCAGGACAATGCCGACCAGCGTCTCACGCCGCTGGCACATGCTCTCGGCCTTGCCGACGATGCACGCATGCGCAGGGTTGAGGAAAAGCAGCGTCTTGCATCGGGACTGAAAGCATCTATAGAACGGGTGTCGGTTGTACCTTCGGAGGTAAATGAATGGCTTGGGGAGCATCAATCAGCACCCCTTAGTCAGCGCGTAAACCTGTCTTCATTGCTCCTGCGCCCGGAATTGTCACTTGACATGCTGCTTTCTTTGTCTACGGAGCTGGATGCAGAGGTGCGGTCTATGCCAGAAGACCTCCGTGATGAAGTTAAACAGGAGGTGGAGACGTTGATAAAATATAAGCGTTACATAGAAAAAGAGCAGGAGGTGGCCGGCCGGATCTTGAAGTTCGAGGATATTGCCTTGCCGGCGGATTATGACTATTATTCCCTTACCGCTCTTAGTTATGAATGCCGGGAGAAACTCAACCGATATCATCCACTCTCCATCGGTCAGGCTTCCCGTATAAGTGGTATTTCGCCTGCCGATATCTCTGTTCTCTTACTTACATTTGCTCGTTAAAAAGGGGGTATTTTTACCTTCTGTTTCCCGTGGAACAATCGCCTTATAGTATTTGTTCTATGATACTTACGTCAGTGTTTTTAAGTAGTCTTTTGCTTCGGGTCCCAGGTTCATCAGCAGGTCAATGATGCTGAGGTTGGGCGTGAATGATATCCTGTCAGAAAACACCTGATAGTAGGGTTTCATGCCTTCGGTAGGGTAGGGGATCTTAGGAGAAAAGGTATTCCGGTAGTCAAGGGCATACTCTTTTTGATAGTCGGTGGTCCATAGCAGCAGGCACTCCATTTTTAACGCCTGCAGCACCCACGTCAGCATGGCCTCGTTTAAGTCCATCAGTTTCTCATAGCGGGACATCAGTAAGGTCTCCAGTGCATCTTTGTAATATAAGAAATAGGGCGACGCACTATAAGCGGCAGTCAGCGTGCGAAAATGAATGACGTTCCACCGCTCTTTATAGTCGATGCGAACCTCCTCGGTCCTTGAATGATTCTCTCTGATGACGGGAACCGTCAGTGTTCTGACGCCTCCTGCGGTCATGATTTCTGTCCGGTTGCGATAGGTCTGTTTGGGGAAGGTCTCTTTGGCCTCGAAAAGGACTTCTGTATGTTGTATCATTGTTGCAACATACGCGATGGGTGGTAGATAGGCTGTGCTGAAGACGGGTATCATGCGCCCATGATGATGGAGACCAGCTCTCCTTTGTCGTAGTAGAAATCAATATTACCTTCGTTGAAGGTGACCCGTCTTTCCCCCCAGTCTTCTTCGTCGACATCCTGTTCCGTGATGTCGTTTTTAACCATCAGCTTTACCATGGAACGTTCATCGAGTTCGAATACTTGTTCACCGAACAGGCGACAATCCTCATTGGCTATGTCGATGCAGGCCAGCGTGGGGTTTTCCCCTTCACAGAACAATGTCATACCTAGATCATTGTACCTTAAAACGGTGGTGCTTTCGTCAGCCGCGTTGTCAATATTCTCTACTTCGTCGGCAATGCCTAGCAGTTTTACAATTTCTTCCACCGGCATCCCGAATTTTATATCGCCTACACCTTCTTTTATCTTGATTGTTAAATCCATGATTTACATTGTTTTATTTCGATAAAGATTCTGTTTTCCTTACAAAAAATGCTTGTTTTTGAATTTACAAATATACAACATTTTCTGGTATCTACAAAATCTTTTGTTTAAAAAGAAGGAAATAAGTTGCTATTGTTGCATCAGAAAAAGTTTGAAAAATAGAGAATGAAGGTCATTGACTTTCTTCTTTTGCTAACGACTGCGAAAGAAAAGAAACACTTTGTCTGTTTATAAATTCCGTATTTACAATGTCTTAATTAATGAATCCCAAGGATGTGAGAATTTTTTTTTGTCCATTGGTAAAAAAGTTGTACTTTTGCAAATTCAAATTGTGGATAAAACCGCTTTTTGTTGACTCAGTAGCTCAGTAGGTAGAGCACAACACTTTTAATGTTGGGGTCCTGGGTTCGAGCCCCAGCTGGGTCACTGATATTGAGGTGAGTGACTGACTCAGTAGCTCAGCAGGTAGAGCACAACACTTTTAATGTTGGGGTCCTGGGTTCGAGCCCCAGCTGGGTCACCAACCTAACACAAGGACCGGAACATAGGTTTCCGGTTTTTTTGTATGAAACATGTATGTAACATATTGGTTTTGTGTTTTGTGATGGTGGTTGGGATGCCATCGCCCGCGACAGCACAGCAGTCACAGGAACAGATGGCAGCCTATTACTATGACAATGGTGAGTTCGAGCAGGCCGCACAGCTTTACGAATCATTATTAGGTAAATATCCAAACAAATATTATTACCAGCGCCTGTACAACGTCTATCTGAAGCTGGAGCAATACAAAGAGGCCCTCAAACTTGCAGAAAAAAGACGTAAGGCATATCCTAAAGAGCTTTCCCTCTTCGTTGATGAAGGGAATGTCTATCTCCTCCAGAAAAGTGAGAAAAAAGCCATAAAGAGTTTCGACAAGGCTATTGAATCTATCACATCCAATATCGCCCCTGTTCAGGATCTTGCTCTGGCTTTCATTAATATAGGACGTTATGATTATGCTGCAAAGACCTATCTGACTGCCAGAGAAAAAACTCGCAGTCCTCAACTGTTTTTCAACGAGTTGATAGGCGTTTACCAGACGATAGGTGATTATGCAGCCATGACACATGAATACTTCAACTTGCTTGATAACCAGCCTGGTATGAAGTCTTCTGTTCAGTTAAACATGCAAAAGACGATGCTTGAGGCTCCCGACGAACGCCTTGCTGAGGGAATACGGTATGCCTTGGTTGAACGTGTCAGGGAGCAGCCGAATAACCAAACCTATCTGGAAATGATGATATGGTTTTCTATTCAGCAGAAAGATTTTGCATTTGCCCTGGCACAGGCACGAGCCGTTGATGCCCGTTTCCCCGACAAGGGAACGGAACAGCTCTTCCAGGTCGCCCGGATCGCTTTTGATAATGAGGATTATGATGTGGCGGAAGAGGCCTATCGCCTCATTCGTCAGAAGGGGACAGATAATCCCTATTATTTCGATAGCCGTGTAGGTGAGTTGGAGGTTGATTTCGCCCGCATCAATCATAACTATTCTATGGATGATAACGAGCTTAAACTATTGAAACAGAAATATCTATCTACTTTTGACGAGCTTGGGAAGAACGAGCGCACGGTCCCTCTGATGCGCCACTATGCCAATCTCATGGCTTACTATGGAAACGAGGTCCAGGAGGCTGTCAGCATGCTGGACGATGTGCTGGAGATACCTCGTCTGAAGTCCACTGTCCGCGATGAGGTGAAACTGGAACTCGGCGATTTGCTTCTTTTTGCCGGCTCTACATGGGATGCCTCGTTGCTTTATATGCAGGTTGAAAAGGCCAATAAGAATGATCTACTGGGCGCCCAGGCTAAATTCAAAAATGCTAGGCTATCCTATTTTAATCATGATTTTGATTGGGCCAGTTCACAGTTGAAAGTGTTGCGCTCTTCTACCTCCAAACTGGTTGCCAACGATGCTATGGAACTTTCTCTCCTTATCTCTGATAATATGGAGGATGACAGTACCTATGCCATGCTGGAACTCTTCGCAGATGCAGACCTTATGCTTTACCGTAACCAGCTCGATTCCGCCTGGGAGGGCTTCGACCGGGTATCGCGGCAAAGACTATCACATCCGTTGTTCGACGAGGTGCTCATGCGCAAGGCGCAAATACGCATGAAACAAGCTCGTTACGCCGATGCTGACACTCTTCTACAACGGCTTGTTGATTTCTATCCCACCGACATCACAGCCGACGACGCCCTGTTCCTCATGGCACAACTTAATGAAGACCATCTCTCCAACCCGACAAAAGCTCTCGAATGTTACGAGAAGCTGCTCGTCGATTATCCCACATCCCTTTTTGTTGACCGAGCCCGTAAACGTTATAATGCATTGAAAGTAAAGCCATGAATGAAGTCAAAGCCAAGAAGTTCCTCGGGCAGCATTTCCTCACCGACGAGTCTGTCGCCCTGCACATCGTCGAGAGCCTCACGGGACGCACCCCCAATCTCATCGAAATAGGGCCGGGCATGGGAGTGCTTACCAAGTATCTGATACAGAAGCCAGAACTGAACTTCCATGTCATCGAGATTGACCGTGAGTCGGTAGCCTGGCTCCACGAGCACTACCCCACACTCAATGTCATCGAGGGCGACTTCCTCAAACTCGACCTAAATGACTTGTTCCATGATACTTTCGCCGTCATTGGCAATTTCCCCTACAATATCTCTTCGCAGATCCTTTTCCGGGTCTTCGAGTGCCGCAACCAGGCTGTCGAGGTGGTTGGAATGTTCCAGAAAGAGGTAGCCGAGCGTGTGGCGGCAGGGCCGGGAAGCAAGACCTACGGCATCCTATCTGTCTTGCTATCGGCATTTTACGATATAGAATACCTTTTTACTGTCTCTGAGCATGTCTTCAACCCCCCTCCCAAGGTCAAATCGGCCGTTATCCGCCTTATCCGTAACGACGTAACCTCTTTGGAATGTGATGAATCGCTCTTTGTCCGTGTGGTGAAGGCGGGTTTCAACCAGCGTCGGAAAACGCTCCGCAATGCCCTCCGGTCGGCGGGTCTGCCCATAGAACGGGTTGATGAAACACTCCTCTCAAAACGTGCCGAACAACTATGTGTAAGCGAGTTTGTTACTATAACTAAAATAATTCAGTCATGTATATAGTTTTGTTTATTGTCCTTTCTATGGCTCTTGGAATCAGCGCTATGCTTATGATGCGCCGTTGTGTTGAGGCTGTTCCTGTCCAATTGTCGTCCGGCATGCTCATCTCTTTCACTTTAGCGGTGGTACATGTCGCCCTGTTTTGTCTGGGAATATATTTGGGGAATAAACTCCATTTCGTTGCTCCAGGAGATCCTGCGGCCTATGCTACGCAGAATGCGTTGGCCTTTCTGGGTCTCGCTGTTGTGGTTGCTGTCAAGCAGCTTCTACCTTACATGGGTCGTCGCACGAAGCCTGCAGCCTATGATTTGAATGCGGGGACGACACAGGTGCTCCTTTTCACCGTTGCCACGGGTGTCAATGGATTCCTGGTGGGCTTTGGCGTGGGGTTTGTTGTGCGGCTTGGCGAGTATCTTCATGCGGCTCTCTGGCCATTGTTTTTATTGACTTTCCTGTTCTCTATGCTCGGCATCATGTTTGGCCGCCAGCAGGTGCCGTTGCGTTCACGCCGTTGGATGGGCCTCTCCAGCCTCATCATATTCATGACGGCCCTCTGCACGGTATTTTTTCTGTGATAGTGAGCAGCTACGGATACTTGCCTCATCAAGCTCGGCAGGCACACCACGGTGCCCGCTATTTGTAAAAATCGGGACGGTTACTGTTTGTAGATGCGCATCAGGCACTCTTTGCAGTCGAACTCCAGCCGGAAGCGGCGGTCGTTGTTGCGTAGGATCAGTTCGTCTGTCGGTTTGATGTCCACCTTCGGTGTGCCCTTGCTTTTGCCTTTCAGACAGCAGCCGAGTTCGTAGCGGAGGCAGTATTTGGTGGTCATGAGGGCTTTGCCGTCGTAGTCTTCGGTCTGTTCCAGCCCTCGTTCTATCTCGTTTACTCCATGACGTTTATAGAACGCTTCCGCTTTGTCGTTGATAACATTGGCACGGTAGTCGAGGGTGGAGGCGAGGTAGGGGGTTCCGCTGTCGGTACGAGGGCTGTCGGCAGGGTGGTGGTGACGAATGCGAAGGTCAATGAGCTGTTCCACCGCCTCACGGCGCAACTGGTTGAGGATGCCGGCCGGCAGGAAGTAACGGCCCTGGGTTTCGTCGATGACTTTTGTGGCGACGAAGGGGGTGTTGCCCAACTTGCTCAATTGTTTGACGATGGGATTCTCTCCGCCGCTATTTCGGGTCTCCTGGTGTTCGGCGGCTATGTGGTGGATCACGCAGAGGCTTTCTTCGTCGGTCACTGTCAGCGCAAAGCCCTCGGGAGTGGTGTCGAAGTGCATCTCCACGCTGATCTTTCGTTCGGCACTCTTGCTCTGTAGCGTCTTCTCAAACAGCTGGTCGTTATTGCGCCAGAGGTCGGTGCCTACTTCGATGTTGGGCATCTGGTTGGGGGTGATGGTGCGTCCCTGCACGCCGTTGACGAGGAATCCCTGCAGGCGCCCGTCGGCATCGCAGTAGCAGAGTCCGTCGCCATTGGTGAGGGGTTCTGTGCCGCTTACAACAAGTTGGTTACGTCCGGTGGAAGTCACTTTGCCTATATGTTTTCCGAGCGACTTCTGGGTGGCGAAATTGGCCATGGGCTGCCGCTCGCGGAGGAAGTAGTCGGTGTAGCCGCGGTTGAAGGTGCGTTCGAGGTCGGGGAGGAAGGTGTAGGAACAATGGCCCGAAGAGGCTTTTTCGTCTCCTTTCATCATGTTGTCAAGCAGTTGTCGGTAGTATGCCGTCACGTTTTTCACATAGGAGAGGTCTTTCAGGCGTCCTTCTATCTTGAACGATGAGATGCCGGCATCTATCATGGAACGAAGCTGTTGGCTGGCGTTGAAGTCGCGGAGCGAGAGGAGGTGTTTCTCCTTGATGAGTAGTCGGCCGTCGCCGTTGTAGAGGTCGTAGGTGCTGCGGCAGGGCTGCGAGCAGCAGCCACGGTTGCCGCTGCGGCCGTTAAGATACTGGCTCATATAACATTGTCCGCTATAGCTCACACAGAGGGCACCGTGGACGAAACCTTCGAGATCAAGTGTGGTGGCCTGCCGGATTTCTCGCATCTGTTCCAAGGAGGTCTCGCGGGCCAGCACCACGCGGCGGAATCCCACTTGTTCCAAGAACTTTATGCGTTCCACCGAGGCGTTGTGGCACTGGGTGCTGGCGTGCAGCTCGATGGGGGGTAGGTCGCATTCCAACAGCCCCATGTCCTGGATCAGCAGGGCGTCGACACCGATGTTGTAGAGCTGGTGTATCATCTTCACGGCCTCGTCAATCTCGTTGTCGAAAAGGAGTGTGTTGACGGTCACAAAGACTTTGGAACCATAGAGATGCGCGTATTTTACCAGGGATTCAATGTCCTCGAGGGTGTTGGTGGCGGCGGCTCGGGCACCGAAAGCCGGTGCTCCGATATAGAGTGCGTCGGCGCCATGGTTGATGGCCTCGCAGCCATATTCCAGATTCTTGGCAGGAGCCAGTAGTTCCAGTTTCATGCAATAAATAACGTGGGAGAGCGTTATTTATTGCATGAATGTGAAAACCAAAATAGTCTACGGCGGTCTACAGGAATTGGGTCGTGAGCTCACGAAAGAGGAGTGGCAGAAAGCCTCGTTCACCATCCTCCTGGATGAAAACACGTTCCGCCTGTGCTTGCCATTGCTGATTTCGCAGGTCGAGGCGCTGCAGGAAGCTGAGTTTATCGAGGTCCCTGTGGGTGAGGATTGCAAGTGCCTGGAGGTTGTGACGCAGGTGTGGCAGACATTGATGGACAATGATTCCGACCGCCAAAGTGTTATTCTCAATCTTGGTGGGGGGAGTGTCTGTGACTTGGGAGGGTTTGTCGCGGCAGGTTACAAAAGGGGCATACGGTATATCAATGTCCCAACGACCTTGTTATCAATGGTCGACGCATCCATTGGCGGCAAGACAGCCATTGACTTCGGTGGTGTGAAAAACAGCATAGGTCATTTTTGGCCATCAGTTTTAACTGTTATAGAACCAATGTTTTTAGACACCCTTCCACCGACGGAGTTCCTCTGCGGACAGATGGAGATGGTGAAGACTGCTGCCGTCACCGATGCGAATCTGTACTATTACCTGACATCGCCGTCGGCACGTTATTTGTCGCAGATAAAGCAAGTGGCGAGATTGAAGAACAGGGTGGTTAAATTCGATCCGTATGACCATGATATCAGGAAGATACTGAATTTTGGACATACCTTTGGACATGCCATGGAGATTTATTCTTCCTTACCTCATGGCATTGCTGTTGGGATTGGTATGAAGGTGGCCATGTATCTCTCTGTCAAGAAGCTTGGGTTAGAGGAAAATACATACAATTTATATGTCCAATGGATTGACCATCAGCTCTCGTCGTGTCATATCAAGATACCGTCGTATTGTTTAAAGGATATAGAGCAGATGCTTTCGCTGATGCGGCAGGACAAGAAGAACGAAGGAGACTTGCTGAGGTGTGTCTTGTTGCAGGAGGTGGGGGCTCCTGTCATCGACGTTTATGTGGACGATAATGAGGTGCGTGATGCATTCCTGAAAACATGTCGCTAACACAATAGAAATAAGGGATTATGAATGCTGTGGTTGTAGGAATCCTTTTGCCGTTGGTCGGTACTATGCTGGGCTCTTCTTTGGTGTTTTTCATGCGCAAGAATATCCCGGACCGTTTGCAAAAGACGCTACTGGGTTTTGCCAGCGGTGTGATGGTGGCGGCCAGTGTATGGTCATTGCTCATCCCTTCCATCGAGATGGCGCAGGAACAGGTGTTTCCTGCCGTCATCGGCTTCTTGGCCGGCATCGGGTTCTTACTGCTACTTGACGAATTGACGCCGCATCTGCATCTTGGATCGCAGAAGGCTGAAGGACCTCGTTCAAAGCTGTCGCGCACCGCCATGCTTGCGCTCGCCGTCACCATTCATAACCTGCCCGAAGGTATGGCTGTGGGAGTGGTTTTCGCCAGTGAGAACCATGGCTTGACACTCAGTGCCGCCTTAGCGGTATCCATAGGTATTGCCATACAGAATATTCCAGAAGGAGCCATCATCTCAATGCCCATGCATGCCGAGGGCAATTCGCGCTGGCGTTCGTTCCTTATTGGGTCGTTGAGTGGTGTGGTGGAGCCCATAGGATCGATAGCTATCCTTCTCCTGGCTTCGGTGCTGGGAGTGGCTCTACCGTATTTGTTGTCTTTTGCGGCCGGAGCTATGATGTATGTCGTTGTGGAGGAGCTTATCCCGGAGACCGCACAAGGTCGTCACACCAATCTCTCTACCATTGGTTTTGCCATCGGGTTCGTGCTGATGATGTGTATGGACGTTTTATTGGGATAGGCGCTATATTTCCGGAACGATAATCTGTTCCGTAGTGCGGCTTCGCTGTTCCAGGAGAATAGGTCGGCCAGCGACGATGCTATCAATGACCTGCTGGGTGTAGTAACGGATGGTGACGAGCTGTAGTTTGTCGTTGTAACGTACACGAAACATGCTCTTTAACGCATCGATAAGTGGTTTCACCAATAGGGGGTTGTTATCGATACAGATGGAGAAGCTCAAAGCAGAGTTTTGCATCAGGTTCACCTTGATACCAAGCTTATTAAGTAGACCGAAGATGACTTGTAGATTGTCTTCGGCAATAAATGAGTAGTCGCGGGGTAGGATGGAAAAGAGTATTTGATTATTTTTGAATATGTAGAGTGGTGTTTCTGGATTGATATTATGGTAGTTGCCAATGGATGAACCTTCATTGTCAGGGGTGATGAAGGAGCGTATGTAGAGAGGAATGTTCTTGTTCTGGATGGGCTTCACGGTCTTTGGATGGATCACCGAAGCGCCATAGTAGGCCAGCTCGATGGCTTCGTTATATGGTATTTGGTTGATTTTTACAGTATTTTTAAAGAATTTGGGGTCGGCATTCAAGAAGCCAGGAACATCCTTCCAAATGGTGACGCTCTCGGCATCCAGGCAGTAAGCCAGGATGGCTGCCGAATAGTCCGACCCTTCGCGTCCTAACGTTGTGGTTTGTATATCAGACTCTTTTACGCCTCCAATAAATCCTTGTATCAAAACAACATTGTACTCTTTGGCTGCTTCACGCATCAATCTACAGGTTCCCTTTGTGAAATCCCAGTCGACACGTCCTTCCCGGTAGTGATTATCGGTGATGATAATCTTCCGTGCGTCAGATAGCAGGGTCTTTACCCCTATTTGGTTAAGGTAGTAGGCAATGATGGTGGTAGAAAGGATTTCGCCAAAGGAGACTATTTGGTCATAATTGTAGTTGTAGTTGTCTTCAGTTTTCAGCAGGTGTCTTGTAACCAAGTCAAGTTGTGACAAGACAGAGGTGATGTCATTCTGAACATTCATATTGTCAGGCATCAAATCCGAGGCAATATTTCTATGATATTCCTCCAGCTGCTGTCGGAGTTGTACCCTTTCGTCTTCAGATGACACTCCCGGTACCAGTTTTTCCAGTAGGTTGGTGGTCTTGCCCATGGCTGAGACCACCACTACCAAAGGTGTTGATTCCAAATGTTTTTGAACAATCTGCGCCATGTTGCGCACCGCATCGGCACTGTTAACTGACGCTCCTCCGAACTTGAAGACTTTCATTTTCCTTAACTAACTACTTAACTACTGTCTACTTAACTACTGTCTACTGCCTATTGTCTACTTAATCATGCCAGCTCCCTTTCCATGTCGCGTCGCGAGTCCTTGGCTTTGATGCTCTCGCGTTTGTCATAGTGGTGTTTACCTTTGGCCAGGGCAATGGTGAGTTTTGCATAGCCTTGGGGATTGACGAAGAGGAGCTCCGGTACGATGGTGAAACCGCGTTCTTTGATTTTTGTTTGCAATTTCCTCAGTTCGCGGCGGGTGAGTAGCAGTTTGCGGTCGCGCTTGGCACGGTGACCCCAGTAAGAACCAAATTTATATTCCGAGATATGCATATCTCTTACAAATAATTCGTTTCCAACGAAGGTGCACCAGGCATCGTTGAGGTTGGCTTTGCCCTCGCGAATACTCTTTATCTCGCTGCCCATCAGCACGAGCCCCGCCTGGTATTCGTCCATCAGGAAATATTCGTATGCAGCCCGTTTGTTTTTGATCTCTATGAGGTTCTTCTCTTCCATAATTTTTCCAACAACGTCTTTTTCGCCAGATTATTGTATTGTGCTTTAAAGAAACACCGGCAGAAGGGCCTTCGTTGGAGAAAGCGCTATGAGTATTGTTCCTTGATACGGTCGAGGACGGCGAGGGTCTCTTCCAGATTGGGAGTGGCCACGAGGGCAAGACGGAAGGGTTTGAAGTTGAAAAGTCCCTTGAAATAGGCCCCGTAGTGCTTGCGCATCTCGAAGACGGCAGTGCGTTCCCCTTTGAATTCGGCAGCTGCCAGCAGGTGGCGGCGGCAGACCTCGACGCGCTCGGCGACGGTGATCTCTCTCTCGGCTTCGCCACGGAAAGCACGCCGGCACTGCTCGAATATCCAGGGGTTGCCGATGGCACCACGTCCGATGAGGATGCCGTCGACACCATAACGATTCTTGGCTTCAACGGCTTGCGTAGCCGAAATGATGTCACCGTTGCCGAAGATGGGGATGGTCATGCGGGGGTTGCTCTTCACGGCTCCAATCATGGTCCAGTCGGCAGTGCCACTATACATCTGGTTTTTAGTGCGTCCGTGGATGCTGAGGGCGGCGATGCCAGTGTCCTGCAGGGCCTCGCAGAAGTCTGTTATCATCATGGAATCAGCACTATATCCCAACCTTGTTTTCACCGTTACCGGTAGGTGGGAGTGATGAACCAGTGCCTTGGTGATTCTAAGCATCTTAGGAATGTCCTGCAGGATGCCGGAGCCGGCCCCTTTGCCCGCCACCTTGCGCACGGGGCATCCCCAGTTGATGTCGATGAAATCGGGATCGGCCTGTTCCACCACCTCGAGGCAGCGTAGCAATTCTTCCTCGTCGGCACCAAATATCTGTATGCCAATGGGATGCTGCTCGGCTGTGAAGCGCATCTTGCGTAGGCTTTTTTCGGCATCGCGATTCAAAGCCTCACTGGCGATGAATTCGGTTATGAGCAGGTCGGCCCCCATCTCCTTGCAGAGCTGGCGGAACGGCAGGTCGGTGATGTCGTCCATGGGCGAGAGGCCGATGAGGCAGTCTTTATTCTTCGTCAGCAGATTCATTGTAAAGGCTTTGTATCATTTCGTCGTCGAAATATATTTGCTCGTCGGGATGTTCGGCGGCACGGCGTATGGAAGCTTCAAGACCTGTCAGTGCGGAGAAGGGAGCGAACTGGGCGGCGCGTCCTTCCATGCTCATGCGCGGATAGTGACTCGACACATGATGTGGCAGATTGATAATATCCTCGTAGTCACCTGACTTATCCATCCCAATATTTTTTAATTGTTAATTATTAATTTTTAATTATTAATCGCTTACGCCTTATGTCCTCCTATCTGTGCGTTGCGGTCACGGGCGGTGGCACCCTCCTCGAGGTCCATGCCCTTGAAGATGGCGTTCTTGCTGAATTTGCGTTTAATGCTAAGTATGGCTTCCTGCATGCGACGTTCTTTGGCAAGGGCTGTCTGTTCGGCCTCGCGACGACGTGAAAGAGCCTCGTAGTCGGTGAACATATTGAGTTGTTCTGCCGGAGCGTTAGTGGTGGCTTCTTCGTCTACCACCTGGTTCACGACGATGGTAAGTCTGCGCACCAGTAGCTTGGGGTTCACGGCTTGGTCGAAGAGTTGCATGGCGGTCTCGGTAATGAGGCGTGCCGAAGAGGTGGGGTGGGGGAGAAGTGCTCCGCCATGGGCAGGCTTCGGAGCCGGGCGACCATAGTAGTCGCTCACTATTTCGCCACTATAACCATTTTGTTTCAAGCTTGTTGTGTCGTAATTCACGTAGATGCCCACCTGTGAGGCCACCATGTGGAGGCTCACCAGCTTGAGGGCCATGGCATCGGCCATCTCGCGCATCACAATGCGCGCTTTGTCAAACGGATAGGGCTCCGACAGCACTTGGCCGGAACTAAAGGAGTTGCTTTTCGGGCGGTAGCTTTTGATGGCTTTGATGGTGCAGGGCTCCCAGCCCCAGGCATGGTCGATGAGCAACTCGGCGTTGATGCCGAAGAGTTTGTACAGCACCCCTTCCTTCTCCAATGAGCACCGTGCCACGTCACCCATGGTCATCATGCCACAGGCTTCAAGCTTGTGGGCGATGCCGCGCCCCACACGCCAGAAATCGGTCAGGGGTCTGTGGTTCCACAGTTGGTGGCGGTAGCTCATCTCGTCCAGTTCGGCGATGCGCACGCCATCCTTGTCGGCAGGTATATGCTTGGCAACGATGTCCATAGCCACTTTGCAGAGGTATAGGTTGGGTCCGATGCCGGCGGTGGCGGTGATGCCCGTCTCTAGCAATACGTGGCCTATCATGCGGCGGGCCAATTCATGGGCACTTATCTTGTATGTTCCCAGATAGTTGGTGACATCCATGAATACCTCGTCGATGGAGTAGACATGTATGTCCTCCGGAGCCACATATTTCATATAGATGCTGAAGATTCGCGTACTATAGTCGATATAGTAGGCCATGCGTGGTGGTGCTATATGGTAGGTGACGGCAAGTGAGGGGTTGGCTTTCAGCTCGTTGTCGTCGGCCGACTCCCCTGTAAACTGCCAGTATGGGGCCTGGCGTCGCCGTTCGTTATTCACCTGTCGTACCCGTTGCACCACCTCGAATAGGCGGGAGCGACCCGAGAGCCCATATTGTTTCAGCGAAGGCGTCACGGCCAGACAGATGGTCTTCTCTGTGCGGCTGGCGTCGGCTACAACCAGGTTGGTAGTCAGCGGATCCAGCCCCCGTTCGACACATTCCACCGAGGCGTAGAACGACTTGAGGTCGATAGCGATATATGTCCGTTCCTTTGGCATCTGCTTACAACATTCTTAAACGTCAAAAACGTTCGAATATTGTACCCGTCGGGAAAGTGTATTTATGAGTCGGAATTTTTTTTTATTTTTGCAGGAGAAATAATTTTGAAGGATATGCATAAAGATCTTGTTATCAATTACGAAGAGCATGAGTCGATAACAAATTTGGATGAAAAAGACCGCGCATTGCTCCAGTGTGCCATCGAGGCGACGGAAGGCGCCTATGCCCCTTACTCTGGATTTCGCGTGGGTGCTGCGTTGCGGTTGAGGGATGGCTCTGTTGTCGTCGGCAGCAACCAGGAGAATGTCGCCTATCCGTCGGGACTGTGCGCCGAGCGCACAGCCATCTTCGCTGCCTCGGCACAGAGGGCCGATTGTCGTGAATATGAGGCTCTTGCTATTGTAGGACGTGACACGGAAGGACATCTCTGCGAGGCCTCGCCTTGCGGCGCCTGCCGTCAGGTGCTGTCGGAATACGAGCATCGGCAGGGATTCCCCATGAGGGTGGTCTGCCTCCTGGCGGGTGGTGGAGCACGGGTGTTCCCCAGCGTCGCGTCGCTACTCCCTTTTTCGTTTAATTTTTGAGTGTCGTTGCCTCCCAGGTGGTGCATTTTAACCTTTTGAAATGGGTGACAAGAAGAGAAAATGATATTTGTATAATGTCTGATTCTATGATTGTTATGTTGAAAAAGAGAATGAAAGGAGAAAAAAAATTTTTCCACACGCTTTTTTCTTCGTACTTTTGCACACTTAATTCTAATGAAAATAATATAATAATTTAATAACGAAAAAGCACTCTGTGCACTAAAAAAACAAACTAAACAAAATGGGAATTATTGGTAGTATCAGAAAACATTCGTGGATAGCTGTGGCTATCGTGGGTATCGCTATCATTGCCTTCATTGTTGGAGACTTTACGAAGAGGAACGGTGGGAACAACGAAGAGCTCGCCGAGGTCAACGGTGAGACTCTCAACCACATCCAGTTCAACAACATGATCCAGCAGGAGGAGAATGTCCGCTTGATGATTAAAGAGGCTATGGGCGATCCTAACCCGAAACTCACTCCCGACGAAGAAAAATACATCCGTGACTCTATCTGGGCCAACTATATGGATGATATCGTGATTGGTGAGCAGCTGAAGAAACTGGGTCTCGAGGTGTCGGAAGCCGAGGTGAACGACATGTACACCGGAACGTTCATCCATCCGATTTTTGCCCAGCAGTTCAGGGACGAAAACGGCCAATACGACATAGCTAGGGTGAGCAGCCTCATGAAGTCCTACAGCCAGATGGACACCGTCAACCGTTATTTCTGGAACAGCATGAAAGATCAGGCTGTCAAGCAGCGTCTGCGTCAAAAGTATGTCACCCTCATCAATTCAGGCTTTTATATGCCGACACCTATCGCCAAGCAGATTGCCGGCTATAGCGCCCAAGGAGCCGGTGTCAGTGTGGTGCGTATGTCGTATGCCGATGTGCCCGACAGTGAATTGATGCTCACCGATGCCGACTATCAGAACTATTACAACAGCCATAAGGAGAGATACCGTAACTTGAACGATGAGCGTAGAGTGCTCAAATATGTCACTTTCGACATCCTCCCCAGCGAGAAGGACTATCAGGCAGCGAAAGACAGCGCTATGGCTGCATGGGACAAACTGCTGGCTACCCCCGATTCCAACCCGAGAGCCCTTGGCAATCTGGTCAAGATGGAATCGAGGAACGTAAAGAGATATTCTTACGACAGCACCTACAATCGCTTTCTCCGTGCTTCGTATTTCCCCTCGCCCTTCAGCGAGATGGTGGCTGCTTCGGAGGTGGGTTCCGAACTTATTCCCACCCCGATTGCCAACAACTGGTTTATGGGTCGTGTGATGGAAATAGAGAATCGTCCCGACAGCATCCGCACCAGCATGATACTCATCCTCAGCGACAACTGGAACCCCAATGTCGGACGCGACACTGTCCGTGCTGAGTTCTTGACAGACAGCCTGCTGACTGAACTCAACGCCGGCCGCCTCGACTTCGACACCGCGGTGGCAAACTTCAGCGATGTCAAGCTGACGTTGAACCCTGAGAAGACAGGAGATGCCCAATGGCAGAATGAGGGCTCGCTCGACAGGGTCTACAACAGTTTCTTTGAGAGACCTGGTGAAAGGGCTACGATTTTCAACGGCCTTAATGAGCAGGTTGTCAAGGTAGCAGAAGGAAACCAGATCCGTTTCGACCTCCCCAACAAGATGGGATTTGCCATCGTGAAAGTAACGGGTAAGTCCGCCTTGGTCAAGAAATATCGTCTGGCCTGCATTGTCCAGGAAGTGAGACCGTCCAAACAGACGGAGATTGATATTCAGAACGATGCTTACAAGTTCCTTACCGACAGTCGCGGTGCCGCTGGCTTCGAGAAAACAGCCAATGAACAGAAAAAGCAGCCCTTCACCGTGGAGGTGTCCCGTATGGACGACCACATAAACTACCTCGACAACGCCCGCGATGTTGTGAAGTGGGCCTTTGCTGAGAACACCAAGATTGGCGATGTGAACGGTGACGTGGTGTCTCTCGGCAATGTCTATGCCGTGGTAATGCTGCAGGATGTGTACCAGAAAGGTTATTTCACCCTCGCTCAGGTACGTAGCATGACCAGATTCAACTTCGAACAGGATGTTCGCGCCGAGAAGAGGAAGGATATCCTAATGGCCCGTGCCGAGAAAGTGGCCAAGAGCTGCAAGAACATCGAGGACGTGGCTACCAGCTTGAACGCAACGGTGGAGGTTATTGACACCGTCAGCCTCCGCTTCTCGTCCAACAATATGTATGGCATCTACGACATAGAGCTCCAGGCCTTTGGCAACAATAACGGCGTGGAAGGAAAGATGGAGGCCATGGTGGTGGCTTCGAAGAGCAATGGCCTGATGGGTCCTGTCAAAGGTTCCAACGGTGTCTACTTCGTGCAGGTGAACAACAGGTTCAAAATGCCGCAGGCCGCCGATCCTGAGCAAATCCGCATAAGCCGTGAAAGATTCTCCCAGATCAGCACCGGCATGATGTGGGGAAGCAGATTCCTGCCCATGGATTGCCAGGCTTTCCTTTGGCTCAGGGCTAATGCCAATATTGAGGACCATCGTGACCGGGCATACTAACCGGTATATCGGGGAAAAAGACTCATGATAAGTGGAAAGTGGAGAAGGCTGCTGAGCAGGCAAGAGTCCCCACTTTCCACTTTCACTTATATATATGAAGATACGAGATTGGTGGAACAGGCTGCGCAGTAAGCCGATAAAGGATGTCATCAAGCACAAGCACCGTTTTGTGGTGATGGATACCGACACCTTCAAGGAGAAGTTCTCCTTCCAGCTGTCGGGAATCAATCTTTTTGTCACCATCGGCATCTCGGTCATTGTCTTGGTGTTGGTCACCACCATGCTTATTGCCTTCACCCCCTTGCGGGAATGGATCCCTGGATACACCAACACCCGGGTGGTGGAGCAGACCTATGAGAACGCCCGTCGTGTCGACTCGCTGGAGGCGGTGCTCATGCAGCAGGAGTGGATGATAGGAACACTACAGGCCGTGTTGCGAGGCGAAGACCCCGGGAATGGTTTCGAGGCCATGAGCCGCGATTCCAGCGTCACGCTGACACAACTGTCTAAAGTCTACCGCCACTCCGTAGAGGATAGCCTCCTTCGCGCGGAGGTGGAGAGAGAAGACAGCCGCTACCAGGTGAAAGGTTCTTCAGGGACGACGCCGACAGCTGCTAGCGAGAATGCCACAGCCGTTTCTCACCTCTTTTTCGCTCCCATGAAGGGCAAAGTGCAGCGGCCCTTTGAGAAAAAACACATGGGCATTGACATCTCGGGGACTCCAGGACAGCCTGTCTATGCTGCCTATAGTGGTACGGTGGTCTCTGCCAGCTTCACCGCCGAGGCAGGATATATCATCACTATCCAGCATCCCGGCAATGTCGTCACTGTCTACCGCAACAATGGAGTCGCCCTCAAGCATCAGGGCGACGTGGTGAGGGCTGGTGAACCCATTGCCTATGTGGCAAACCCCGACAAGGACGATGTGACGCCACACCTCCATTTTGAGTTGTGGGTCAATGGTGTACCGGTCAATCCGGAGGAGTATATGTCTTTTTAAAAGGAGAGTATGGTGAGCAGGAGTAAGCAGTCAGAGATGGAAAACACTACTAAGAGAATCGCTATATTAGGGTCGACAGGGTCAATAGGGACGCAGGCGCTGAATGTCATCCGCCGCCATCGCGACCTCTTCTCGGTCGAAGTGCTTTGTGCCGGCAGCAATGCCGACTTGCTGGTGCACCAGGCCTTGGAGTTTACTCCTAACGCCGTGGTCATCGCCGACGAGACAAAGTATCTTGCCGTCAAGGAAGCCCTTGAACCACACGACATCAAGGTCTTTGCCGGCGCCTCGTCAATGGTCGACCTCATGGAAATGGAGAGCATCGACATGGTGCTGGCAGCTATCGTGGGGTTCGCTGGCCTAAGGCCCACGTTGCGAGCCATTGAGAAAGGTAAACCTGTGGCTCTGGCCAACAAGGAGACCATGGTGGTGGCTGGCAGCATCGTCACTGCCGCCGCCGCGCGCCATCGTGTCCCCATCCTGCCGGTAGACAGTGAACATTCTGCTATCTTCCAGTGTCTGGTAGGCGAGGGTAGCAAGGTGGATAAGATCCTTCTTACTGCCAGTGGAGGCCCCTTCCGTGGCCGCTGTCGCGCCGACCTTGAAGGAGTCACACTCGAACAGGCTCTGAAGCATCCAAACTGGAGTATGGGCCGCAAGGTGACTATCGACAGTGCCACGTTGATGAACAAAGGCCTGGAAGTCATTGAAGCCAAGTGGCTCTTTGGTGTCGAAGCCTGCGACATCGAGGTGCTGGTGCATCCGCAGTCCGTGGTACATTCCATGGTGCAGTTCTCCGACGGAAGCATCAAAGCCCAACTCGGCATACCCACCATGGAAACCCCTATACAGTATGCCTTCTCTTTCCCTGAACGCATTGAGAGCCACCTCCCCAGGCTTGACTTCGCCCAGTATCCCACCCTCACCTTCGAGCGCCCCGACCGGGAGACCTTCCGCTGCCTCGACCTGGCTTATCATGCCATCCATCGCGGAGGCAACATGCCGTGTGTAATGAATGCCGCCAACGAGGTGGCGGTGCAGCGTTTCATCGACGGGAAGCTCCGCTTCCTCGACATCGCCGACTACGTCGAAGACGCTATGCAGTCCGCCCCCTTCATTCCCAACCCCACGTTGGAAGATTTATTGAAAACCGACAACCACATCAGAGAAACCTATAAAATCTCATAGCCCTGTAATTTCATTTTTCATTTTTCAACTTTCAATTTAGCAAATGAACTGGTTAGCTCTCCTTCTCAGCCTCACCCTTCTGGTGGCCACCCATGAACTGGGCCACCTAGCCTTCGCCAAGCTCTTTCACACTCGTGTGCGCAGGTACTACGTCTTTTTCAACTGGAAGTTCTCCATCCTTAAAGCCAAGAAGTTCGATGGCAAATGGCACTTCCTGTGGTTCAACGCCAAGACCCCCGACTCCTGGGACGAGAAGAACCTGCGTCCCGAGGATCAAGACAACACCCTATGGGGTCTTGGATGGATTCCCCTGGGCGGCTACTGCGACATCGCCGGCATGATCGACGAGACCAAGGACAAGAAAGACCTCGAGGCTGAGCCTCAGCCCTGGGAGTACCGCACCAAGCCCGCCTGGCAACGCCTCTGCATTATCAGTGGCGGCGTGTTGGTCAACTTCGTCTCCGCCTTGCTGCTGTATGGCATGATCCTTTTCTCGTGGGGCAAGGATGAGCTGCCGCTGCCCAACGCCACCTACGGATACCAGTACAATGAGGTGATGCTGAACGAAGGCTTCCGGAACGGTGACATCCCTCTGGCCATCGATGGAAAGGAATGCCTGGATGCCGCCGACTTCGTCCGTATCATTGGACTCGACAATGCGAAGACCGTCACAGTACAGCGTGGCGACTCCGTGGTAGAGATACACCTGAGTGGTGATATACTCAAGAACATCTCCAAAAAACAAGTCAAATATCTCATCGAGCCGCGAATCCCCTTTGTCGTCACCTCACTGGTGGCAGGTTCGCCGGCCGAGAGGGCGGGCCTGCAGGAGGGTGACAGCCTCGTCAGCCTCAACGGACGTCAGATGATGTTCCAGGACTTCCAGTCTGCATTGAAAGACAATAGAGGTCGTGAGGTTACGGTGGGCTATTACCGTTCTGGTAGCCTGCGCACAGTGCAGCTCACCGTGTCCGACAACGGCACTTTGGGCGTCCATTTCGACAGGGAGCTCGCCCACTTCTTAGTTGTCAACCACATCGATTATGGTTTCTTTGAGGCGTTCCCCGCAGGCATCAGCCAGGGCTGGGAGACCCTCGTCACCTATGTATCGTCGCTCAAGGCTCTCTTCGAACCTGGCGGCGTGCAAAACCTCGGTGGCTTCGGCGCTATGGCCAGCCTCTTCCCCGACCACTGGGATTGGAAGGCCTTCTGGGGCCTCACGGCGCTCCTCGCCCTCATCCTCGCTTTCATGAATATCATCCCTATTCCGGGCCTCGACGGTGGACATATCCTCTTCACCCTCTGGGAGATCATCACCCGTAAGAAACCCTCCGACAACTTCCTCAATATCGCCCAGAACATCGGCATGTTCCTCTTGCTGGCCTTGATGCTTTTGGCCAACGGCAACGACATCTGGCGGTGGCTCTCTGGGAAATTCTAGGTTCCTATGTCGACACGTTAAACTATCCTCACGTTGAAAAAAATAGATCGTCTCATACTTCGCTCTTTCGTCGGGCCGCTGCTGCTTACCTTCTCCCTGGCGGTGTTGGTGCTGCTGATGCAGTTCGTGTGGAAGTATGTCGACGACCTCGTTGGCAAGGGTCTCGAGTTCAGTGTCATCGCCGAGTTGCTGCTCTATGCCTCCGCCACCTTCGTCCCCATGGCACTCCCCATTGCCGTCCTTTTTGCTTCTATCATGACCATGGGCAACTTCGGCGAGAAGTATGAACTGGTGGCTATGAAAGCCGGCGGCATCTCCGTCCGCCGTGCCATGATGCCCATGTTCCTCGTGGCCCTCCTGCTTACTGGCGTGGCCTTCTATTTCGGAAACAACGTCATGCCTACTGCCATGATGAAATACCGCATGACGCTCTACGACATCACTCGTAAAAAACCCGCCATCAACATACGCCCTGGGGAATACTACAAGGAACTTGAGGGCTATGTCATCCGCGTTGGCTCGAAAAGCCACGACGGACACGAATTGGGCGATGTCATCATCTACGACCACACCCACGGCAACACCCAGACCAACGTCATCGTGGCCAAACGCGGCACCATGCATGCCTCTTCCGACAACCACTTCCTGCGTTTCACCCTCTACGATGGCTACTCCTACTCCGAGCTCTCCGACGGCAGGAACTATCAACGTCGCCCCTTCACCACCATTAGCTTCCGCGAACAATCCATCAATATCGACATCTCTTCTTTCGCTTTCAACCGCACGGTGGAAGGTGAGTTCAAGGGCAGCTATCAGATGATGAACATCTACCAGCTTGATACCGTCGCCGAACGCCTCGAGCATGGTCTCGACGAGAAGATCCGCCGCTACCGCCGCGATATGGTGTCCACACTCCATGTGTGGCGCCATTATAGTGACACCTCCTTCCATTACACTCCCCTTACACAGTCTTCTGCCCTCACCCTCCTTTCACGTCTCGACGACAATAAACGCGCGCAGGTCCTCAACCATGCACGCACCATGGCCCTCAACGCCTCTCGCGACGCCAAGATGTATGCTGCCACCTTTGCTGGCGAACGCGAATACATCAACCGCCATCATATCGAATGGCACCGCAAGTTTACCCTCTCCGTGGCTTGTCTGTTGCTTTTCCTTATCGGAGCCCCCTTCGGATCCATCGTCCGCAAGGGTGGCTTGGGGCTGCCTCTTGTGGCCTCCGTGGGTTTCTTCGTGCTTTATTATGTGGTGGGCATGATTGCCGAAAAAGCCGTCCGCGAATCGGCCCTCGGACCCGAGGGTATGTGGATCTCCTCCCTCGTCATGCTGCCCATAGGCATTCTCCTCACCCTCCAGGCCACCACCGACTCCTCCTTCTTCGACGGCTCCTCCTGGCGCAAATTCTTCTCCCGACTCTTCCGTCGTAATCAAGGCCAAGACAACCCCAAAGAGCGTTCGACCAGCTCGTCGGACGGCACAGAAAACTAATCATTTCTTTTATCTACCATTATCGGCTCACCACCAAGAAACTGCTACGTACCATCATCATACCAACACCGACCGGGGTTGGAGATGATAGGGTTGGGATAGGTTGTTGGAATGCCGATTTTCCATAAATGGAATTTTTTTTTGGAAAAGATTCGGAAGATAGTTGTATCTTTGCAGCGTAATTGTAGTACGACAGAGTATGAAAGAGATACACGATTTCAAGGTTTTAGAGCGTCGGCAGCTGGGCAGCCGCTTTTTCTCTTTGGTGCTGGAGCACGGGGGGCGGATGCAGGCGGTGGCGCCGGGACAGTTTGTGGAGGTGCTGGTGGAGGGCTCGCGCGAGGTGATGCTGCGGCGCCCCATCTCGGTACACGATGTCAGCGATAGTACGCTGAGCCTCCTCATCCAGATTGTCGGCAACGGCACCCGCCGTCTGGCCGAGCTTGCTGTGGGCGACCGCCTCAATGTCGTCTATCCCTTGGGCCACGGATTCACCACCACCCTGCCTGCCGCCAGCAAAGCCCTCCTCGTGGGAGGCGGCGCCGGCATCGCTCCCTTGCTGCACCTGAGCAAGGTGCTGAAAGGCAAGGGTGTGGACAGCACCGTCATCCTCGGTGGCCGCACCGCCGAGCTTATCCCTGTGCGCACAGAGTTCGAACCCTTTGGCCGCCTCTGCCTGGCTACCGACGACGGCTCTTTGGGACACAAAGGCCTTGTCATCCAGCATCCTGCTTTTGACGAGGGCTACGACATGATCTACACCTGCGGCCCCACGCCGATGATGAAAGCCGTGGCCCGCAGCGCCGCCGAACGGGGCATCCGCTGCGAGGTGAGCCTGGAGAACATGATGGCCTGTGGCGTCGGTGCCTGCCTCTGCTGCGTCACCGACACCGACGATGGACACCGCTGTGTCTGCAAGGACGGCCCGGTGTTCGATATTTCCACCCTTAAAAAATGGTACCAATGCTAAACGTCAACATACACAATCTCAAGCTGAAGAACCCTGTGATGACCGCCAGCGGCACCTTCGGCTATGGCGAGGAGTTCGCCGACTTTATCGACCTCAACCGCCTGGGTGGCTTCGTCGTCAAAGGGACCACAGGCACCCACCGCGAGGGCAACCCCTACCCTCGCATGGTGGAGACCCCCTCGGGCATGCTCAACTCCGTCGGCCTTCAGAACGGCGGCGTGGAGAAGTTCTGCTCCGAAGTGTATCATAGAATCAAGCACTTGAACACCAACATCATCGTCAATGTCAGCGGCTCCTCCATAGAGGAATATTGCTCCGTGGCCGAGCAGATCGACGCCCTGGAGCGTATCCCTGCCATCGAACTCAATATCAGCTGCCCTAATGTCAAATGCGGCGGTATGGGCTTCGGCACCAGCCCCGATATGGCAGCACAGGTGGTCAGCGCGGTGCGCAAGGTATATCATAAGACGCTGATAGTAAAGCTGTCGCCCAATGTTACCAGCATCGCCGAGATAGCCAAGGCTGTCGAGGGTGCGGGTGCCGACAGCGTCTCGCTCATCAACA
>JAEEGJ010007742.1_pt1 | contig 30381 bp, 29 predicted proteins | sample 8958761 | NCBI WGS metagenome assembly JAEEGJ01 (sample SAMN16246546, study PRJNA631951) | gut metagenome | biome: gut microbiome; feature: rumen; material: RS-attached | host: Bos | place: Iran: Karaj | collected 2018-10
TACGCCCACGAGTACCGCATAGTTGACGGCGGCCCCTCCTCATCCGTCTGGAATCCGGCCCTGGAAGAGGTTCTGCCCTTCTTTGACCATTACATGAACGGCAGTAATATGTGGAGCCCGGAGCTCAACAAAGAGTGGGATCCCGGACATGTGGAAAGAAATGAGGACGGCGTTTTCGCATCCAATAAATACAAGGAAAACGGCACCGGAACCGCTTTGTTCATCGTCCACAACAATGAACTCGCGGACGGATACCTCGATTCCGTCATGTATGCCGTGAGCGGAGACCCCGCCTTTGACAACGGCTACGTAATGCTTCCCTGCGATGTTTCCAAGAAGACTCTCACTGAATGGATGACCTTCTGGGACGCCAAGTATCCCAACACCAAGAAATTGGTTCTTGGCTATGGCCAGGGCGCAAAGGAAGCGTTGGCACTGCCTTCAAGCACCTTCAAGCGCAGCTATTACGTTAATCCCGCCGTGGGTGACACCTTCAATGTTTCAAAGGATCAGGAAATCTACTTCTGCGGAACGGACGAAGATACCAATTACCAGGGCATGAACGCCCTCTACAACGCCTGCAAGAAAAAAGGCGCCAAGTTCGAATACAGGATTGTAAACGCATACAAGAACCCGCTGTACAATATCTTATCAAGCATAGATTCTATTAAATCATATATTTACTATTAACCCATTAAACACAAAACATTATGAAAAAAATCATGTTACTGATGATGGCAGCACTTGCCATGACAATGGTCTCCTGCAACAAGCCCGGAGATAACGAAGGCGAAGATGAGGCCAAGATCGCAACTCCCACCTATCGCGTTGTTAAGCTCATGAAGAGCTGGGAAGGTGACGACAAGGAGAGCGGCGATATGTATGTTTACAAATGGAACGCCGACGGCACTATTGCACAGGTTGACATGGCATGGGCAAAGGACGTCTATTCCAGCATGGTATTCACATGGTCCGGCAACACCGTAACCGTGGTCGATGCAAAGAACGACAACAAGCCCGTCTGCACCATCACCGTTGACGACCAGAAGCACGCCACCAAGATCACCCAGGCCGCTGACACCGAGGTAGGTAAAGGCTGGAAGACCCTCGAGTGCAAATACGATGCAAACGGATTCCTCACCCTTGCAAAGGTTGACGGCACCGTTAACACCGTACAGTCCATCGACGAAGACGGCAACATCGAGTGGTGGGGCCGCGTAGGTATCGCTTCCCAGGTAGATGAGACCACCACTGCAGCAGGCTGGCGCAAGAAGATGCACACCTACTACAGCAACGTCAACGCCGCCGGTATCCACGGTGAGTGGGACGAGGACGTCAAAGTAAAGCGCTGGTTCTATGAGACCAACCTCGTTGGCCGCGCCTCCGCTCAGATCATGCGCACCGCTTGGTGGTATGGTGTTGTCAACGATGACAAGACCGAGGTCAAGCAGGAGTATGCCGCAAAGCTCGCTTACTATCCCCTGAACGTGGACGCCAACAACTGCGTCATCGTTGAGACCAAGCTCTACGACACCAAGGAGAAGTACGAGACCAACCCCGACAGCATGGGTGCTGATGACAAGACCGCATTCGTCTGCGAGAAGATCCAGTAATCCCCTCTCACATTTTGACACTTTAAGCTAAGCGACGGCCCTCCCGTCGCTTAGTTTTTTTATCATGTTTTTTATCACTATTTTTGCAGCAGCATATATGGTCAGTACCTATGGCACAGATTAAAGACGAAATACAGTACAAGGCCATGATGGCACGTATTGATCAGCTTTTCTTCGAAACGGACGAGAACACGCCTGCCGATGATCCCCGCCTACAGGAACTGGACAAGCTCTCAGCCCTGGTGGAAGAGTATGAGAAGCAATAGTTCTTTCCGTATAAAAGCCCCTCATTTTTTTGACATTTTTTGCTAAGCGGCAGATTTTCTGTCGCTTAGCTTGTTATAATTATCACGCGCCCATCCGCCGGCGGATGCTGGAACTTCATTATTTTTGAGGTAAATAAAAGACTAAACCCGATAGCTTGAATTACTTCAGGGGCTACCGGGAATCAACACTGCAAATATACAATTATTATTGTTATCATCAAAAAAAATGAAGTTTATAGAATTCGAGTCCATTATGTCATCCAAACGGATGAGGCGGTATGTGAATGCCTGTGGCGGAGACACACGAAAGGCTATGGCATTATATCGGTACAACCTACGGCTGTCTCAAGAAATGTTCACTATTATCAGTTGCTACGAAGTGGCTTTACGTAATGCTATTGATAAAGTATTGTCTGATACACTAGGCGCTGATTGGATAAGAGATTCGATTATGCCTGGAGGCATATTTGACAGTCCTATCTTCTCCGGTACGACCAGAATCATGAGAAAAGCATACTCTGAACTATTGTCAACCGGCACATATTCTCCATCCAAATTGCTGTCCGCAATGGAATTTGGTATTTGGAAGTATTTGTTTTCCTCCACAGAATACAGGGCAACAGGCAAATCATTGCTGAGAGTGTTTCCCCAGAAGCCAAAATCCACTGTGTCAATGCACTATGACAATTCATACATCTTCAATGAATTGGACTCCATTAACCGGTTGAGAAACAGAATCGCACACCATGAGCCAGTATGCTTTTCTCAGGGTAAGGATATGATATCAACAGCACACCTTCAGAGTTGTTACAGTAGAATCATAGTTTTGTTCACATGGATGGGGATACCTTCAACGCCCCTATTATTTGGCCTTAACCACGTCTTATCTATTTGTCGGATGATTGATAGTATGGCTTGACTTTGCCTCATTTTTTTGACTTTTTTTGCTAAGCGGCAGATTTTCTGTCGCTTAGCTTGTTATAATAAAGTTGGTCAGAATGGTGGAATAATGGTTTTTGGTAAATACTTTTGTACGTAACCAAAAAGCGAAAACCATTATGCACAGAACAAAAGAGACCGAACTGCTAAGGCAGAAGTGCCACAACCTGCAAGCCCTGTTGTCTTACCACGTCAAGAAAGAGCTGCGGCTGGAAGAGGAGGTGCTGAGACTTGTCAAAGGCGCCATTGCCACGGAATACACAGCATTCCTTGGACTTGTGAACGAGATCCTGTACAGCCTTGAGGTAGGAACAACAAAAAAGCATCTGAAGGAGATTTGTGTCCGGTGGCTGCAGGAGTACCTTGGCACACACACCAGCGTGGGCATCCTTGCCAAGGAGATAAACCAGGAAACAGACGGAGTACTGGATTCCCTCCTTTCCGATTTCCCGGAGTTCGGCATCTTTGAAGCGAACCTCTTCGCATGTCTTGCAATTAACGTCAGGGACAGCCTTCTTCTGGAGACCTTCGAACTTGGGAAGCCCTCCAACACCGCCAACGAAAAGCACCTCCTCCTTAAATGCATAAAGACCTCCAAGCTGCGCTCCAGGCTTAAATATCTGAAACTGTTGCAGAGCAAAGATTGCACCTATGGCAAGAATTTGCTATCTTTGCATGATTTGAGCAAATTCTCTAATGGAAAACCTGAAAAGAACAAAGATTAAGGCCCTGCTCTCGATGGAGCCGGGCGCAGAGGTTCTTGCCAAAGGATGGGTCAGAACCAAACGAGGCAACAAGCAGATTAAGTTCATAGCCCTCAACGACGGCTCAACAATAAACAACATACAGGTAGTGGCCAACACGGAGCTCTTTGACGAGGAGCTCCTCAAAAAGGTTACCACAGGCGCTTCTCTTGCCGTAAAGGGCAAGCTGGAAGCCTCCGTGGGCAGCGGCCAGGCCGTGGAAATCCAGGCATCGGAAATAGAGGTCCTTGGAGAATGCGACCCCATGCGCTTCCCTCTCCAGAAGAAGGACACCACCCTGGAGTACCTCCGCACCGTAGCGCACATGCGCCTGAGGACCAACACCTTCGGCGCCGTGCTCCGCATCCGCAACGCCATGGCCTTCGCCATCCACAAGTTCTTCAACGACAAGGGCTTCGTCTACCTCCACACCCCGCTCATCACAGAGTCCGATGCAGAGGGCGCAGGAGACATGTTCCAGGTAACCACCATGGACCTCAAGAACATCCCCCTGGACAAGAAGGGCAACGTAGACTTCAGCAAGGACTTCTTCGGGAAAAAGACCTCCCTCACCGTTTCCGGCCAGCTGGAAGGTGAGCTTGGTGCCACCGCCGTGGGAGAGATATACACCTTCGGCCCCACCTTCAGGGCAGAGAACTCCAACACACCCCGCCACCTGGCAGAGTTCTGGATGATAGAGCCGGAAATGGCATTCTACGACATCCAGGACAACATGGCCCTGGCAGAGGAGTTCGTGAAATACCTTGTGCAGTATGCCCTGGACAACTGCATGGACGACCTCAAGTTCCTCAACGACAAATACGACGACGGCCTCATCGCCCGCATGCAGAGCGTCCTTGGTATCGCCTTCCAGAAAGTCACCTACACGGAAGCCGTAGAGATCCTGGAAAAGGCCATCGCCGACGGCGTCAAGTTCGAGTACCCCGTCCACTGGGGCACAGACTTCCAGAGCGAGCACGAGCGCTACCTCGTGGAAAAGCACTTCCAGAAACCCGTCATCCTCATCGACTTCCCCAAGGACATAAAGGCCTTCTACATGAAGCAGAACGAGGACGGCCGCACGGTCCGCGGCATGGATGTCCTTTTCCCCAAGATTGGAGAAATCATCGGCGGAAGCGAGCGCGAGGCCTCCCTGGAAAAGCTGGAGCAGCGAATTGACGAGCTTGGCATGTCCCGCAAGAACCTCGAGTGGTACATTGACACCCGCCGCTACGGCAGCGTGCCCCACAGCGGCTTCGGCCTCGGCTTCGAGCGCCTGCTGCTGTTTGTCACCGGCATGGCAAACATCCGTGATGTGATCCCGTTCCCCAGAACTCCTAAAAATGCAGAATTCTAGAATATGCTCGTAATCGGTATCGCCGGAGGTTCCGGCTCAGGAAAGACAACTGTTGTAAGGGCCATCACGGAGCAGCTTCAGGGCCGCGTAGTGGTGATTCCCCAGGACTCCTACTACAAAGATTCCAGCCACGTCCCCGTGGAGGAAAGGAAGAACATCAACTTCGACCACCCGGACGCCATCGACTGGAAGCTCATGTGCCAGCAGATCCGTGAGCTCAAGAGCGGAAAAACCATAGAGCAGCCCGTCTACTCCTACATTACCTGCTCCCGCTCCACAACGGAAACCGTCACGGTAGAGCCCGCCGATGTCATCATCGTGGAAGGCATCCTCATCTTCACCTGCAAGGAACTCAGGGACCAGATGAACATCAAGATCTTCGTGGATGCCGATGACGACGACCGCCTCATGCGCATAATGGTGCGGGACATCGCGGAGCGCGGACGCAACATAGAAACCGCCATAGAGCACTACTGCGACACCGTCAAGCCCATGCACCTTCAGTTCATAGAGCCCTCCAAGCGCTATGCCGATGTAATCGTCCCCCAGGGCGGCCACAACAAGGTTGCAATTGACATCATTTCAAACACCATAGAAAAAGCCCTCAAGAGCAAAAGGCAGAAAAAGAAGAAATGAAACGCCTCTCCCCCGAAACAAAGGCCGGATTGTACATCACCGCGATAGTTCACGTCGCGGTGATTATCGTACTTCTGCTTGTGCAGATCGGGGCCCAGTGGAAGAGGGAGAACAGCTTCGTGCTGGATTTCACAAAGATGGAGGAGCAGGAGCGGGAAGAGCGCGAGAAGGTTTTCAAGGAGATGACGGCAGAGAAGCTGGAAGAGCTCATCGCCGCCGCCCGGAGCATCCCCATCCGCAACGTGACGGTGGACCGATCGTCCCTAAAGGACGACCGCGGCACCAACGCGGAAGAGCTTTACAAAGAGGCGGAACGCCTTGCCCAGGAGCTCAAGGACGGGCAGAACCAGCCCCAGGAGGACGAGATTGTTGCCGCTCCAGTCACAAAGAAGAACGAGCCCAAACAGGAGACAAAGCCATACAGCGGCCCTTCCGTCCTGTCATGGAGCCTGGACGGCCGCAAGGCCTCACGCCTTCCAATCCCCGCGTACCGCTGCTACGGTGCCGGAGAGGTTACGGTGATGATTGCCGTAAACAATAAAGGAGACGTCCTCAACGTCAAGGTGAATGAAGACATCTCCACAAACGACAAGTGCCTTCACGAGTTTGCAAAGAATGCGGCACGGCTTTCGAAGTTCTCCTCTTCGGAAACCGCCCCCGCAAGGCAGATGGGCACAATAACATACGCTTTTATTGCACAATGAGAAAACTCATGCTTACGATAATGTTCCTTTTGGCATACCTGACGGCACTTGCCCAGGGAAGGGTGTCCACAAAGAAATACATGATTGCCGATTTCTCGGACAAGATAACCAAGGTGGTTCTCCCGGGCAGCGATGTCCTTGACGGCGCGCTCCGTCAGGAAGTTGTCAACTGCTGGACGCTTTCCCCCTTCGAGTTCTGCACCACCGCGGACTTCGAGCGGCTAAAAAAATCGGCAGATTACTACTTCCTCCTGGTAGGCTCCACCATGTTCAAGGGAGAGATGGCGCCGTCGCTTCAGTTCCTTACCCTTGTCAAGGGCGGTCCGGAGGCCGGAGAAGGGACATCGGGCATGCATGAGGTCATTTCCCTGCCCCTCGCCGCAGCCGGGAGCAGTTCAGGTAGGGAGCTTGTTTATCTTGGCGCCATGATCAATTCCATCCAGGAATTCACGGAAGCGGCCATGACCTCGGAAAAGAACGCCTACCTTGGTACCGAGTGGTACAACGCCGCTTATCGCCGTGAAGGGAAAATGATGACGATATGGATGTCGGAAGGAGATGTTGACGCCTCCGTAAAAGACCCTTCCAGGTTCCTGGACGAGGACTTCCGCATAGTCCCGGAGGATGACTCGGACCAGAAGTTCATCTCCGGTGCATTCAATACCTTGTGCTCTTACGTAGTTGCGCCCCTGTTCCCGGCAGAAGGAGCCTCCATGTGCTACAACATGCTCTTCGAGGCCAATCCCCGCAGACTTGTCTATATATCCCGTCACAAGATTACTGAAGGCAAAGGCGCGGGATTCCTGGCAAAAGACCTCAAAAAAATAGCCAGGGCAAGATGAGGTGCGGGGTATGCCCTTCCGGGCTTAAATATGCAGTGAAACGCAGCGGACATTCCGTGGCGTACTGCTCCATTTCCATAGGCGCAGGCACCAGGGACGAGGCCGGCTACCCTGCCGGAATAGCCCACTTCACGGAGCATACCATGTTCCGCGGCACAAGGAAAAAATCGGCCGCAGTCATTTCGGGCTACCTTGACCGCCTGGGCGGGGAGCTCAATGCCTACACCACAAAGGAAGAGATCGTGCTTCATGCAACGGTACTGAAGGAAGACCTCCCCAAGGCCGCCCGGCTGCTCTTCGAACTTGCCACCGAGGCCACATTCCCGGAAGCCGAGATCGAGACCGAGCGCGGCGTAATCCTGGACGAGATTATCCAGTACAAGGACAACCCGGCCGAGGACATCTACGACAATTTCGAGTGCATGCTCTTCAAGGGATCGGACCTGGAAACTCCAATCCTCGGGACCACTGCATCGGTAAAAAAGATTACCGCACCCATGCTCCGCCGCTTTGTGGCCGAGAAGTTCCTTCCGGAACACATGGCACTCACCATTGTTGCCGATATTGACGAATCTGCTTTGGAAAAAGCCGCTGTCAAGATTGCAGATGAAGCTGTGTTCCCAAAACTGTCGCTTCGCGACCCTGTACGGGCAAATAGTTTTGGGAACACAGCTTCATCTGCCGCCAGCTTCAATAAGGTAATTGACAAGCATAACCATGAGGTCAATGCTGTTATCGGCGGTTTTGCTCCCGGTCTTCACCAGATGCCGGAAAGACTTGTTGCGGCGTTTCTGGTGAATATTCTTGGAGGACCGGCATCAAACTCCCTGCTCAATGCAGAACTGCGTGAAAAACGTGGCTGGGTGTATGGCATAGAGTGTTCATACACTCAGTACAAAGATACGGGAATCGTAGCCATCAGCTTTGGCTGCGACAAGCCAAACCTGGAAAAGTGCCAGGCTGCCATTGAGCGTATTCTCAAGTGTTTACGCGAGACTCCCCTATCCGATGCCCGCCTCAAGGCTTTCCGCAAACAGCTCCTTGGCCAGCTTGCAATTGGCTCTGAATCCGGCGAGGCCCAGTGTCTCTCCATGGGCAAAAGCATGCTTGCCTGGGGCAACGTCATGTCCCCGGAAGAAACCCGCAAGGCCATAGAATCAATTACGGCCACAGACCTCCAGTCCATGGCCGCAAAGCTGTTATCTCCGGAAAACCTTTCCCAGTTGGTGTATCTCTAGTTCACCACCTCGCAGAGGAATTTGATGCGGACAAGGCGGATTTCAAGGTCTTCGTAATCTTCTGAAAGAGCGTCGCGTGCTTCCTGGAGGGAATCCGAGGTGGCCTCTTCCTTGAACCAGTCGTAGATCTCCTGAACTACTTCCGGGTCCAGCTCTTCTTCTATGTAGTAATTGAGGTTGACCCTGGTGCCGGTGGCCACGATGCCTTCAATCTCCGTAAGGAGTTCGTCCATGGAGAGGCCCTTGGAGGCGGCGATATCGTCCAGGGAGAGTTTGCGGTCTATGGACTGGATGATGTAGACCTTGTTGCCGGACTTGGAGGCGACGGATTTCACAACGAAGTCGTCCGGGCGGTCTATCTCGTTCTCTTCCACGTACTTGGCGATGAGGTCCACGAAGGGCTGGCCAAACTTCCGGGCTTTGCCCTCGCCAACGCCCTGGCACTTTTCGCTGAGTTCCTTGAGGGTGAGGGGATAGACTATGGTCATATCCTCCAGGGAAGGGTCCGAGAACACCATCCAGGGCTGGAGCTTTAGTTTGCGGGAAACGTCCTTGCGGAGGTCCTTGAGCATCTTGAGGAGCATTTCGTCTCCTCCTCCGCCGCCGGAGACGGGAACCGGGTCATCATCGTCATCATCCACGCCCTCGGAGAAGGTGCGGTCTTCCACAAGCATCACCGGGTGGGGTTTGAGGTAGAATTCCAGGCCCTGGTCCGTGGCCGTTATGAGTCCGTAATTCTCTATGTCCTTGTCCAGATAGTGCATGATGAGGCCCTGGTGTATGACGGCGCACCAGAATTTGGTGTCGTGGTCCTTGCCCGCGCCGAAGAGCTCAAGCTCGTCATGCTTGTATGACTTTATCATGGCGTTGGAGACTCCTGCAAGGATGTTTGCAAGGTGCTCCAGCTTGAAGTGCTCCTTGAGGGTGTCTATGAGCTCTATCACAAGGCACAGCTCTTCCCGGCCGTCGAAGCGGGCCTTGGGATGGAGGCAGTTGTCGCAGCAGCCACAGTTGTCCTGAAGGTAGTCTTCCCCGAAGTAGTTGAGAAGAAGCTTGCGGCGGCACTGGCTGGATTCTGCATATGCAACGGTCTCGTTCAGGAGCTGTTTCCCTATTTCCTGCTCGCTCACCGGCTTTCCCTGCATGAACTTCTCCAGCTTCTGGATGTCTTTGTAGCTGTAGTATGTTATGCAGAGGCCTTCCTGACCGTCACGGCCGGCGCGGCCGGTTTCCTGGTAGTAGCCCTCTATGCTTTTTGGAATGTCGTAATGAATCACAAAACGGACGTTCTGCTTGTCGATACCCATGCCGAAGGCTATGGTGGCAACTATGACGTCTATTTCTTCCATCAGGAACTTGTCCTGGTTCTCCGCCCTTGTCTTTGCGTCCAGGCCGGCGTGGTACGGAAGGGCTTTGATGCCGTTTATGGCCAGCACCTGGGCCAACTCCTCCACCTTCTTGCGGCTGAGGCAGTAGATGATGCCGCTCTTGCCGGGATTCTGGCGGATGAAGCGGATTATGTCCTTCTCCGGCTCCACCTTGTCCCTGACCTCATAGTAAAGGTTGGGACGATTGAAGGAGCTGCGGAATATGGTAGCGTCCTGGATGCGGAGGTTCTTGAGGATATCGGACTGGACCTTGGGCGTAGCGGTGGCGGTGAGGGCGATGATGGGAGCGGGCTGGATCTCGTCCACGATGGAGCGGATCTTGCGGTATTCCGGACGGAAATCGTGCCCCCATTCGGAGATGCAATGGGCCTCGTCTACCGCGTAGAAGGAAATCTTTATCTCCTTGAGAAGGTCTATGTTCTCCTGCTTGGTGAGGGACTCCGGAGCAACGTAGAGAAGCTTTGTGACACCGCTCACAAGGTCCTGCCTCACTTCCCCTATCTGGATGCGGCTCAGGGAGGAATTGAGGAAGTGGGCGATGCCGACGTCTCCGGAAACGAAGCCGCGGATTGCGTCCACCTGGTTTTTCATGAGGGCGATGAGCGGGGAAATCACGATTGCGGTGCCTTCCATAAGGAGGGCGGGGAGCTGGTAGCACAGGGATTTTCCGCCGCCTGTGGGCATTAGGACGAAGGCGTTGCCGCCATCTGTGAGATGCTTTATGACGCTCTCCTGGTCCCCTTTGAAGGCGTCGTAGCCGAAGAATGTCTTCAGTTTTTCGTGTATGGCAGACGATGAAACGGACATAGGCTACTGTGATTATGGCACAATTTAGCAAAAAAAAACCTCTTTTCCAAATGATTGAAAAAAAACTGATTTCTTAAAAATTATCACTATCTTTGCAGACTGAATGCGCAATTAGCGCAGTTTAACCGAACAATCGTTTAAAAGTTATATTCAAAATGAAGACTCTCAAACTTTTCGCCATCGCATCGGCAGCAATCCTGATGGTGGCTTGCAACACCTCCAAGGTGGAGGGCTCCAAGGAAGTTCGTTCCCTTCTCCCCAGCAAGGGCCAGATTGACACCACTTCCTATCTCCTGGGTGTAAACTTTGGTCTTGTCATGACCCAGAACGGTTTTGGCGAGCTCAACATGGCCCAGGTCCAGAAAGGTATGAAAGACGCCCTCAAGGCAAAGAAAGGCGAGCCCATGGACTCCGTTTTCGTACAGCAGTTCAAGATTGATCCTTCCCAGATGAACATGATCATCAACGGCTTCCTCCAGAAGCGTACCGCTTACGAAGGCGCCCTGAACAAGGAGAAAGGCGACGCTTTCCGCAAGGACTTCTATGTGAAGAACAGTGCTGACTCCACCGCTTCCGGTATCGTCTACCTTATCCAGGATTCCGGTTCCGAGGTTCACGCCGTCTCTGACCGCGACACCGTCAAGGTCAACTATCGCGGCACCCTTATCGACGGTAAGGAGTTCGATGCAAACGAAGGCATCACCTTCCCTCTGAACCGCGTCATCAAGGGCTGGACCGAGGGCATGAAGCTCGTCGGCGAAGGCGGTAAGATCACCCTCGTTATCCCTGCAAACCTCGCTTATGGCGAGCGCGGACCCCGCAACATCGGCGCCAACAGCACCCTTATCTTCGACGTTGACCTCCTTGAGGTTCACCCTTACGTAGAGCCCGTCGCAGAGCCTGCAAAACCCGCCAAGAAGAAGTAAGCAGTGGCACTGGAACTTGAAGGCACAATACGCCAGAAACTGGGCGTGCAGTCGGGTATGAGCTCCCGCGGCTCCTGGACAAAACAGGAGTTCGTGCTGGAGTACCCGGACGGCAATTACACATCCCAGGCATGTATGCTGGCCTTCGGTCAGGACAAGGTTCAGGAACTGGACAAGTATCAGGTAGGAGACCGCGTGAAGGTTTCCTTCAACATCAAGAGCCGTGAGTACAACGGCCGCTGGTACACGGACATCCAGATTTGGCGCATCGCCCCTGCAGGCTCGGTTGCCCAGGCTCCTGCAGCACCCGCTGCCCCTGCCGCCGCACCGGCTGCCCCGGTCCAGGCACCTCCGCCATTCCAGACCCCGGCCCCGTCGCTTGACGACATGCCCGCCGATGACCCTTCCGACGACCTGCCGTTCTAAACAAGAAAAACCTCCGAATCCGGAGGTTTTTTTGTTGCCCGCCCTTCCCCTCCGCCAACCTATCCACCAAAAACGCCAAATCCGTGGACAAACCAGCTAAAACGGGGCGGGGATGGGTTAGTGTGCAAAAGATTTCGTATCTTTGTAATCTTATGATACCGAAGGAGACCATAGACCTCATTCTGGACACCGCCAAAGTTGAAGAGGTGGTGGGAGACTATGTTACCCTCAAGCGCCAGGGCGGAAGCCTGTGGGCCTGCTGCCCTTTCCATAACGAGAAAACTCCTTCCTTCCACGTAGTGCCTTCCAGAGGCATCTACAAGTGCTTTGGCTGCGGAAAGTCAGGCACTGCCGTAGGCTTTCTCATGGAGTACGAGAAACTCTCCTACTATGAAGCCCTGCGCTATCTTGCCAAGAAGTACAACATAGAGATAAAGGAAGAGGAAGAAAGCCCGGAGCAGCTGGCTGCCCGCCAGAGGTCGGAGAGCCTCATGGCCGTGAGCGAGTTCGCCCGCAAGTTCTTCTGCGACCAGCTCCAGGAAAGCGAAGGCCACGCCGTGGGCTACAGGTACTACCGCAACCGTGGCATTACGGATGCCACGATAGAGCGGTGGAGCCTTGGCTGGGCGCCTTCCGGCAGAACAACCTTCGTGGACGCCGCCCGTGCGGCAGGCTACAAGGAAGAGTACCTTCTTGCCGCCGGCCTTGCAATAAAGACAGAGGACGACAAGCTCATCGACAAGTTCCGTGAGAGGGTCATGTTCCCCATCCACTCGGTCAGCGGGCGCGTTATAGCCTTCAGCGGCCGCACCCTCAAGGCGGAGAACCAGGCCAAGTACGTCAATTCCCCGGAGACGGAAATCTACGTCAAGAGCCGTAACCTCATGGGCATATACTTCGCCAAGAGCGAGATCGCCAAACAGGACCGCTGCATACTTGTGGAAGGCAACGTGGACGTTGTGATGATGCACCAGATGGGCATAGGGAACGTGGTTGCCTCCTGCGGCACCTCCCTCACCGAAGAGCAGATACGCCTCATAAAACGCTTCACGGAGAACATCACCATAATGTACGACGGCGACAGCGCCGGCCTCCACGCCGCTGTAAGGGCTATCGGCCTTATCCTCAAGGAGGGCATGAACCCGCGCGTGGTATTCCTCCCGGACGGGGACGACCCTGACTCCTACTCCCGCAAACATACCCTGGAGGAAATCCGGGAATTCATCTCCACGCACGAGCAGGACGGCATCGCCTTCAAGACAGACCTCCTCCTTGCCGATGCCGGCGACGACCCCATCAAAAAGGCCAGCCTCATCAACGAGATTGCAGACACCGTGGCCGATATCCCGGACGCCATCAAGCGCCAGGTCTACGTAGACACCGTGGCCCGGAGGTTCGGCATTGAGGCCGATATCATACAGGAAAGGGTCCACAAGACAAGGGGCAGCCTCCAGAAAAGGCGCGAGATGCCCGGTCAGGCCGGGCATGACGCAAACGCCCCCGGGAGTCCGTCATTGCCGGCAGAGAACCCGTCATTGCCGGCCGGGACCGGCAATCTCCTGAACAGAGACCGGATTACCGACGCGTCGGAAAAGGAGCTTCTGGGCTTCATCGTCCGCTATGGCCGGGAGCCCCTGAACTTCGAGACGGACTCCGAGTTTTACTCCCCGGACGCCGTCCAGACCGTGGCGGAATTCATTGACGATGCCCTCGCGGCCGACGACACCGTCTTCGTGAACCCCGTGTACCAGGCCGCCTACGAGGCATACTTCGAGCTGTACGACAAAGGCATCGGCCAGGACGATATCGTCCTTGACCTCCTTAACGGGGAAAACCGGGAAATAGCCGCCGTGGTTGCAGACCTTGCCACGGAGAAATACGAGCTCACGGTGAACAACTTCTCCAACGCCCTCACCACCAAGGAGTCCTGGCTCACCACCTTTGTTCCCCGCGCCATACTCGCCTACCACGAGAAGCGGGTAACCCTCATGCAGAACGAGCTCATGCGCCGCCTCCCTGACGCCACGCCCCAGGAGCAGACGGACATAATGGCCCGCCTTGGCAAACTGACCCAGATGAAAAAGACAATAAACCTGAAATTAGGAAGAGAAAAGAAATGAAGCAGTACAAGAGAACCCTGGTGACCTGCGCGCTGCCATATGCGAACGGTCCCGTGCACATCGGCCATCTGGCCGGAGCCTACATCCCCGGAGACATTTACGTGCGTTACCTCCGAATGCGCGGAGAGGACGTGGTGTTTGTCTGCGGCTCTGACGAGCACGGCGTCCCCATCACCATCAAGGCCCGCGAGCAGGGAGTCACTCCGCAGGACATCGTGGACCGCTACCACAAGGTGATGAAAGACGCCTTTACCGGGCTTGGAATCAACTTTGACATTTATTCCCGCACGTCATCCCAGGTACACGCAGAGAACGCATCGGAGTTCTTCCGCAAGCTCTACGACCAGGACGACTTCGTGACCAAGGAGTCCGAGCAGCTCTACGACGAGGAAGCGAAGATGTTCCTGACGGACCGCCTCATCGAGGGCACCTGCCCCAAGTGCGGAAATCCCAAGGCCTATGGCGACCAGTGCGAGAAGTGCGGCTGCACCCTCTCTCCCGAAGAGCTTATCGACCCCAAGTCCAAGCTTTCCGGCACAACGCCCGTGAAGAAGAAGACCAAGCACTGGTACCTGCCCCTGGACAAGTACGAGCCCTGGCTTCGTGACTGGATCCTGGAGCAGCACAAGGAGTGGAAGACCAACGTTTACGGCCAGTGCAAGAGCTGGCTGGACGGCGGCCTTCAGCCCCGCGCCGTCACGCGCGACCTTGACTGGGGCGTTCCCGTCCCGGTGGAAGGCGCAGAAGGAAAGGTGCTGTACGTGTGGTTCGACGCTCCCATCGGCTATATTTCCAATACCAAGGAGCTCCTCCCGGAAAGCTGGGAGAAGTGGTGGAAAGACCCCGAGACCAGGCTTATCCACTTCATCGGCAAGGACAACATCGTGTTCCACTGCATAGTGTTCCCGTCCATGCTCAAGGCCTATGGGGACTATATCCTCCCGGAAAACGTCCCTTCCAACGAATTCCTGAACCTGGAGGGGGACAAGATTTCCACCTCCCGTAACTGGGCCGTGTGGGTGCATGAGTATGAGAACGAGTTCCCGGGTCAGGAGGATGTGCTCAGGTACGTTCTCACCGCAAACGCCCCCGAGACCAAGGACAACGACTTCACCTGGAAAGACTTCCAGGGCCGCAACAACAGTGAGCTTGTAGCCATATTCGGTAATTTTGTGAACAGGGCCGTGGTGCTCACGCATAAGTATTTCGGCGGCGCAGTGCCGGCAAATCTGAAGCCTGAAGCCATTGATGCAGAGACGCTTGCATCCGTAAAGCCCTGCAGGGAAGCCCTGGAGAAGTACATAGAGACCTTCCATTTCAGGGAGGCCCTCAAGGAGGCGATGAACATTGCGCGCATCGGCAACAAGTACATCTCCGACATGGAGCCCTGGAAGGTTGCCAAGGAAGACATGGACCGCTGCGCAAGCATCCTGTACACCTGCCTGCAACTGTGCGCAGAGCTTGCAATAGCCTTCGAGCCCTTCACGCCCTTCGGTGCAGAGAAGCTCCGCCACATGCTCCGCGTGGGCCTTGACGCCGGTACGGACCACCGCGCCGGTGAAGGCACCCCCACCGTCAATTTCTACGCCCCCGGCGAAGGCAATGCCCTGCATACAAACGCCCCCGCAGAGGGCCTCATCCTCACCTGGTCCATGCTGGGCACCTCTGAACTCATCCCCGCCGGCCACCAGCTGGGAGAAGCCGAGCTCCTGTTCCGCAAGATAGAGGATGCCGAGGTTGACGCCCAGATAGCAAAGCTTGAGGCCATTAAGAAAGCCCGCGAGGAAGCCGAGGCCGCAAAAGCTGCAGCCGAAGCCGCAAACAAGGTGGAGCCCCAGAAGCCGGAAGTGACCTTTGACGATTTTGCCGCCATGGACATCCGCACGGCAACCGTTCTTGCCGCGGAAAGGGTGCCCAAGACGGACAAACTGCTCAAGCTTACCATAGACACGGGCATAGACCAGAGGACCATAGTCTCCGGTATTGCAGAGTACTACTCCCCTGAAGATATGCTTGGAAAACAGATATGCATACTTGCAAACCTTGCTCCCCGCGTAATCCGCGGAATAGAGTCCAAGGGCATGATCCTCATGGCCAAGCAGGGCGATGGCAAGATGCGTTTCATCACTCCCCAGGAAGTACTTGCGAACGGAGCACAGATAGGATAGTATGAAAAGATTATTAGGAGTTCTTCTTCTGGCCGTAGCCTGCAACCAGCCCGGCGCCAATACGGTTCCGGAAGACAAACAGGGCCAGGAGCCGGAAAAGAAAGAGTTCACGGCAAAGCTCACCACACTGCCTGCCACGGGTATCAGCCAGTCATCGGCAGTGCTGCATGCTTCTTACGATGGGGTTGATACAGAGTTCGACCCTCAGGGAGTGGTGTTCAGATATGGTACTTCGGCTCAGGCGCTTAGCTATGAGATTGCAGTACTGGAGAGGGTGTCCGGTCCTTCGGGATCGTTCTCGGCAGAGCTTGACCAGCTCACAAGCGGGCAGACCTACTACTTCCAGGCCACGTTTGACACCTGGAACCCCGTGGAGAATAAGTACACCCACGTAAGCGGAGAGGTGCTTTCCTTCACCACGGAGAAGAAGGCGCTCACATCTGCAGTACCGGCATGGGCGGAACTCCCGGTCATGGACTATACCAGCGACGGCAGCTACAAGGTGAGCACTACGGACAGCAATCTGTACTATGCCTGGCACATCAGTCCGGATGTCAAAGGCCCCGGCGGAAAACTTGCCCGTAACTACACGGTATGCTACAGTGCAGAGCATCACTGCCCGGTTTGGGTGGCAGCCCCCAGGCATTCGATGTATGTTGGCAGTTCTGGCCGCACAGATGCATACGGCAAGGACCCTGACGTTCCTGCCGACATCCAGTACAACTCCAAGTCTACCGGAGGCGGCTGCAACAAGGGCCACATGCTTGGCTCTGCAGAGCGCACCTGCTCAAAGGGAACCAACCAGCAGGTTTTCTACTATACGAACATAGCTCCTCAGCTGTCTTCTGGCTTCAACACCGGCGGTGGCGGCTGGAACCTCCTGGAAGACTACGTGGACACCCAGGTTTGCGCCGATACCCTGTACGAGGTCCTCGGCACCTACTTCAAGAAGTACACGGATGGCTACGGCAAGACCCAGAACCCCTCTACAATAGAGTTTGGCAGCCGCAGCGACGTCCACATGCCCACCATGTTCTACTATGCCCTCCTCCGCACCAAGAGCGGCAACAGCGGCAAGAGCGTCAAGGACTGCTCCGCCTCGGAGCTCAAGTGCGTGGCCTTTGTCCGTTCACACGTGAACGATCTCAAGGGCCAGAAACCATCCGCCAAGGAACTCATGTCCATAGCAGACCTTGAGAGGCTTACCGGCTTCACCTTCTTCCCCAACGTCCCCAACGCGCCCAAGAACACCTTCAGCGCCTCCGACTGGGGGTTGTAGGAAGGTCCTCGCGCAGACACCTTCCATGGCGCGTTTTGTAAGTAGTTGATTTTCAAATAGTTGCATTTTAGCACATGGAAGGCCCCCTGTTTTTTCGGGGGACCTTCCATGTTGGTTTCAGTAACGTGCTTATTATAAGCTACTTGTGATTTAGCACATGGAAGGTGTCCTGTAGCACCAGATTTACAACAGCGCATCCAGCACTTCCTGAGAGACGCCAAGGAGCCGGGACAGCTGTTTTTTGCCGGCACCGAAACGCCTTGATGCTGCCCTAGCCAGGGTAAGCAGAGTCTTCCTGTCCAGGAGTTCAATAGATTCTGTATGATACTCTTTCCTGCACATGGTGCCAATCTTTGCCGCAAGTTCACTGTCTGTGAAAGTAATCTTCTCCTCGGCTCCGTGACTCATAGCCACGGCACCTTCCAAATCCCATAGACGGATTGTGTCAAACAGGTTAAGGTCACTTTCCAACAGCTTTTCTGCGCGCTTGTAATCGACAAAGCATCGGTTGAGGATTCTTCCTCCCGTATGCTCGTAATGCGGTGGAAGGGTATGCTTTGTATGAAATAATTCCCTTGCCCTTGATACGGGAATGCTTCCTACCGGCTCTCCTTTGCTGTTGCTCATCCATGGATTGAAGTAAACATCACTGGAATTCCACTTGTAAGAATATGGCGAACTCATCCTGGCCTTGTATGGATTCCTGAGTATATATGCGACTTCGTTTGCGAACTGCTTCCGGCTGGTTATCTCTACAGGCTTTATATCCAAAAGGCTTAACTTGTCTTTTTTGTACTGCTGGATACCGGCCATCTGGGCAAGTCGCAGCATTATCCATTTATAGCATTTCCCGCATTCCAGAGCATCTCCCTCAAGAATGATATGTATATGGTTATCCATTAAACAGTAGCATAGTAGTTTCACTTTGAACAATACTACTGCAATGGCAAGAGTGTTGACTCCTGATACAAAATCCCGGTCACATGTAAACAGTCGTCCGGTCTCCCAGTGTGGTGATGCATAATGAATAATTGCCATGTGTTTTTTTTCGCAATATAAACAAAGAGAAGAGATTTGACATTCAGATTCGTATAATGTTGCGAAAATCGTATATTTGTGACGAAATACATCAAATCGTTTGAAACAGGAACTAATTCAACATGTCATTTTTTATGAAATCAAAAACTTTTGCAAAAATATCATGGACCGCACTGGGTGTCACGGTCCTGGTAATTATCGCTATGGCATCCTGTTGCACCACCATTGACTCCGCTTCCGTAGGCATCAAGTTCAAGAAATGGTCTTCCAACGCACAGCTCAAAGGCGGTGTGGAAGGAACTTGCCGTGGCTGGGTTTGGTATAATCCCATTACGGAGAGTATCTTCGAGTACCCTACCTATATCCAGCGTGTCACTTATGAACCCTTCACTGTGAACCCCAAAGATGCAGCTATCTTCTCCATGACCCCCACCCTGGCATACCAAATAGACGAAAACAAGGCTGTGGACATCTTTGTAAAGTACCGCAAACCTGTACGTGAATTGGAGATGGGTTACATTAATACGTGTATCTTTGAGGCGTACCGCACCTGCGCAAACAACTACACCTCCGATGAACTCATGGCCAACCGTGCCAAGTTCGAGAACGAGGTCCGTGCCCGCCTTGACGAGTCCATGAACCGTGAAGGCTTCATAGTGAGGGAATTCACCACAAAGATTGACCCTCCGGCATCCCTTACCGCCGCCATCAATGCCAAGAACGAGGCCGTCCAGAATGCACTCAAGGCAGAGAACAAGGTAAAGGAAGCGGAGGCAGAGGCAAAGATTGCCATTGCCAAGGCAAAGGGTGAAGCAGAAGCCCAGAGGATCCAGGGTGACGGTGAGGCATACTACAACAGGGTTGTCGCAGCGTCACTGAACGCCCTTCTGGTCCAGCAGTACGCCATTGAAAAGTGGGACGGCAAACTCCCCACCTACAGCGGCTCAAATGCCCTGCCGTTCATAAACTTGAAATAGGGATCCTGACCAGCGTGACGTCCTCCTTGTTTACAGAGAGCGACACCCACAAATTATTGTCAAGAATAACAGCCTTGGGGTAGTTATATCCCAAGGTTTTGTATTTTCCCTCGCTGCGCCTTGCCGGCAAATCATCCGGGCCGGCCAGCAGCCAGGCCTTGTCAAAGACAGCCCCATCACTGGACAGAGCCAGGACCAGTATGCGCTTGGATTTGTTTCCTGTAGGGTTCCCCACCCAGAAAGAACGGCCATCGGGCAGGTTTCCAGCGCATTGTTTGGACCTGGAATCGGGAATATCAGTGGTAACAGGTGCGCTCCATGACTCTCCGTTATTACGGGAAAGGGAAGCCAGTTTCTTAAAGGACGATGCCTGGTCGCGGAAAAGCATAACCAGTGATCCTCCTTTTGACGTGTATAGGCTTGGTTCAAGAGGTTTTCCTTCGCCTTGTGGAAGAGCCGCCTTTTTCCAGCCGCGTAGCCCCGAGGGATCATCTGTATAGATTGGACATACGGTCAAATCCTTCCCGAAGTGTGTCGCTCCAACTGTCCTTCCGCTGAGTAGAAGAAGAGGATCCTGCTCCAGTATACCGTCCAGCGGCGTCCCGTCAGACATGGTGATGCTGTGTTCTTTGCCCCAAATCCCCCTGCCTCTGGTAGTAACATAGCTTGCCGATCCGCCGCCGGAAACGGAGAACCGGTTTATCACTGCAGATAGGGAGTCTCCCCGTTGAACCCATCCGCCGGGAGAGGGAAAAGAGGTGTCTGTTGGGCCGGCCAGAATCTTGGGCTTTGTCCAAAGCCGGGCATCCTGGCTGGTTGAGTAGAGCACTTGGGTGTCCGGCGAGTCCTCATCCCGCCTCGAGTGCTGCCACATACAGTAATACTCGCCGCCGAATCTGGTAAGAAGGACATTATTGGCATAGCCTTCCGGAGCCGGCACTCGGTAGAACTCTGCATCCAGACGCCTGAGGCCAAGTGTAAGGGTATCTTCTGAATTGAAAAGACCAGGAGCAATGCGTGGAATGTCTACTCCCTTACCAGTGCAACCAATAAGAGTGAGACCAAGCCATAGAATACTTGCCGATATGATATGCCTTGCCGTCATTCTGCTTATGCAAAGATAATAAAAACCGGACACCTTCCATGCGCTTAATTACAAGTGGTTTATAATCAACACGTTACTTAAACCAATATGGAAGGTCCCCCGAAAAAACAGGGGACCTTCCATGTGTTAAAATGCAACTACTTAAAAGTCAACTACTTACAAAACGGGCCATGGAAGGTATCCATGCCCAAAGGGCAAAAGTGGTGCAGGCGGCTAGTAGCGGTTCAGGGGGCGGCCGGCGGTCATCATGTGGACCTTCTTCACGACCTCGTCAAGGACCAGTTTATGGGCGATGCGCTCTGCAAGCTGCTGCTCCGTGGGCTCCTTGGCCGTGAGGGCGGCAAAATGGGTGTTGGCCGACGCAAGGACGGCGTCAATGAGATCCACGATGGCAATCATGTCCTTCTCCTCGAAGCCACGTGACGTGATGGCGGGAGTACCAACGCGTAAACCGCTGGTGGCAAAGGCGCTGCGGCTGTCAAAGGGAACCATGTTCTTGTTCACGGTGATATCTGCCCTGCCAAGTTCCGCCTCTGCAACTTTACCGGTGAGGTCCGGGAACTTGGTGCGGAGGTCTATGAGCATGAGGTGGTTGTCAGTGCCGCCGCTGATGATCTTGTAGCCGCGGGAGATGAATTCCCTGCACATTGTGGCTGCGTTGGCGACAACCTGTTTCTGGTACTCCTTGTACTCCGGCTGCATGGCCTCGTAGAAGGCCACGGCCTTTGCGGCTATGACGTGCTCCAGAGGACCGCCCTGGACACCGGGGAACACGCTGGAGTTGAGTATGGCGCTCATCTTCTTGATCTCTCCCTTGGGAGTTGTGAGGCCCCAGGGATTGTCAAAGTCCTTACCCATGAGAATGACGCCGCCACGGGGACCGCGGAGGGTCTTGTGGGTTGTGGAAGTGACTATATGGGCGTATTTTACAGGATTCTTCAGAAGGCCTGCGGCAATGAGACCGGCGGTATGTGCCATGTCTATCCAGAGGATTGCACCCACTTTGTCTGCAATGGCGCGCATACGCTCATAATCCCACTCGCGGGAGTAGGCAGATGCTCCGCCAATGATGAGCTTGGGCTTGCACTCAAGGGCCTTGCGCTCCATGTCGTCGTAGTCTACGCGGCCGGTTTCAGGGTCAAGTCCGTATGCTACGGGATGGTAGAGGATACCGGAAGCATTGACGGGAGAGCCGTGGGTAAGGTGGCCGCCCATGGACAGGTCCAGACCCATGAAGGTATCGCCCGGTTTGAGGCAGGCCATGGTCACTGCCATGTTTGCCTGTGCACCGGAATGCGGCTGAACGTTAGCATACTCTGCGTCAAAGAGCTGGCAGAGGCGGTCTATGGCAAGCTGCTCTATCTGGTCCACAACCACGCAGCCGCCGTAGTAGCGCTTCCCGGGATAGCCTTCTGCATACTTGTTGGTGCAGATGGAACCCATGGCCTGAAGCACCTGGTCCGTCACATAGTTCTCAGAGGCAATGAGTTCCAGACCGGAGCTCTGACGCTCGTATTCCTTCTTGATAAGGTCAAAAACCTGTAAATCCTGTTTCATTTTGTAATTATTAGTGTTATCTATCCTACAAATTTATTGGAAATACTTTAAATTTGCAATATGAAAGACCGCAAACTCCTCAATATCGAACTTGGCAGAATCTCTGCCCAGGAATACCTCCGGCGCCCGGAAAGCGGCATGGTGATTGTGCTGGACAATGTGCGCAGTGCCCACAACACCGGCAGCGCCTTCCGCACGGCGGACGCTTTCGGAGTTGATAAGATATTCCTTGGCGGAATCACCCCCGTTCCCCCGTCCCCGGAACTGCGTAAGGTTGCCCTTGGTGCAGAGGAAGTTGTGCCCTTCCAGCACGTCCAGGACGTTGTTAACCTGGTCCGGCAGCTAAAAAAAGACGGCTACACCGTGGTAGCCGTCGAGCAGACGGTAAACTCTGTAAAACTGAATCGCTTCAACCGTGAGCCCGGCACCAAATATGCCCTGGTCTTCGGCAACGAGGTTGACGGAGTGCAGCAGGAGGTTGTTGACCAGTGCGATTTTTCACTGGAGATTCCCCAGAAAGGGACCAAGCACTCCCTCAACGTTTCCGTCTCAGTGGGCGTTGTCCTCTGGGCCCTGACAGTTTAGCTTGTTGATAATACCATCCAGCATCTGGAACAGCTGAGGAGCCGTTTCCGGAGTGACGCTGTCACACAGGACGGCGTTGGCTACGGTATATGGCACATCGGCAAGCTTATTCTGCAGTTCCCTGCCCTCGCGGGTAAGGGAAACTATCATCTGCCGGGCATCCTTATCCCCTTTCCTTCTAACGAGGAAACCCTCCTTCTCCATTCGCTTCAGCAGCGGAGTCACGGTATTGGTTTCCAGCAGAAGGCGCTTTGCGATGTCGTTTACCGGCTGGGAATCCTTTTCCCACAGTACCAGGAGAACCAGGTACTGCGGGTAAGTGAGCCCGCGCTCTGCCAGAAGCGGATGGTAGCACTGGGTAATCAGGCGTGAGGCCGTGTACAGGCGGAAGCAGAGCTGGTTGTCAAGTTTGAACCTCTGATCCATTACAGCATTGCTTCGATTTCCTTCTCAAAGGACGCAGGTTCTGCAACGGGTGCGAACCTCTTCACGGTTGAACCGTCCTTGCTCACGAGGAACTTGGTGAAGTTCCAGAGAATATCGCTGTCTTTCTCTACGCTCTTGCTGATGCCCTTGAGCATGGTACGTGTGGCCTTTGCCTTAAGGCCCCTGTACTCCTCTGAAGGAGCGGCTTCCTTAAGGTAAGTGAAGACCGGAGTCTCGCCAGCGCCGTTCACATCGACCTTTGCCATGAGGGGGAAGGTGACGCCGTGGTTGAGGCGGCAGAACTCTGCAATCTCCTCGTTTGAACCGGGCTCCTGGTGTGCAAACTGGTCGCAGGGGAAGCCGATTACGACAAGACCCTTGTCCTTATACTTCTGATAGAGGGCCTCCAGGCCGTCGTACTGCGGGGTGAAACCGCACTTTGACGCGGTGTTTACTATGAGAAGGACCTTGCCTTCGTACTGTGAGAAATCTACCTCTACTCCCTTGTTGTCAAGGGCTTTGTAATCATAAATCTTTGCCATAGTCTTACTGTTTTGGGCACAGGCGGGCAGCAGGATGACGGCGGCCAGCAGTGCGGAGATTATACTTTTTTTCATAATTTATATCGTTCGCGATGCAAATATAGGGAAAATATTTTATATCGCAAGCGATATTTTGAAAAATTTCGGAAAAATTACTTCAGACTCACCCAGTTGATCTCTGAATCCCGCCGCCACCATGTGAGCTGGCGCTTGGCGTAGTGGCGGGTATTGACCTGAATCCTGCGCACAGCTTCGTCCAGGGCATATTCCCCGTCAAAATACCCGAAAAGCTCCTTGTACCCGACAGTCTGAAGGGCCGGAAGGTCCCTATGCGGAAGCATGCTGCGGGCCTCCTCCTCCAGCCCTCGGTCCATCATGTCCAGAACGCGCGCGTTAATCCTTGCGTAAAGCTCCTCCCTTGGCCTGTCAAGGCCGATTTTCACTATCTCGAAATCCCTCTCCTTGAAACGCCTAGTCTTGAAAGACGAGAATGGCTCGCCCGTGTACATGCTCACTTCAAGGGCACGTATTACACGCTGTCCGTTGGAGAGGTCTATCTCCCCGTAAGATACCGGATCCAGTTCCCTGAGCTGCTCCGCGAGGACTTCCACGCCCTCACTCCGGAGGCACTCCATGAGGTGCTGGCGGAGCTGGAGCGGGACTTCCGGAAAATCGTCCAGACCATAGCAGAAGGCGTCTATATAGAGCATTGAGCCGCCGCACATCACAAGGGTTTCGTGACCCTGGGCAAAGAGGCTGTTCACAAGCTCCATCGCCTGCACCTCATAGATGCCGGCGGTATAGTTTTCCGTAATGGGGACCGTCCGTATGAAATAATGTTTTACCGCAGCGAGCTCCTCCTCAGAGGGCACTGCGGTACCGATGCATAATTCCTTATATATCTGGCGGGAGTCGCAGGAGATAACCGGGGAGCCGCACTCAAGCGCGCGCCGTATGGCATAAACTGTCTTGCCGACGCCGGTGGGGCCCAGTATTATTTCTATGCGGCGGCTCACTCGGACTCGTCGTAAATCTCCTTGCCGTCTTCGTCGTCCTCTTCCTCCTCCTCGTCGTCAAAATCTTCATCGTCAAAGTCTTCGTCATCTTCATCCGAAGGGACGGCGCGCTGGCGCTCGGGGAGGTCTTCGAAGGCGACGTAGCCGTTCTCGAACTCAATGGGGTTGGGGCCCTTGGTCTCTGCAAGGAGCGGGAAGTCCGGGCTTACGCGGAGACCTTCCGCCTCTCCTTCTACTATTATATTGACGCTCTTTTTGTTGGTGACGTCGTAGAAATACACGAAGTGGTCCGTTCCCGCAGCGATTACCTTCTCCAGCGACACCTGGTCTACGGTGCCGGAGCCAAGGTCAAAAAGGCCGTAACGGCCGATGACGTTCTCTTCAATGTCCAGCGCCTTGAACATGATGAGCTGGTCCTGGGGGAACTCCAGGTCGCTTCTAAGCTGCTTGTGAAGGGTGTACAGCGTTGTGGCGCCGTTCACTTTGTAAACTCTGAAAAACCCTTTGATGCCAGTGAGGGTTACCCTTAATGAGAACACCATATCTTCTTCTTCATTTACTTGCTTTAACAAATATACTGCTTTTTTCTGTTTCAATTGCAAATAATCTGAAAAAACGCTAATTTCGTGGAAGTGGAATCTTTTGACTCATACAAGAGTATCAGCGCCCCGTCAGAGGGCCTTTTCAAGGACAACGGATCACGTTTCATAGCCCTGGCATATCCTGTGGAGACGGAATCCCAGGTGAAGGACATCGTAGCCTCCCTGCGCAAGGAATACCACGACGCCCGCCATCACTGCTACGCCTACAGGCTGGGTTACAAGGGCGATGTTTTCCGCTCCAGCGACGACGGGGAGCCTTCCGGAAGCGCCGGCCGCCCAATCCTGGGCCAGATAGACTCCGCCGGCCTCAGCGACATCCTGGTGGTGGTCGTCCGCTACTTCGGCGGCATCAAGCTGGGCATCCCCGGCCTCATCCGCGCATACAAGACTTCCACGGCCGATGCCCTCTCCAACGCCGTCATCGTTCCAAAGACCGCCACGCAGAGGTTCCTCGCAGAGTTTGACTACCTTTCCATGAACTCCGTCATGAAAGTCCTCAAGGACCTTGGCCTGCAGCCGCAGAACCAGAACTTCGGGGAAAACTGCTCCCTGGAAGTGGCAGTAAGGCTGGCTTCAGTGCCAATTTTTAAAGAAAAACTCGAAAATATTGTAAAATTGAAAGAAATCTAAATAAATTTTTGTAACTTTCGAAACTTTAATAACACAAAATATCATGTCTAAAAAAGTTCACGTTTTTAATGCAGGCCCCTGCCTTCTTCCTCAGGTGGCAATTGACAATACAATCGAGGCACTGAAAGATTTCGCCGGAACCGGCGTTTCCCTCATCTCCATTTCCCATCGTACAAAAGAGTGGGACGCGGTAATGGACGAAACACGCGCCCTCTGGAAGGAACTCCTCCACATCCCGGACACCCATGAGGTTATTTTCCTGGGCGGCGGCGCATCCCTCCAGTTCCTGTATGTCGCAATGAACTTCCTTGAGAAGAAGGCCGCATACCTTGACACCGGCGTATGGGCCCACAAGGCACTTGTAGAGGCCCAGGGCATCGGCGAGGCCTATGCAATCGCCTGCTCCAAGGACAAGAACTACACCTATATCCCCAAGGGATTCGAGGTTCCCGCAGACCTTGACTACCTCCACATCACCACCAACAACACCATCTACGGCACCGAGATCCACGAAGACCTCGACGTCCCCTGCCCCCTCATCGCAGACATGTCGTCCGACATCATGTCCCGTCCAGTTGATGTGAGCAAGTATGACCTCATTTACGGCGGCGCCCAGAAGAACGTGGGCCCTGCAGGAGTCACCTTCGCAATCATCCGCAAGGATGCCCTTGGCCGCGTTTCCCGCCATATCCCCACCATGCTGAACTACAGCACCCACATCGACAAGCTCTCCATGTTCAACACTCCTCCCGTGTTCGCAATATACGTAATGAACCAGACCCTGAAGTGGCTCAAGAGCATCGGCGGCGTGGAAGCAATGTACGAGATCAACAAGAAGAAGGCAGCCCTCCTGTACGATGAAATTGACCGCAACAGCCTGTTCGTTGGCACCGCAGCCAAGGAAGACCGTTCCCTCATGAACGTCTGCTTCGTCCCCGCACCCGGTCACGAAGACATCTTTGACGAGTTCTTCGCCTTTGCCAAGGAGCGCGGCATGATAGGCATCAAGGGCCACCGCAGCGTAGGCGGTTTCCGCGCCTCCCTGTACAACGCCTGCTCCCTGGAGGATGTCCAGGCCCTCGTAGACTGCATGAAAGAATTTGAAGCACTCAAGAAATAATGAAAGTCCTTCTCGCAACCCAGAAACCCTTCGCAGCAAAGGCTGTGGACGGTATCGTGAAAATCCTCACAGAGGCTGGTCACGAAGTAGTAAAGCTTGAAAAGTATGAGGCCCAGGCCGATTTCGTCGCCGCCGTCGCCGATGTCGAAGCCATCATCATCCGTTCGGACAAGGTTACCGAGGAAGTAATGGCCGCAGCACCCAAACTCAAGATAGTGGTCCGCGCCGGCGCCGGTTATGACAACGTAGACCTTGAAGCCGCCACCAAGCGCGGCGTGGTAGTCATGAACACCCCCGGCCAGAACTCCAACGCTGTTGCAGAACTGGCCCTTGGCCTCATGATCTTCATGGCCCGCACCCAGTTCACTCCCGCTACAGGCTCAGAGCTCCAGGGCAAGCGCCTTGGCGTTCAGGCCTATGGTAACGTCGGCCGCCTGGTGGGCCAGAAGGCAAAGGCCCTTGGCATGAAGATTCACGCCCTGGATCCGTTCCTCACGGATGAGCAGATCGTTGCCGGCGGAGCAGACCCCGTCCACTCCGTAGAAGAGCTCTACGCCGCATCGGACTACCTTTCCATCCATATCCCCGCCCTGCCTTCCACCATAAAGAGCATCGGATATGACCTTATTACCAAGATGCCCAAGGGCGCAACGCTTGTGAACACCGCCCGCAAGGAAGTCATCGACGAGGACGGTCTCCTGAAGGCCCTTGAAGAGCGTCCGGACCTCAAGTACGTTGCCGATGTCATGCCGGACAACTATGCCCTCCTTCAGGAGAAGTTCGGCGCCCGCGTTTTCGCAACTCCCAAGAAGATGGGTGCCCAGACTTCCGAAGCCAACGTGAACGCCGGCCTTGCCGCCGCCCGCCAGATTGCCGACTTCTTCGCTACCGGCAACCGTAGATTCCAGGTGAACAAATAATATGGTAAGAGTAAAACCCTTTGCGGCAATAAGGCCGCCCAAGAACCTCGTAACAGAGGTTGCAGCACCCCCGTACGATGTCCTCAACTCTGAGGAAGCCCGCGCAATGGCAGGAGAAAAGAGCCTCCTGCACATAACCAAGCCGGAGATTGACTTCACCCCCATTGCAGGTGAGCACGAGCAGCGCACCTACGACAAAGCCGTGGAGAACTTCAAGCTCTGGAAAGAGCGCGGCTGGCTGGTACGTGAAGACAAGGAGAAGTACTATGTGTATGCCCAGACAATGGGCAAGCGCACCCAGTACGGCATTGTCCTCTGCGCCCACACGGACGACTACGCTAAAGGCATCATCAAGAAGCACGAGCTCACCCGCAAGGACAAGGAAGACGACCGCATGGTCCACGTCCGCATCCAGAACGCCAACATAGAGCCCGTATTCTTCGCCTTCAAGGACAATGAAGAGCTGAATGCCATCATCGCCAGGACCGCCGCCGGCAAGCCCGAGTACAAGTTCACCGACGAGAACAAGTTCGTACACACCTTCTGGGTAATTGACGATGACGCGGTGAACGCCCGCATCACGGAGATCTTCACCAAGGACATCGACGCCTTCTACGTGGCCGACGGCCATCACCGTACAGCCGCCGCAGCCCGCGTAGGTGCAGAGAAGAAGGCACAGAACCCGGGCCACACCGGAAATGAGGAATACAACTACTTCATGGCCGTGTGCTTCCCCCAGAGCCAGCTTGCAATCATCGACTACAACCGCGTGGTCAAGGACCTGAACGGCCTTTCCGAAGAGCAGTTCCTCAAGGCCCTGGAAGAGGACTTTGACGTTGCCGTGGCAACAAAGCCGCGCTGCGGCCGTCCGGCAAAGCCGTACTCCCCCACCGGCCTCCACAACTTCTCCATGTATCTTGGGGACAAATGGTACACCCTCACCGCCAAGCCCGGCCGCTATGACGACAACGACCCCATCGGCGTACTGGATGTTACCATCCTGAGCAATCTGGTACTGGACAAGATCCTTGGCATCAAGGACCTCCGTACGGACAAGAGGATAGACTTCGTGGGCGGTATCCGCGGCCTTGGAGAACTCTCCCGCCGCGTGGACTCCGGAGAGATGAAGGTTGCCTTTGCGCTGTATCCCGTTTCCATGGACCAGCTCATCCGCATTGCGGACACCGGCAACATAATGCCTCCCAAGACCACCTGGTTCGAGCCCAAGCTCCGCAGCGGCCTGGCTATCCACAGCCTGGATTAATCCACTGCATGAATAATTGAAAACGCCTGATCCGGAAAAGGACCAGGCGTTTTCAATTACTGGCAACTTATCTTCTGGTAAGCAAGTCTTTCGTCTCCGGAGGAAAGGTAGATGATTCCGCAGTACTGGAATCCGTATTTCAGGATGACGTGCTGCATGATGGTGTTGTCCCGGTGAGTGTCGATGCGGATGTTGGGGTCTTTGCTGAAACACCAGTCCATGATGGCTTTGAAAACGCCGTGGATGTGAGGATAACTGCCTATGCGGTGCACAACGTGGTAGGGAGAGGTGTCTTCAAGCCAGGCGCCGTCGTAGATCTTGAGGTATGTGGGCTCCGGGGAAGGGATGAATGCAAAGTAGCCGGCAATGCCTTCCCGTGTCTCCACCACAAAGCCGTATCCGTGGCCGATATCGTCAGAGATAACCTCACGTGAGGGATAGCCGTTTATCCACTGCCCCATGTTACCGGATGCGCGCATAATACCCTTGGCCGCCACCAGGACGTCCATTATGGCGTTCAGGTCCTCCAAATATGCCGGTCTTATACTCATTCCGCCGGTAAATATACGAATAAAACTAACACCTTCCATATCCTTGTTTATAAGTAACTGAGCATCAGGGACTTATAAAACGACGCATGGAAGGTCCCCAAAAAATAAAGGACACCTTCCATGCTGCAAATTACATTTAGTTGATATTCAGGTAGTTACAAACTACCGCATGGATGGTGTCTGGAAGGGACAACCAAAAGCACTCAGTAAAGCACCTTGGAAAGGAACAGGGCGTGACCGGGGACGGACTCGCCGGCATCGCCTCGGGTGCCGGTGGCAATAAGGTCCGCTATCCACTCCGGTTTCTGCTTACCACGCCCCACTTCTATAAACGACCCCACTATTGCACGTACCATATTCCTCAGGAACCGGTCTGCCGATACCCTGAAATACCAGTAGTTTTCAGAGGAGGAAGGTACTGTTTCCAAAACCTGTGGCCACCCTCGGCCGCATAAGAGGGAGGGGCCCATCGCAGATGGGAGGGGTCGCGGAGCGACGGTTTTGGAAACAGTACCTTCCTCCGGCTCCATGACTTGCAGATAAGACGGAGTATACGGCTTCCAAAACGCTTCGTAGATGGTGCAGACGGAGGTTTT
>JAEEGJ010007743.1_pt1 | contig 30374 bp, 20 predicted proteins | sample 8958761 | NCBI WGS metagenome assembly JAEEGJ01 (sample SAMN16246546, study PRJNA631951) | gut metagenome | biome: gut microbiome; feature: rumen; material: RS-attached | host: Bos | place: Iran: Karaj | collected 2018-10
GTACACGTTACAACACTTCTACCCACAAACGCGACGTGGTAGGTGGCGGTGTCAACATTGGCCTCACTAATGCCTCGGGCTACACCCCCTTTACAGTAAGCTATCAATCGCTTCATGAGTTGATGCCCACCTTTGCTGAGCAGAGTGCTGATTCGCTCATTATCCTCATTCTCTCTTCTGCCAGTACTACCATGCAACAGGGCTCCACACTCTATATAGACAATTTGGTGCTTTGGGATGACTCCTCTGTGGGTCCAGATACCTGTTCCTCTATTGAGGGTTTGACAGCTACCCCTGACAACCATGAGGCCCAACTTAACTGGAGTACCTCAGGCATTGTTAGTGGATATGAGATGGAATATGGTGTTGCAGGCTTTGTCCATGGTACAGGTATCTCAGTTTCACTGACTAATAACACCTATGAGTTGACCGGCCTGGATGCCAATACTTCCTATGATGTTTACGTGCGTACCGTTTGCAACGACAGCATCTATGGCGACTGGAGTTCGCTGCAATTCACCACGCTGTCCGACACTTGTGCCCGTGTGATGAACTTGGAAATTAGTAGCATAGTTTTTGATGCTCCGCCACAGTATGTAATGACATGGTGGAGTGATTCAGAGCCCGACCACTGGGAGGTGGCATACGGCGTGCAAGGCACTGATTTGGAGCAAGGCACTATCGTGACTACGAGTGAGAGCCATTTTGACATTTATGAGTTGGAAGAAACAGGTGTATTGGCTCATAATACATCCTATTACTTTGGTGTGCGTTCGGTATGTGAGAACGATGTCTATGGCGATTGGGAGTTTCTTGAGTACCTAACCCCTTGCGCCAAAGTGGGGGCTATTGTGGTTTGGGACGACAGTGTCACCGTCAACTCAGCCAATCGTTTGGAGGGCTATAGGGTAACATGGACCGATACAAACAACACACGTTGGTATGTTTCTGTAGGCGATCCGTCCAACCCTATTCCTGATCACTGGAATCCAGGCGAGTATGTCGATGAGCCAATATGGCATCTGCCGGAACTCCAACCTAATAAGCAGTATTATGTCGAAGTGGTTCCCCTTTGCGGAGAGGATAATCATGGAGAGTTAGATTGGGTTCTTTTCACCACTATCAATGTTGGTATTCAGCAGGCTGAGGGATTGAACCTTTCGGTCTATCCCAATCCTGCATCGGGAAGCTGCGAGGTGAACCTCTCTTCGGGTGAACCTGCTGAGTTGAAATTATTCAGTTATGACGGACGCCTGATGCAGACTGTGCAAAGCAATGGCGAAAGTGTGAGACTGGAACTACCCTCGAAGGGTGTATTTCTTCTGCAGGCCATTACGGCGTCGGGCACCACAACACGCAAGATTGTAAGCGAGTAATAGAGTCGACGGTCTGTACAGTCAAAATCCAAAACAAATCCCATCGCTGCCTAAGCACCGATGGGATTCGTTTTACATGCCTTTGCCCATTTTCCCAGACCCAAATAGTCCGCAGTATATCTACTCTTTTTCAAAATTAGTTTTCTACTTGATAAGTGCAATACACCAGCGGAAAAAAGGTTATATCAATGTCTTTTTGGCGGAACTGCGTCATTTGTCGCTCAGGACTTCTATGACGCCGGTGTGCTGGGTGTGGATGTTGATGCCGTGGGCTTTGAAGTAGTAGAAGTAGGTGCCGGAGGGAGCGCGCTGGGCGGCGGGGTTCCACCAGTCATCGTCTGTGGCTATGTTGCGGTGGTGGTAGACTTGGTGGCCGCTGCGGTCGTAGATGGTGAGCTCGTTATATTTGAAGCAGTTGTTTTCTATCAGGCCTTTGATGACAAAGCGGTCGTTGTGGCCGTCGCCGTTGGGTGTGACGAGGTTGGGGAACTCGAGGGTGGTGTCGCAGTGGTCGCCGTTCCAGTAGATGAAGAGGTTGTAGTGGATAGTGCTGTCGCAGCCGGCCTCGTTGTAGAGATGGTAGAGGTAGTCGGCCACAGTGTCGGTGAAGAGGGTGTCGAAGGCATACCAGGGGAGCTGGCTTTCGGTGATGGTGTCGCGTATGGTGGTGTCGCTGCCGGGGACGACATGGAGGATGAAGGTGACGAGGCTGTCCTCGCCGTGGCTGCCGGGGAAGCGGAAGAGGCCTTGCCCTGCGGCGTTGAACCAGGCGGTGTCATATTGTACGGGTAAATCTCCGGGGCAAGCGTAGTAGTGGACCGTGTCCTCAATGTTGCGGTACAGGTGCAGGTGGTAGTGGATGATGCTGTCGCACATTCCTGTGAGTAACGGCGATATGATGACAGTGTCAGCATCGTCGGCGAAATCTATGCCGTAGCGGTTCCAGGGCAGTTGGTTTTCGACAATGGTGTCGTAGAGCTCTTCGTGGTAAGCCTCGAAGACCGTGATGCGTACCGAGTCAGTCGGTCCGTCGATGCATCCGTTGATGCTGAATCCCTCGATGATGTAAAGACCGCTCATGTTGGTGTCGGTAGCGGGCAGCACATACGGAGGTGTGGTAATCAATAGGCCTCCAGGCCCATGCACGGCCACACTGTCGATGCCTTGCCCCTCAAAGTGGAATGCGATGCTGTCGCCCGCACAATAGGCGGTGTCCATGTCCAGCTTCAGATAAGGGTAGGGTGCATAATCTGTTAGATAGCTGTATGCTGTGCCCCGTGCACTGTCCGACTCGATGACGGCAAGCAGGAACTTGCTTGTATCACAGCTCACCGTCATCACCTCGCCCGAGTCAAGGTAACGGCTCACATCGACATTGCACCAACGGTGTGTCGGCAACCCTGGCACAGGGTGGAAGACTGCGGGTGTGAATACAGTGCTGTCGCCATTGAACAGAATATTTCCCACAGCATGGCTCTCAACGATAATATGCACAGCAAGGGGTATGGTGTCGGAACGTAGGTATGATATCTTGTGTGAACCAGCGCACCGTATATGTGGTAGCACGGTGGCTGCCATTTGGAAGTTGGGGTCCTGTTGGTGGATGACACCTAAGGGTCGTTCTATTTCATTAAGCCTTACCGAGTCGAGGAAGAAACGCCACCCACTGTTCCAAACGCTATTTCCGTAGTTCCAACCAAAATTAGAGGAGTCGTGATTTATGAGGACACCGTATCCCCCAGTTTCGACATAGACGATACCACGGAATGATTCCGAGCTGGTGAATCCGTTTATCCACACATAGTCTGTTCCCCAGTAGGGTAAGGGCAGCAGTTGCTCTCCAGCGAGGTTGCAAGTGCTAGGAAGAACATGTCCCGAAGGGTCTGTCTGTTGCCGTGTCATCAGCGAATCGGAGGTGATGTTGACGGCAATGGGATAGGTCGCGTGCAGACGAGTCTTGATTACCTCTGAACCATAATGGTTGCCACGCAGGGCGTAGGACTGTCCTCGGTTTAGCACAATCTGGAACGTGGTGCCGCGCAGTATGCCGCCTTGAAGCACAGTGTCGGGTTGGGAAGGGAAATTGTACACCTCCACGTCAATCTTGTTGCTGTCCTCGGTAGAAACAATCTCGATGCTGGGTCCTATATCATGCCGCCTATGATTGTGAAAGTATTGAGTTGGAGCCAGTATTTGGAAGTCCGTTCCCAAGGCTTTGCGACCCTTCAAGGTGTACGTCTCGCGGTCGTTGGATACGCTTTGAAAATAGCAGGTGATGGGAGCTGTAGAGTGGATATACAGCCCCTTGTTCAGAACAGTGTTCACTGGAGCCGTCTCCACAATGTTCCACAGGGATGACAGATTCACCGTAGTGACACCATTGGCCGCCATCCCGAAAGTGGTGGTGGGAAAGAGTGCACCGGCAGGCTGTTCCACAGTGACGGTGGCGGGTTGGTCATAGGTATGGAACACCAAACGAGTCTGCACATTGCCATAGCCGTGCGACAAGTCGGGTACAGCGAACCAAAATACCGTATCGGTCTGTGCGTGGCACACAGACGATAGAAACAATGCTACTATGACCAATAATAACCGCCTCATGATGAATTAAGAATTAAGAATTGAGAATTGAGAAAAAGTGGCCGTATCCGGATATTTCTCAATTCTCAATTCTCAAATCTCAATTAGTTTAGTATCCGAAGATGTCTTCGAGTTTCAGCTTCTTCACCTTGCCGAATTTGGCGAGAGCGTTGAAGTCCATGTCGGCTTCTTTACCGAGGCACATGTAGACCTTCTTCTGACCACGGATGTACTTGTGGTTGAAGTTCACGATGTCCTTCATGGTTACGTTCGGGTAGGCCTCGAAGAGTATCTGGGCGCGGCTCTTCTTCATGTCGTAGCCCATCTTCTCATACTGCAGGTAGCTGTTGATGATGCCCATCTTGGTGGTGCGGGCGGTGCGGATGCCGCTGATCATGGCGTCTTTGGCCATCAGGAAGTTGGCTTCCGACTCGGGCATCTGGTCAAATAGCTCGTTGAAGGCGTTCAAGGCGTCGATGAGCTTGTCGTTCTGCGTGGCGATGATGGCGGCGTTGGTGAAGTAGCCGTCCTTGTCGCCCGGGGTGGCGTAGTAGCTCTGTGCGCTGTAGGCGAGGCTGCGCTTCTCGCGCATCTCTTGGAATACGATGGCGTTCATCGAGCCGCCGAAGTACTCGTTGAAGATGTTCAGCACGGGAGTGTTCTTGGTGTTGAACTTCTCGCCACGGAAGTGCTCGCGCATATAGGTCTGGTTGGCGTTGTAGTCAACAAAGTAGACGGTGTTCTCGCTGACGGCCTTGGGAGTGACCTTCTTGTTGGCGGGAGCCTTCTTGTCCATCTTGTAGGTGCGGGCGTTGGCAAGGGCCTTGAAGCTCTCGAGGCTCTCGGCACCGTAGTAGAGCACGCGGTGCTTGTAGTTCATCAGGCCGTGCATGGCGTCGGTCAGTTCCTTGCAGGAGATGGCCTTCAACTGGGCTTCGCTCAGGAGGTCCTTGGTGGGGCTGTCCTCACCGTAGATGCCGTAGTTGGCCAGGGCCGAGAAGCAGCGCTGCTGGTTGTGCTTGGCGTTCTCGCGGCTCTTGAGGATACGCGCCACATACATCTGCAATGCCTGGTCGTTGGGCTGTACGCCAGTGATGATTTCGTCAACCAGAGCCATAGCCTTGGTCATGTTCTCGCTCAGGCCGCTGATGCTGACGTTGATGTTTTCCTGTCCCACGCTGACGCTGTAGTTGCAAGCCAGTTTGTAGAACTCCTGCTGAATCTGTTCGGGAGTGTACTTGGAGGTGCCGAGATATTCGAGCATGTCGGCTGCGAGGTCCATGGTCTTGCCCAGCTGTCCGGCACGGTAGCCGAAGTCGAAGCGGTACACCAGGTTGAAGGTCTTGTTTTCCACGTTCTGCACATAGAGCACCTCTGCGCCGTTCTTCAGTTTCGACTTCTTGAGGTCTTTGCTGAAATCGACATAGACGGGCTCGATGGGCTTCACGGTGCGAGCCTTAATCTCGCGCAGGAAGTTGCTCTCCTTGTCGCGACCCACCTCGATGGGGGTGATAGGAGGCTTGCTCACTTTCAGTATGGGCTCGGGTTCGCCTTTCAGTTTGTTGATGATGACGTAGTTCTTCTCTTGGAACAGGCGGTGCGCGAAAGCCACGAGGTCGGTCTTGGTGATTTTGGTCAGCTCGTTCACCTCGTTGCAAACGTCGCCCCAGTTGCGGTGCTCCACGTAGGCGTAGGCCATCTGGCTGGCGCGGCTGTTGTTGCTCTCGGCGCGTTTCATGATGGCGAGCTTCATGTTGTTGATGGCTGCTTCGAGCATCCAGTCGTCAAACTTGCCCTGCTTCACCAGTGCAATCTGCTCGTCGAACAATGCCTGCACCTGCTCCAGGGTCTGCCCCTCCATGGGCTGGCCGCCGAACATGAAGGCACCGTAGTCGTTCAGCTGGTACACGCCAGCGTAGGCACCCATGCAACGCTGCTGCTGGTTCACATTCAGGTCGATGAGACCGCATTTGCCGTTGTTCAGCACGCTCTCCAGCAGTTCGGCCAGCATGGCGTCGCGGCTGCCGTTGCCGCTGTCGATGCGGTAGGCGCGGATGGTGTTCTCGGCCTCCAAGCCCGTGACCGTCTTGGTGATGACGCTGGTGATGGGCTTTTCGCGCTCAAACTTCAGCTCGGGCACGTTGCCAGGCTTCATGTTGCCCCAGTACTTGTCGATGATGCGGATAGCCTCGTCGGGGTCGAAATCGCCGGCCAGGCTGATGCAGATGTTGTTAGGCACGTAGTAGGTGGCCACAAAGTTGCGGATGTTGCGCATCGAGGGGTTCTTCAAGTGCTCCTGGCTGCCCAGTGTGGTCTGGTTGCCGTAGGGGTGGTGGGGGAAGAGGGCCGCAAACATGGCCTCGTTGGCCTTGCGGTTGTCCTTGGTCAGGCTCATGTTCTTTTCTTCGTAGATGGTCTCCAGCTCGGTGTGGAACAGGCGCAGCACCAGGTTTTGGAAACGGTCGGCCTCAATCTCGCACCAAGTCTCCAGCTGGTTGTTGGGGATGTTCTCCACATACATCGTGTAGTCGTTGCTAGTGAAGGCGTTGGTGCCGGTCGAGCCGATGGCGGTCATAGCCTTGTCGTACTCGTTGGCGACGGCAATCTTCGATGCCTCGTAGCTCAGGCTGTCAATCTTGTGGTAGATGGCGGCGCGGGTGGTCGGGTCGTCGAACATGCGGTAAGCCTCAAACAGGTCCTCGATTTTCTGGATGAGCACCTTCTCACGCTCCCAGTCGGTGGTGCCCAGACGCTGCGTGCCCTTGAACATCATGTGTTCCAGATAGTGGGCGAGGCCGGTGGTCTCGTGCGGGTCGTTGCGCGAGCCTGCACGCACGGCGATGTAGGTCTGAATCTTCGGAGCGTCCTTATACACGCTCATAAACACCTTCAGACCGTTGTCCAACGTGTACTCGCGCACCTGCAACGGGTCGTTGGGATAGGTCTTGTAGTGGTACGTCTTTTGTGCCATGAGGGTGCCGCAACTCAGCACTGCCACCATGACAAAGCAGAAAATGAAACGGATTTTTTTCATATAAATAATTGTTAATTAATAAATTTGTTTCTGTTGGCCGTTATTAACCAAACTTCAAAAATACAAAAAAAAAGTCATAAAATGGAAATAATACTAAAAAAAATCCCCTCTGCCTCCCGCCAAAAGTCAAATTTCGACACCCCAGCAGAGGGCTGTTATAGGCTGTAATAGCAAAGAACAACTGATGATGAAGCAATAACAGATCGACGATTGGAGGGAGTCAGGCTGGGTGTACGTAGGGGTATGTAGGAAGTTGGGATGGGTGTGAATGATTTTTCGTTTTTCATCTTTCAATTCAAATTATTTTCGTATTTTTACAAATTGTTTTGCGTGCGGCGTGGGCGCGCAAAGTTTTTTTAGTCAATGATATAAATAATATTTAATATATGAACAACATCGTAAACTCGCTCGTGGAGGGCATGGAAAGGCTGGGTTTGATAGCCTCGCGTATTCGTAAAAATGAGGGTAAGACTCCCCAAATAGAGGTTGACATCATATTGGAAGAGTTGCGTAATCTCTATATGGTGGCGTTGCAAATTGAGACTGGCGTGTCGCAGGTGACAATCAATGCTGACGCAGACAAGGCCGCTGAGGAAAAACGCCTTGCCGAGGAGGCTGCCGCGAAGAAGGCCGCAGAGGAGAAGCGATTGGCTGAGGAGGCTGCCGCGAAGAAGGCCGCCGAGGAGAAACGCCTTGCCGAGGAGGCTGCCGCGAAGAAGGCCGCCGAGGAGAAGCGTTTGGCTGAGGAGGCTGCCGCGAAGAAGGCCGCCGAGGAAAAGCGTTTGGCCGAGGAGGCTGCCGCGAAGAAGGCCGCCGAGGAGAAGCGATTGGCTGAGGAGAAGGCGCGCAAGATTGTGGAAGAAGAGTTCCGCCCAACTTTTGCGCCCGCCACGCCCGAGGTCCCGAGCGAGCCTATCATGGATCCGCAAATAGATAAGTTGGAAGGCAACCCCAACGACGAACTTTTCAGCGACCAGCCTGCGGGCGAACGACAGGAGTCGCTGTTGGACTTTTTTGGAAATGAAACTAGTGGGTCGTCAGTGTCGCGCAATGCTGCCGGTGGCGTTTCGCCGGTGGCGAAAAAGGAGGTGCGCACTTTGGCTGACACGCTCACGAAGCATCAGCGCAACGTGGAGGAACAATTGGAGACCCGCGTGAATGCCAAGAAGGTGGACGACCTGCGCACGATTATCAACATCAACGACAAGTTCAGCTTTATGAGCGAACTGTTCCACAACAACATGAAGGCGTATAATGACTTTATCCTCCAGCTGAACGCCATCACCTCGCGCGAGGAGGCTTTGGCATACGTGGAGGAGGTGGCCCAGCAGTATAAATGGGACAGCAACTCGGTGGTAGTAAAAGGTTTCTATCGGATATTTGAGAGAAAATTTTAATAAATTGAAAATTGAAAGGTGAAAAATGAAACCTCGCGGGGCGACATTGAATGTCTCAATAGTTTCAGTTTCATCTTTCAATCTAATTCAATTATCACCATAAATTAATTCCAATTTTCAATTTTCACCTTTCAATTTAAATGAATCATCGTAAGGCTATATTGTTTTCGGCTCCGTCGGGGAGTGGCAAGACCACTATCATCCGCGAGATATTGAAGCGGTTCGACTGTTTCGAGTTTTCGATTTCGGCAACCAGCCGCGCTCCGCGTGAGGGCGAGAAGGACGGCGTGGACTACTATTTCCTGAGTCCTGAGACTTTTGCCCAGCGTGTGGAAGCGGGCGAGTTTCTGGAGTGGGAGGAGGTGTATGCCGGCACCTGCTACGGCACGCTGAAGTCGGAGATTGACCGTATCTGGGATAACGGGCATGTGATTATTTTCGATGTGGATGTGAACGGAGGCATGAATATCAAGAAGTATTTCGGGTCGGATGCGTTGGCGATATTTGTGATGCCGCCCAGTGTGGAGGTGCTGAGCCAACGGCTGCGCAGTCGGGGTACGGAGAGCGAGGAGGCTATAGCCAAGCGGCTTGCACGCAGTGCCGAGGAGTTGAAGATGTCGGACAGGTTCGACGTGACGGTGGTGAACGACCTGCTGGACAATGCCGTGGACGAAACACAGAGAATTATTAATAACTACCTATTAAATTGAAAATTGAAAGTTGAAAATTGAAACCTTGCGGGCGGTCGTTTGTACCTCAATGATTATATTTTCACCTTTCAATTCAAACAATAATACCAAAATTCAAACATGGAATCGCTGCTGGCTTTTTTTAAACGGTATAATTATGTGTTCGTGTTTCTGCTGTTGGAGATACTGGCGATAGTGTTTATAACGAAGAATAGTAATTACCAGTCGTCGAAGATAGTGCAGGCGAGCAACGGTGTGGCGGGACGCTGCTATGGTGTGGTGACATCGGTGTTCGACTATTTCGGTTTGCGGCGCGAGAACGAAATGCTGGCTGCCGAGAACGCAGAATTGCGGGCACAGCTTGAGTCGTCGTATATCAGCTACAATTTGCGCACTTTCCAACATGAGGACACGGTGTATAACCAGCGTTACAGCTACACGGAGGCGCAGGTGATAAAGAATTCGTGGAATCAGCGTAACAACTATATTATGCTGAACAAGGGCCGTCGGCAGGGTGTGAAGCTGGACCAGGCAGTGATATCGCCGCAGGGCATTGTGGGCGTGGTGGTAAACACGACGGACAATTTCTGCACGGTGATGCCGGTGCTGCATTCGAATAGCAGGAACAGTGTGAAGATTCCGCGCATCAATACCAACGGGTCGTTGGTGTGGAGGGGTGGCGACTTCCGCTATGCCACGCTGATTGACATACCGACAACTTATAGGCTGCGCAGGAACGACACTATCGTTACGAGCGGCATGGCTAACGATTTCCCCGAAGGAATTATGGTGGGCTATGTGCATAGGGCTTTTACCGAGCGCGGCAGTGGCTTCTACACTATTCAGGTGCGGCTGGCGACGGAGTTTACCAAGTTGGACCACGTGTATATTATCGACAATCGCTTTAAGGCGGAGCAGGATTCGCTGATGGCAAGGACTTTAGAAAATTGAAAGTATGACGAGACTTGTTTTAATGAATATCTTCCGGTTTGTGGCACTGATGGTGCTGCAGGTGCTGATGCTCAACTATGTCTATCTGGGAGGCTATGTAGTGCCGTTTATCTACATACTGGCCATTATGATGCTGCCCACGCGGCTGGGTAATATCCCGCTGCTGCTGATTGCCTTTGTGTCGGGCGGGCTGATAGACCTGTTTTGCAACATACCGGGCTTCCATACGTTTAGTTGCACGATGATGGCGTTCTTCCGCATTCTGTTTGGCAACAAGATGCTTACGCGCGACGACCCGACGGAGGTGGTGGACGTGCCGAGTGTGCGGAGCGTGCCTTTTGAGGTGTTTGCGGTGTATGTGTTGCTGCTGGCGTTGGTATACAGTGTTACCTACGGATTGTTAGAGACGTTCAGTCTGGGTAATTTCGGCATGACTGCCATATCGATGGTGGTGAATACCGCTGTGGCATGGATATTGGTGATGTTGTGCCAACTGCTGATTAGTCCAAAGAACAAAAACTGAAACGCTTAACGCTTCGACTGATGAAAAAAGTATTGTTTATTTTACTTGTTTGTTTGTACCTTTCAGTTGGGGCGCAGCCCGCGATAGGAGAGTGGCAGGACCATAACTCGTTTGTGAGGGTTGAGAAGGTGAGTGTGGCACCCGACTGGGTGTATGCTTCCACCCGCATGGCGATGTTCTATTTGGACAGGCAGAAATCGATGCCTGTGGCGATGACGAAGGTGAAAGGGTTGACGGATGTGGGTATTAGCACGTTTGCATACGATGAAAGGCATGACGGGCTGGTGGTGGCGTACGGCAACTCGGGCATAGACCTCAACTACGGCGGTGAGGTGTACCATATTGCGGACATAAAATATAGCAATATCAGCGGCGACAAGCATGTCTACAGTATTCGTTTCGATGGTGATAAGGTATATCTGGCCACCGGATTCGGCATCGTGGTGGTGGATAGGGGTCGTCATGAGATAGGGGAGACGTACTACATTGGAGAGAATGGGGACAGGTGTGTGGTGTATGACGTGGCATTTACGGACAATTACATCGTGGCGGGTACCGACAATGGGATAAAGTATGCTCCGAAGAATAGCAACAGGCTGCATATCTTTGATGAATGGACCGCGGACACAGTGTCGCCACTACGGGGCATGTCGGTGCGGATGTTGGATGTCTGTCGTGGCAGGCTGTTGGCAGCGGCATGTGTGGACAATCCCGACAGCCTGACGCCATTCTATCAGATGGAGCCCGACAGTTGGACCAATTGGGGCACGTGGGCGGCAGGTAGGCTGACCGCAATGAAGTGCCGCCACGGACACATTTTGCTTGACCGGCTCTCGCGGGTGGAGGTGTATGACGAGGACTTTATGCTTGACGAGGTGGTGGAGAATCTGCCTGACTATGGCGTGTTCGCATGGGATGTGGATATGGATGCCGACGGTACACTGTGGTTGGGACACGGTTGGGCGGGATTGGTGAGTGCGTCAGCCAGTCGCATGGAGGCGAGCAGCTTTATGCCGGTGGGTCCATACAACGATGACTATGTCTATTCGCTGACAGCCACTGACGACGGGCTGTACCTCTGTCCTGGAGGCAAGAAGCCCACCTACGAGAATATGTTATTGCGGGGCAGTCTTTCCATCTTTGACAATAATAGTTGGTCCAACATAGGCGACGGAGGTCTGGGGGAGGCGTACCAAGACATATTGAATGTGGCGATAGACCCCAAGGACAAGAACCACCTCAGTGCAACTGCATGGGGTAATGGGGTGGTGGATATACAGGACGGTAAGGTGAATGTGCTTTACGATGGCAACAATACTAACAATGCCCTGACTCCTTATAGGAGAGGGGATTTCACACATTTGAGGGTGGCGGGACTGGCTTATGACGACCAGGGAAACCTATGGGTGACCAATTCGTTGGTGGACAAAGGCCTGGCGGTGCGCTATCGCGACGGGGAGTGGAAGTCTTTTGATATTAGCGCAATGATGCAAGGCATCACGGGAGAGAAACGTGAGATTGACAAGGTGATATGGGACAGTGTGCGAGGCTATAAATGGTTTGTCGGACGTGCCAACCGTATTTACATTCACGATGGGGAAGGAAAGATGGCATACGTGAGCCCCAATAACGGTAGCAAGTTGGAAACCCATACGGTGACGTGTTTGGTGCAGGATAGGTCGGGAGACATCTGGTTTGGCACCGACAAAGGTCTGAAGGTAATCTACGACGGCTATAGGGCCTTCACCAATGGCGGTCGTGGTGAGCAGTCGCCGGTGACATGCAGCAACATATTATATAATGAAGACGGCATCAACGAGTATTTGATGGCATACGAGAGTATCACCTGTATGGCAGTCGACGGTGCCAACCGCAAGTGGGTGGGGACTTCGAACAATGGTCTGTACCTTATCTCCGCCAACGGGTTGGAACAACTGCACCATTTCACCACAGCCAACAGTCCGCTCAATTCGGACAAGATTGTTGCTTTGGCGGTGCATCCCGAAACGGGGGTGGTCTTTGTTGGCACCAATATGGGTTTGCAGTCCTACCGCTCTACGGCAACGGTTGCCGATGACTACCCGGCATTCGACATCCATGCCTTCCCCAACCCTGTCAGGCCAGAATATGACGGCCCCATAGCCATCAAGGGCTTTGTGCGAGATGCGTTGGTGCATGTCACCGATGCCCGTGGGCATGTGGTGTTTTCGACTACGGCACACGGTGGGCAGGCCGTTTGGAATGGCAAGACGCTGCAAGGCCAGCGTGTTGCCAGTGGCACCTACTTTGTCTTTGCCTCCGACCAGATGGGCAAGATGCGTTCAGTTGCCAAGATATTAATCATTAGATAGCATGACTCCCACACTCTCCACCCCGGCATTGGTGCTACATACTACAGAGTATTCTGAAACGTCGGTGATTGCCAAGATATTCACCCGGCAGCTAGGGGTGCGTTCCTATATCATCAAAGGGGTGCGCAAGGGAGGCAGCAAAACCAAGCAGAACATGCTGCAGCCGTTGAGCCATCTGGACTTGGTGGTCTATAACAACCCCAAGGCACAGATAAACTATATAAAGGAAATGGGACGACACATCGGCAATCAACCCGAACGGCGACTGCAACCGTCGGATATGGCAGTGCACAACGCGTTGAGATTCTTTATGACCGAAGTGCTGTACAAGACACTCCGTGAAGAAGAGCCCATGCCGGAGCTGTTTGACTATGTGGCGGACAGCTGTGCGTTTGACAACAAAAGTGTGGCACTATCGCAGCATCCCATACAGTTTTTACTGAAGGTGTCGAGGCACCTGGGTATAGAGCCACGGGACAACTATAGCACTCGAGAGCCGCTGTTCGATATGCTGGCAGGCAGATACCAGTATGCAGGCGAACACACACTGGATGCCTCAACCTCGCAGTTGCTACACTACTACCTGCAGGCAGTGCATAAAGGCACACCGTGCCCACTGGCAACACTGGCGCAACGTACCACACTAATCAACCGGCTGTTGGAATACTACCAGATGCATCTGACGGAGTTTCGCAATTTCAAATCACACGAAATAATACACACAATACTACAATAAACCATTATGAAGAAATTAGTTCTATCATTCATTTTTGCAATGGCACTTGTGCCAGCCTTTGGGCAGGAGTGCTACTGGGTGTTTCTCGCCGACAAACAAGGCACAACATTTGACCCGTACAGCTATTTTGATACACAGGCTATCGAACGCTACCAGCAGAACGGGGCAGACCTCTACGACATCAGTAACTACCCACTCAACAGCGACTATGTTGGTCAGGTGGATGCCCTTGCCACTGAGGAGGTGGGTTGCAGCCGCTGGCTCAACGCCGTGGCCGTGGTGGCCACGCCCGACCAGGTTGTTCGCATTGAGCAACTGCCCTTTGTCAGCCGCGTCCAGCGCATCGGTGGCGACATGCAGCTGGCAGCCTATTCTAGCACCAGTGCCTCATCTTATTCAGAGCCATCCGAACCCTCAGACCTTCCCAAACTCACCGACCAAGTGGTGCGTATGCAGGGCAACCTTTTCCGCGACAAAGGTATTGATGGCAAGGGGATGCGTATCGCTGTGTTCGACGGCGGGTTCCCCCGTGTCAACACGCATTCTGCTTTCAAGCATCTGCGCGACAACCACCGCATCCTCGACACTTGGAACTTCCCCAACAAGAAAGCGGACGTGTATGGTTGGAACAGCCACGGTCTTTCCACCCTCTCTTGCATCACCGGTATTGTCGGCAAGATGCAGTTGGGCATGGCAACGGGTGCTGAGTTTCTGCTCTATCGCACCGAGGTTGAGTTGGAGCCTTTCAAAGAAGAGGTATGGTGGATGCAGGCAGTGGAACGTGCCGACAAACACGGTGCCAATATTATCAGTAGCTCGCTCGGCTATGGCAAAGAGCGTTATTGGACAAAAGACATGGACGGTAAATCCTATGTTGCTAAGGCTGGCAACTTGGCAGCCAAGAAGGGCATACTGGTATGTTGCTCGGCAGGCAATGAGGCCGACACGAAAGAATGGAAGACTATCGTCACCCCGTCGGATGCAGATAGCGTGCTCTGCGTGGGTGGTATCGAGATGAGTCTCGACCGTTATCGTCACATTAGCTTCAGCTCATACGGTCCCTCAGCCGACGGGAGGCTGAAGCCCAATGTATCGGCTTTCGGCCACGTCTATGCCGCTGCCAACAGCAGCAACAAGGCTGTCAACACCGTCTATGGCACATCCTTCTCATGCCCACTGACGGCCGGCTTCGCAGCCTGTGCTTGGCAGACCATGCCTGGCAAGACTGCTATGGAGATGTTCGACTTGATACAGAAGTCCGCCGACCTATACCCCTATTACGACTATGCGTTGGGCTACGGTGTGCCACAAGCCTCCTTCTTTGTTAATGAGCCAAGGAAGATAGCCCCCACCTTTGTGCTTCGCGAGACCAAGGACTCAGTGGAGGTGCACCTGCTGGAGCCGACAGAGTTTGCTACCATCTTCTACAACAAGCAGCGTCCCGACGGCACCTTGGTGAAATATTCCAGCATAGAGTTGAAGAATGTACACCCCAAAGACTGCCTGCAATTCTACAAAGGCTCGCTCGACAGCTGCCGACTCAATGTCTGCTACAATGGCTTCACTTTGTCGTACAGCCTCTCCGACAAGGACTGGCAGCGGATGCGCCTTGAAAGAGCCGAATTTGTTGCCAAAACCCATCCGGATCCATCCACAGTCGGTTTTACACCCGACAATAATTACACGATGACAACTCAATATGACCGCGATGCTTCCGACTTGGTTCCCTCCAATTGGGGCAGCAACGCCAAGAAGAGTGGCAGTTTCTATGTCCAATTTGGCGACCGCGTGCCGATTGGGGTTAATGGACTCAAATTCTGGTCGCCCAGTTTCCACATGGGCTACCGCATGATGCGGAATTTTGGTAAGGCATACAGTTTGGGCATAGGCTTGGAATGGAATGTTTCGGATATCAATTATCCAACCGACGAAACTACGGTGATTGATCGGGTGCTTGGTCTTAGTGATGCTGAGAAGTTTGATGTTGATGTCAAACGTCTAGAACAAAACCAACTCGCTTTTGAGGTCTTCCAGCGTGTGCGCTTTGTGCCGGGTGGCATGTTTAGCAACGGCATCTATTGGGATTTAGGAGCCTTTGTGGGATGGAACTTCTCGAACAACTACTTCCTAAAATACCCCAACGGTGGCAGTGGATATAGTAAAAAGACTGCTAACTATCGTTTGACAGTCCCGGTAGAAGACTACAGATTTGTGTTTGGTGTCACCACCCGTATAGTATACGATATCTTCGGCATCTACGGACGTTTCTCTTTGCCGACCCGTTATAGCAAGTGCGATTGCACTGCCACCATCCCCATGTTCGAACTGGGCGTGCAACTCTCATTCTGAAAAGATGATATATTAGGGACAATTCCTCTAGTCGTAGAATGTATCAGGGTACTTCGATTGTTGGAGTACCCTTCCCTTTATTAGGAAGAATAAAGAATTTTTTGTTTGTTCCAATTATTCTTCGTATTTTTGCATTTTGAAATGGACAAAAGGTTGTATATCATTGGAGGCTGTAATGGAGCTGGGAAAACCACGGCTTCGTATACTGTATTGCCAGATATACTGCATTGTCGCGAGTTTGTCAACGCTGACGAGATTGCCCATGGATTGTCTCCTTTCAACCCGGATAGCGTTGGTCTAGAAGCAGGTCGGTTGATGCTGCAACGCATTAATGAACTGCTGGGGCGGGATGCCACTTTCGCTGTAGAGACTACATTGGCTACAAAGTCATACGTCAACTTGGTACGTCAGGCACAGGCCAAAGGGTATGTGGTCACGCTGATGTTCTTCTGGTTGCGAACGCCCGAATTGGCACTGCGTCGTGTGGCAGAGCGTGTAAGCAATGGTGGACACAATATTCCCACCCCCACCACACGCAGGCGTTACGTCGCAGGAATCAGAAATTTGTTTAACCTATACGCTCCCGAGGTGGATGGCTGGTTTGTCTACGACAACAGCGACACACCGCGCATCGAGGTGGCTCACGGCGGCAAGGCTGTGCCGACTACGGTGCTCAACGAGGAGCTGTTTGATAAAATGAAAGAATATGTCGGATAAAGAGATAGAAGAATTTGCCGAGAGACTGCAATACGGACTCAATATCGCCGAGCGTCGTATGCTCGAAGAAAAGGCTCTCCGAGGACAGGACATTGTGGTATGCCACACCGACGGCACCATCCATCAGGTATCGGCCCAGGAGGCTATCAAGGCATTGTAACATCTATTAACACATTGACAAATTAATACGTTCATTATATGACACTCGAAGAATTTCAAAACGAATTGCGTGCCGGCATCCCCAACCCGCTGCCTGCACCCCAACCTTATGATCCTACTGTAAATCATGCGCCCAAGCGCAAAGACATCCTCACCCCGGCCGAGAAGAAACTTGCCATCCGCAACGCTCTCCGCTATTTCGACCCCAAGGACCACGCCATGCTGGCTCCTGAGTTTGCCGAGGAACTGAAGAAGTACGGTCGCATCTATATGTACCGTCTGCGTCCCACCTACAAGATGTATGCCCGTCCTATCGACGAGTATCCTGCCAAATGCCGTCAGGCCGCGGCCATCATGCTGATGATTCAGAACAACCTCGACCCCGCCGTGGCGCAGCATCCGCACGAGCTGATTACCTACGGTGGCAACGGTGCCGTCTTCCAGAACTGGGCACAGTACCGTCTCGTGATGAAGTACCTCAGCGAGATGACCGACGAGCAGACCCTCGTCATGTATAGTGGCCATCCCATGGGACTCTATCCTTCGCACAAGGATGCTCCGCGCGTAGTGGTCACCAATGGCATGATGATTCCCAACTACAGCAAACCCGACGATTGGGAGCGTTACAACGCACTCGGCGTGACGCAGTACGGACAGATGACCGCTGGCAGCTATATGTACATCGGCCCGCAGGGCATCGTGCACGGTACCACCATCACCGTGCTCAACGCCGCTCGTAAACTCGGTGGCGGCACCGCTGGCAAACTCTTCATCACCGCAGGTCTCGGTGGCATGAGCGGCGCACAGCCCAAGGCTGGCGACATCGCAGGTGTGGTCAGTATCACTGCCGAAATCAACCCCGCTGCCACGCAGAAACGCTACGATCAAGGCTGGGTGGACGAAGTGCATGCCGACCTCGACGAGCTCTTCGTGGCCGTCAACAGGGCTCGCGAAGCCAAGATTGCCCGCAGTTTTGCCTATCAAGGCAATGTGGTTGACCTTTGGGAATATTGTGCCGAAAAGGGCATCCAAGTTGACCTCGGTTCCGACCAGACCTCGCTGCATAACCCCTGGGCAGGTGGTTACTACCCTGTTGGGGTCAGCTTCGAGGATGCCAAGGTGATGATGGCCGAAAAGCCCGAACTCTTCAAGGAGAAGGTGCAGGAGAGCCTTCGTCGTCATGTGGCCGCAGTCAATAAGCTCACAGCCCGTGGCATGTATTTCTTTGACTATGGCAACGCTTTCCTGCTCGAGAGCAGTCGCGCTGGTGCCGACATCTGGAATGCCGACCACTCCGCTTTCCGCTACCCCTCATACGTGCAGGACATCATGGGTCCGATGTGCTTCGACTACGGTTTCGGTCCCTTCCGTTGGGTCTGTACCAGCGGCAAGCCCGAGGACCTCGATAAGAGCGACCACATCGCCATGGAGGTGCTCGCAGAGATTGCTGCCACCGCTCCCGCCGAGATTCAGCAGCAGATGCACGACAACATCCAATGGATTAAGGGTGCCAAGGAGAACCACCTCGTCGTCGGCTCTCAGGCCCGCATCCTCTATGCCGACTGCGAAGGCCGCACCAAGATTGCTGCCCGTTTCAACGAGGCCATCAAGAAAGGTGAGATTTCTGCTCCTATCGTCCTCGGTCGCGACCACCACGATGTCAGCGGCACCGACAGCCCCTTCCGCGAGACATCCAACATCTACGACGGATCCAACCGTTGCGCCGACATGGCCGTGCAGAACGTCATTGGCGACAGTTTCCGCGGTGCCACGTGGGTCAGCATCCACAACGGTGGTGGTGTAGGCTGGGGCGAAGTGATGAATGGTGGCTTCGGTATGGTGCTCGACGGCAGCGAAGCCTGCGACCGTCGTCTCCGCATGATGCTCCACTGGGATGTCAACAACGGCATCTCCCGCCGCTCCTGGGCCCGCAACGAAGGTGCCATGTTCGCAATTCGTCGCGCTATGGACATTTGTCCTGAGCTCAAGGTCACCATGCCCAACCTCGTCGACGACTCTGTCCTCGAAGGCCTGTTCTAAAACTTAGAGTAAAAAGTGAAGGCTGACGCGTCATTGCGATGCGTCAGCCTTCGTTTCATTCATGGCAACCTCTAATTATCGCCTTTGGCAATTCGTGCTTAGGATATCGCCTATGGCGAGAAGTCGTACAAAATTGAAAATAATAATCTTATATAATTTTGAATTTTGATTTTGTTTAATTTCTGCTCGAAGAGCATCTCGAAGTAGAATTTTTAGAGGTTGCCTCATCTTACTTCAATCTCAAACTGCGACCAGTCTTGGTTCTCTGTCAGCAGGTTGTAATAATGGTAGATGTTCTCCTCTGTGATTCGAGCAGCGTCGACTGAGATAGTCTGGTCGCCGATCTTGAACTTCTCGTTGCCGTCGATATAGCGGGTGATGATTTTCAACGCGCCGTCGGAAGTTGACCGCTTATAGGCCGATGCTTCGAAAGCCCCTACAACATCCGAGGCATGTGGACGGGCGTACATTCTCGGATTTCCTCCCCTGCTGGCAATAATCCAGTCGTACCTCGAAATTGCCCTGAGGCCCATGTCGTTAATGGGTATTGATTTCACATACAGGACCTCCGTCTCCTTGTCGGCACCAGCGAGGCTGAGCCGTCCTTTTTCCGCACGAACAAATCGCCTATCATCCCCATGCCCTCCGATGCCTTGTCCGTATGAACCTCAATGATGTAAATCAAACCACAAAAGTACGAAATTCTTCAATTCAATCAACTTTAATGTAGAAATAATTATTTTTTTACATAAAAGCGGCGAGGCCGTCCAGCCTCGCCGATCTCAGTTAGCAGGGATACCTCTAAGTGGAGGACTAAGTAATTTACTTGGCATCCAAGAACGCCGTGATGCATACGTCGAAGTGCTGAATTATGCCACTCTACAGATGTTATAATTGCCAAAAAGTGCACAATCTGGTGTAAGAAAATGAGAAAACTGCACTTTTTGCCAAAAAAAATTTTGAGAATTGCACAAAAGGTTGTATTTTTGCACTCGGATTCAAATCTAATATGACATGATATTTAGACGAAAATTGTATGACAAGATGCTACGGTGGAAAGAGGATCGTCACGGTGAGAGTGCATTTCATACAACTGCCAGATGATTACTGGTTTGCAACGAAAGGCTATGTTTTCCAAGCTCTGTGTCAGCAACATCTGTCCGAAATCAATGCCTTGACGACCGGCTGTGTCCTGCAACTAAAGTGGGGCGAACCTCATTAACGACAGCCTTCTCCAAAGCCTGTTCTCAAACACAATTAGAAAGACTGGTCCTCTCAACATCAGTCGAAGTTCAGCACTCCTTGCACTATTGCCGAGCTCACACGGCAATGTCGGCAAATGTCCTCAAAGGTTGCACCATTCGCAGACAATCCATAGAAATCGTCTTCTCCTATCAGCACATACTCCCACTGCCTATCGCCACGTTGCTTCTGTGGCAGTTGGTTTATCTTCTCACACCATTCCACTGCAGCACGCCTTTTTTGTTGTACGTTAGGGTCTTTCACCTTGTCAGCCCCCTTTGTTTCCACCATATACAGTTTCTCTGATGACCCGACTAGAAAATCAGGATGATAGGTTGCCAACAGGCCGTCGGTGCGCATATATGTGATTGATGCGAAACGGTGCCGTGTCTCGCTGATTTTTATCCATTGCTCTACCTCTCCGTCAACATCAATAAATTCCATAAATGCCTTTTCCAATCCACCTCCGTGTGACGGAAACGCTGTGCGAGTGTAAATGGTCTTCTGCAATTCCATTGAGTACGGTTCGCGCATTGGTATCTTCTCCACACTCGAAAACCATGTCTCTTCCACCACTGCATCTGTTGTTTGTACCTGGTTTTGGAGGTCATAGAGTGCTGCAGCCATCACTTTCACGATATGCTGTGTCACCACACCGTTTTGCGCCAGCAATATCTTCCAGTCGTTTCCATTGAATGGGTCAAATGCTTGTCCGAACAGCCGTGTGCGGATATATTTGTCCAGCGTTTGCATCAGCATTGCCTCGCCCACTTGTATTAATGGCATGTTGTGTAGACGGGTCACTGTCCGCAGTAGTTTTTGCAGGTACTCATGGTAGCTCTCCGCAGTGAACAAGTCTGCCTTGACCGTGAACTTTCCAAATGTGGTTTTCATTGCCACTGCCTGCGACACAAAAGTCTCTCCGTCAGTTGCTAAATACTTGCGCAGTTTGTCAAGTGTGTAGACTGTAAACACCTCCATCTTATTCACGTCAGGCATGGGTAGCTCTAGTATCTCCTCGCTGTCGTGCAAAATGTTAAGCCATGCTAGGTCATACCTTTCGTAACCTTCCTTCAGTTCTACCATCACCATGTCGCCCATGCCGCTGGCGGACGAATTGCCGGTGTCTATCACAGCCAGTCCGCCATTGATTAGTTCGTCGTAAAACTCCTTGAATCGTGGATGCTCCACGATGAAGAGGATGTCCATGTAGTTCAGCGGCTCACGTTTCTCCACTAGCAGACGGTGTCTGTTTTCTCTCTTTGCCTCGCTGTATTCTGGTTCGCGCCACATCAGCCGCAAGCCGCGTCCTACTACCTGTTCCAGTAGTATCGACGACTCGCTGCTGCGCAATGGCACGATAACGCAGATGTTGTTCACGTCAAATCCCTCACGCAACATCATCACACTCACCACCACCCGAGGCTCTGCATGTTGGTCCACATGGCTCAGCCGCTCGCTCACACGCTTCCATTCCTCCTCTTTCATGTTGCCTTTCGCGTCGCTGTCCACTCTCAGTACCTCTTCGGGCTTCAATCCTTCTGCTATGAGGTATTGCTCCACCAGTGGTGTCACCTTGGTGTCTTCGCACACCACCATCATCTTTGGGTACTTCAGCCCTGCGAAGTCGGCCTGCAACCTGTTCAGTCTTTCTAATCCTGCGCGCAGCATCAGTTTCTGTCCGTCGCTGAGGGCAATTACCGACCGCCCTTCGCGTATTGCACTATAGTCCAAGTCTGCCAGCTCCGTAAGGCTCTGCCGCTGGTCGAGCGACAGTGTTTTCACCAACCCGTGCGACATGGCATCCTTCAGGTCGAAGTCCACCACTATGTGGGGGAAATATATCTTGCGTGTCCGCTTGCCGCTGCCGCGTTGCTCGTAGGGCGTGGCACTGAAATCCACCTGCACACGGCATCGCTTGTCTTGCAATATATAGTCCAGTGCTTGCTGCCACTGCACATCCTCCTCGTCGCCTCCGTTCTCATGCACGTGGTGCGCCTCGTCGTTGATGACCATTAGGCTGTCTAGGTCATGCAAATATTCAGCCTCCGTTCCACGCAGGTATCGTCGGTCTAATGCTTCCAGTGCGTTGCCCGATGCAATGCCGGGACGCAATGGCAACAATTCATCCACAATGCCTTTCTTCTCCTCATCGTCTTTCTGTAGGAACAGGTGCCAGTTGGTAATGGCTATCAAGCCCTCTCCCGTGGCCTTGCGCCCGATGCCTTGATCTTTGCTCACGGTGTTGGTTTGCACAAAGTTGAACACCTCCTCGTGGTACTGTGGTGGCAGAAACAAGTCCTCATACTTGTGCAAGTCCGAACTCTCCACCCTCCGTACACCATCTTCTACCTTTCCGAGGTAGGCATCCAGCAGCCGCTCATACACAATGATGCCTGGGGCTATCAACAGAAACCGCTGTGTATAGCGCTCTCCACCCGTATGCCGCGCATTCAGCATCTGCCACAATACTAACGCATGCATCACCCATGTCTTGCCCGTACCTGTTGCCATCTTTATGGCATACTTGGGCAGCTGGTACTTCTCCTGTGTCAGCATTGCCATGTCCACAGGCCCCATCTCGTCGGGCATCACGGTATCATAACTATCCTCCACCGTCCTCACGCCTGCCACTTCATGCAGGTAAATGGCATTCAATATTGCCTGTCGTTGTCCCGTATGGAAATTAACAGTCCGTTCCTGTGTGAACGGCTCACAAAACCAGTGTTGCAACAGTTCGCGTGTCACAGGAGTCACCGCCTCCATCATCTCCCCACTCTCCCATGCCTCATTCACTGTGTCGCTTAGCCGTTGCGCCAGCAACAGCGATATATTATCTTGATTGTACGACATGATATTACTCATTTTTTTTGCTATTTTATTATTTGAGAGCGCGTGCCTCCGGCACGCTGACCACCATCCTTGTCGCCATCCCCACATTCCATGTGGGGTTATTGAGAATGGCTCCCTCGGGGAGCCTATTATCTTCCAATATGGTTGACAAAGGCTCGGAGAGCATCACTATCGATAACCCCGCACGCCAGTGTGGGGTAACACGCTGCTCCTTGTAAAGCGTGCCGATGGCACGCGCTCTCAAATGTAATATACGTATTCATCTATATCCGTTCTACAACTACACTTTCAAATCCGAACACATCCACCGCCTTGACACAGATGGCGCGGCTATCCTTGTGGGGGACGGTGAGGTCGGCGCGGTAGATGCAGTGCAGCGGGTCGTGGTCCATGGCGGTGTTCTCGCGGTAGTCCTGCCACAGGCTGCGGAAGGTCTGCCCGTCGTAGTCGGGGTCGATGCTCCAGTATTCTATCAGTGCCAATGGGTCTTCGTCCATCACCTTGCGCACCGCTTCGCGGTCTTTCTCGTCAAGGGGTATGTTCTCGGGCGACAGCTGCACATAGTCCCGCAGTCGTATGGTCAGCACATCTTTGCCGTCAAGCACTTTTTTCTCAATGGGGTGCAATGTGAGGTACTGCAATCCGCTGAAGCGCACCGTGCCGCTCTGCACCAGCTTGGCAAAACCCTGCTTCTTCAGCTTGTCCATCAAGTCGGGTGGGATGACTAGTACCTCCACCGTGTTCTTGTACTCTTCAATGGCTTGGCTGATGTCGTAGCTGAAATTCCAAGCCAGCACCACCACCTTCTTCCACCCTCCGCCAAGGAGGCTCTGTGTCGCTTCGCTGGCACGCCGCAGGGTGGCACGTCCTGTCAGTTTGTTGGGACTGTCCACATACACCAGCGTGCGCTCGTCTTTGATGAAACCATAGTTGCGGTCGCTCACCTGGTCGGGAGTGAAAGGCAGTGCACCATACAGCTGCATCACCACTTGGCTCAAATCACCGATTGAGCGGAACAGCCGTGTACCATGCAACATCTCCTTCTGGTAGTCTCCAATGGCCTGATAAAGGAACGGCTTCACCTCTTGGTCAATCAACCGCTTACGCATCACCAGCGTGGCAGGCTTGCCGATATCCGTAGTAATCCATCTACGACCCAACCGCTCCGCCACCGCCGCCGTAGTCCCGCTGCCTCCAAAGAAGTCGCACACCAAGTCACCTTCATTGCTACTGGCTCTGATGATTCGCTCTAACAATTTAGTGGGTTTTTGGGTGGCATAACCAACTTGTTCTGAACGGTATCGATCTCCTGTATAAATGTCAATCCACCAGTCCTCGCACTTTTTCCCCCTTTCTTCCATTGCGTTTACTGCATCACTATCCCCATCTGTACTGCCAAATACTTGTCCAGTATTGTGTAGCCCGCTTTTATGTTCGAGATATTGCATATTAAATGTATAATCTTCTCCCAAAGCATAAAACAATAATGTATCATGTTTTCGTGCAAATGTAGTATTTGTTGGGGTCGGACCACTATAACACCATATAATTTCATTTCTAAAATTATCTTTTCCAAATATCTCATCCATCAGCACTTTGACATAGTGCCCGACGTGCCAGTCAATATGAACATAGATACTACCGTGGTCGCTCAGCAACTCGCGCATCAACACAAGGCGGGGGTAGAGCATCCGCAGGTAGCTGACAGTGCCGTCCTTCCAGGTGTCGGCGTAGGCAAACTGCTCGATGGTGGTAGGCTTTTGGTTGATGTCGCCGCCGGGGAGGGTCAGCTTGGTGCGGTAGTCTGCCTTGCTGTCGAAAGGCGGGTCAATATAGATCAAGTCTACTTTGCCGCGCAGCGAGGGCAACCCCGTTTGCGGGTCGCCTGCCAGCAGTGCCTGCATCGCTAGCAGGTTGTCGCCATAGATTAGGCGATTAAGGTCTTTCTGATTACTCAGATTATTCAGACCATTCAGATTATTCAGACCACTCTGAAACCTCATGGCACTGCTCGCCTTGGCAGGCAGCACCACCTCGTTGGTCTGGAGGGTGATACGGTTAGCTGAACTGAGGCGGTCGAGAATCGCCGCCGCCTCGCGGTTGCCGTCACGCACAATCTCCGGCAACTCGCCAATAAGACTCTTTATGGGCATAGGTCTGCTGTTTTTTAGCAGTTTGCCACCTATCCCTCTATTTCCAACGACCCCAAACAAAAAAGGAGGCGAGCATCTCGTCTCCTAACTGAGGTCGTCGAAATTTACCTTTGAGGGATAGACAAAACGCTCGCACATCTGCGAGCATTTGCCTTTGTCTTCCCTCATGTTTGAAGTTTTCGACGTTTCAGTTAGGTCGGAACAAACAGCAAACGCTATGTTAATTATGTATTTCTATTTACTTTCTTCGATTCTTTTTTCTTTCGTTAATATTGTTCTATTTCGTTGTGCAAAAGTACGATTTTTTTTTGAATTGAAAAGAAAAAACCTCATTTGCCTAAGTATGGCCAATCATTTTTTTGTCAATCCAAACATTTTATGTAATTTTGCAGTCGTATTGCAAAATTGCATAAAATAACTTGTTTGTTATGATAAACAGAAGATTAGAATCTTGAATTAATTCCCGCAACGTTACGGATCGGTTGGATGCCCGACTCTCCCGCCGGGCTGTAGTCTATTGTGGCACTCAAGAACGCCGTGATGCGTACATCGAAGTGCTAAACTATGCTTCGCTGCTTACCTAGTTCCCGATGGGGGAGGTGGGTGCATAAATTGAGAATGCCCCCTTTGTGGGGGCACCCTCGTCTTAACCCTTTAAAAACATTCATTATGAATAAATCTTTCCAACTCGTATGGCCATCGGGCAGGTCCGCCTACGAGTGGGGCGCGACTCTCATTAATGACGGCCACGCCTGCGGCGCTATTAATGCTTACTCAGCATTAATGACGGCCACGCCTGCGGCGCTATTAATGCTTACTCAGCATTAATGACGGCCACGCCTGCGGCGCTATTAATGCTTATTCAGCATTAATGACGGCCTTGTGGACGGCGTTCCAGCCAGCGGCGGTGATGCCCCAGTTGTTGGTGGAGTTCTTGTTGCCGTTGATTCTTACCTTGCGTCTTTTGACTTTTTTGTTAGCATTGATACCCATGACACAATATTTTTTTATGTTTAACCTCTTGATTTATTGTTCGTAATTTGAATATACCTCTCGAAAAAGGTTCTGCAAAATTACACATTTATTCCGATATACACAACTTTTTGTTCATTTTTTTATTTTCTTTCACATATCCCGCCAGAATACCTCCCGCCACCCACGTGGCTCCCGACAAAGGAGGATTTGTTGGGCATACTCATTGTATCGATTATCGCTCTAGAGGCAAAGATGTGTCTGTCAATCGGTAGAAATCGGTACGAATCGGTAGGAATCCGCACGAATCGGTAAGGGGGTCAGATTTTTGTCGTACTTTTGCAAATGTTTTTTGCATTTTTGTGTGATGAAAAAAACTGTTATGTGATAAAAAAAGATTATCTTTGCATTTTGAAAGTGGGGCGCGGTATGCCCCGATAGTATTAATAACATGGTAATTTTATAATCGTTATGAAGAAAAAGAGCATTGTTTGGATTGCTATTATCGGTATTGTTGCCGTGGCCTTTTTGTGGGGCATAGGCATCAACAACAAACTTATCAACGGCGAGGAGAACGTGTCGCAGGCATGGGCCCAGGTGGAGAATGCCTACAAGCGTCGTGCCGACCTGATTCCGCAGCTGGTGAACACCGTGCAGGGTGCTGCCAATTACGAGAAGGGCACGCTGACCGAGGTGGTAGAGGCTCGCGCCAAGGCTACGTCGGTGCAGGTGGATGCCAACGACTTGAGCGAGGCCAACGTGGCCCGTTTCCAGCAGGCACAGGATGCCTTGTCGAGTGCTTTGTCGCGTTCGATAAACGTGATTGTGGAGCGTTATCCCGAGCTGACCGCCACCAAGGGTTTCCAGGACCTGCAGGTGCAGCTTGAGGGCACGGAGAACCGCATCGCCACGGAGCGCGGCCGCTTCAACGAGGCGGTGAACGCCTACAACCGGAAGCTTCGTGTGTTCCCCAACAACATCGTTGCCAGCATCTGCGGCTTCGAGAAGAAGGGTTATTTCACCGCCCCCGAAGGCAGCGAAGAGCCTGTGGAGGTGAAGTTTGATTTCTGATGAAACGGGTAATCATATTTTTGTTCCTGCTGCCGCTTTGGTTGTCGGCTCAGGAACTATGGTGTCCGGAACCGACCAATAGGTTGGTGAACGACTATTCGGGTGTGCTGTCGTCGCAGGAACGCATCGAGTTGGAGCAACGCTTGGTGGCTTTCGACGACAGCACGTCGAACCAGATTCTGGTCATCATCCTTCCCTCGCTGCACGACTGCGAGATAATGGAGCTGGGCACGCGCATCGGCACCCAGTGGGGCGTGGGGCAGAAGGATTTGAAGAACGGGCTGGTGATACTGATCAAGTCGCGCAACCGCGAGCAGGCTGACGACTATGGCGATGTGGCACTGCTGCCGGGCTACGGCCTGGAGGGGGCGCTGCCCGACGCATTCTGCAAGCATATCATTGACGACGAGATGATTTCGCCGCTGTCGGAGGGCGATTACTACCAAGCTATCTGCAACGCCTTGGAGGTGATAGAGCCTGTGTGCCGAGGGGAGTACAGCTATGAGCAGTACAAGCGCGAGGACCGTCGTGCGTTGTTTGTGGCGTTGGGTGTGATGATGTTGTTGGCGGTTGTCTGCTTTGTATTGGCCGGCCAATATAATAAGAAGCATCCGCACGACCACGATAATTTCACCGACGGGGACAGCTCGTCCAATCGTCGGAACAACGGCGGCTGGACCTACTGGGGCGGCATACCGCGTAGCGGTGGCGGCTTTGGTGGTTTCGGCGGCGGCTCGTCAGGTGGCTTCGGCGGTTTCGGCGGCGGCAGCTTCGGCGGCGGCGGTGCGCACGGAAGATTCTAATTGACATACCCCGCCACTTCGTGGCACCCCTCTCAAGAGGGGAAGGGGAGGGCTGACGCGTCAAGGGTTTCAATTCGTTATAAAATGGAAATGTTGGAGTTTGATGCTGTGATTATTCAGAACGGCACGATGGATGCCGGATATGTGGAGGTGCCTTTCGACATCAAGGCGTTGTTTGGCAAGGGCCGGTTGTCGGTGCATGCCACTTTCGACGGCGAGCCTTACGACGGGCAGGTGGTGCGTATGGGCACGCCTTGTCATATCATAGGCGTGCGCAAGGATATCCGCCAAAAGATTGGCAAGAGCTTTGGCGACACGATACACGTCACGCTGGAGGAAAGAGTAAAGGTGGAGTAAGACATACCCCCCCCGCTTCGGAGAAACGTTCACAGGATGTTTCTCTCCCCTCTCAAGGGGGGAGAGGCTGGCGCGTCGGGGTTCACACATTCAGGAATTCACACTTTTAGAATTCATACGTTCACACATTAATAGGGTGACCGTCGAGCTTGGCGGCGACGAGGTCGTCGCCGCGGTATTCGAGTTTGAGTGAGAAGAAGGGCTGGTCGGGGTCGGCGAGCAGGCGCAGGAATATCTTGTCGCCTTCCCATAGGGTGAGGTCGAAGAGCCGTTGCTTGTCGATCCAGGCTAGGTCGCCTTCGTCGCATGCTGACTCTTCACCGCTCCAATGCGAAGCGGTGAAGAGGTGCATGTATTCGCAAGGCCAGATGTCGCTGATGAAGGTGACGATGCCACGATAGCGCCAAGAGAGGACGGTGAGTCCGGTTTCCTCACGGACTTCGCGAACCATACATTCGTCGGGGCTTTCGTCGGCCTCGCATTTGCCTCCTACGCCAATCCATTTGTCGTGGCTGGCATCGTTTTCTTTCTTGACGCGGTGGAGCATCAGGTACTGGCCGTCGCGCTCCAGATAGCAGAGTGTGGTCTGTTTCATTTGTTTCGATTGGTTTGTTTGGTGGCATACCATTCGTAGACTATGGGTATGACGAAGATGTTGAGCAGGGTGGAGGTGATGAGCCCGCCGAGGACCACTACAGCCATGGGGGCTTGGATTTCGTTGCCGGGGTGGTCGGCGGCAAGCACCATGGGCACCAGCGAGAGGGCAGTGGTGAGGGCGGTCATGATGATGGGGTTGAAGCGGTCGGCAGAGCCTTGCATGATGAGGTCGCGGAGTTTCGTAGAGGAGTTGTCGGAGTGGGTCTGGAGGTTTTGGTATTTGGCAATGAGGAGGATGCCGTTGCGGGTGGCGATGCCGAAGAGGGTGATGAAGCCGATGATGGCGGGGATGCTGAGGATGTTGGAGCCGAGCTTGATGGCAAGTACGCCGCCGATGAGGGCCAGCGGCAGGTTGAGCAGCACGATGAGCGAGAGGGAGAGGTTTTTGAACTCGGTGAAGAGCAGCAGGTAGATGATAACCAGTGCCATGAGGAATACGAGGATGAGGGTGCGGGTGGCGGCTTTGGCACTCTCGAACTGTCCGCCATACTCGATGCGGTAGCCTTCGGGGAGCTGCAGCTGGCTGTCGAGGGTGGACTTGATGTCGTCCACCACACCGATGGCATCGCGTCCGCTGACATTGGCTGAGACGACCAGCTTGCGCTGCACGTTCTCGCGCGAGATGGTGTTGGGTCCGCCGACGGAGACCACCTCGGCCACAATGCCTAGCGGCACTTTGCCACCGTTGTAGGTGTCGATGAGGGCATCGCGGACATCGTCGATGGTGGGGGTGCCGGTGTGGCTGAGGGCGGTGGTGGAGGGCTGCTGTTTGAGCACAAGGTCGAAACTACGCTGACCTTCGTAGATGCTGCCTACGGTCAGGCCGTTGAAGGCGGTTTCGACAAAGCGGTTGAACTGCGCCGTGGTGATGCCGTATTGGGCCAGCATGTCGCGGTTGGCGCGGACTTGCAGCTGGGGTGTCTCGGTCTGCTGCTCGACATTCACGTCGACCAGACCTTCGATGTCGGAGACGGCATTTTTAATCTTGTTGCCAATAAGATAGAGTTGGCTGAGGTCGGTGCCGAATACCTTGATGGCGATGGTGGCGGTAGTGCCGCTGACCATGTGGTCGATGCGGTGTCCGAGGGGCTGTCCCACGCTGGTGACAACGCCGGGAACCGCTGCGAGGTGGGCGCGGACATCGGCCATGAACTCCTCCTTGCTGCGGTTGGAGAGGGTGAAGTTGACATCGATTTCGGCACCGTTGGTGGCTTGCGAATGTTCGTCGAGTTCGCCACGGCCGGTGCGGCGCGAGGTGGAAGTGACTTCGGGAATGGAGAGGAGTTCCTTCTCGAGGAGGTTGCCCAGCGCGTTGCTCTCGTCGAGCGAGATGCCGGGCTTGGCAACGGCGGCAATGGTGAGGG
>JAEEGJ010007744.1_pt1 | contig 30372 bp, 33 predicted proteins | sample 8958761 | NCBI WGS metagenome assembly JAEEGJ01 (sample SAMN16246546, study PRJNA631951) | gut metagenome | biome: gut microbiome; feature: rumen; material: RS-attached | host: Bos | place: Iran: Karaj | collected 2018-10
ACAACAAGGACAACATTTTTGCCTACGACGGCAAACCGCCGTCTGCGGAGTCCCCCATCGGTCGCAAGACCGAAAAAGTTGTCTAAGTTGTCTAAGTTGTCGTTAAAAAAAAATTATGAACAGGATTAATTTATCGGAGAGCGAGCTGGTCGCACTGGCCGCTCGCATCCAAAGGAACTATGATTATGACGCTGAGCGCGGACTGCTCGTGAACAGGAAGACGGGCAGGGCCGTGAAAGGAATGAGGCAAGGTCGTATGCCGTATGTGCAATTGGATATTAATTTCTGTTGCAGACGCACAGTAGTCGGGATGCATCGGGCAGTCTGGGCTTGGCACTATGGTCGTTTTCCTGATAGGCAGCTCGACCATATCAATGGCAACCCGACGGACAACCGCATCGAGAATCTGCGAGAAGTGAGTGGCAGTGAGAACAAGTTGAACATGCTTCATGACTGGCAGCCGAACAGGGACACAGGGTTGCCAGGGGTTTGTCCTCACGGACGTGGATACACTAACAAAATACATGGAAAGAATTGCCATTTCAATGACCCCTTCGAGGCATTCTTCCATGCGACACTTTGCGGAAAACTGTACAAAGGTTAAAAAGTAAAAAAGTAAAAAGGTAAAAAATTGTGATTGCAAGGAACAATATCTTTAACATCCGTGCCACCAGGGGTGGCCAGTGGAAAGGACAGATCGGGACGAACAAAGGCTTCGTCGAGTTTGAAACCCGCGAGCACGGCATCCGCGCATGGCTCGTACTGATGCGCACGTACCGCAGGAAGTACCGGTGCAGGACGATTCGCAGCATCGTAACGCGCTTCGCACCGCCGAGCGAAAATAATACGGAGCAATATATCCGGCACTGCGCGAAGTACGTGACGAAAAATGATTACGTCGTCCTAGACGGCTCGCTGGACTATGCACGACTGGGTGTGGCGATGGCGAAGATGGAGACAGATACGACGCTCACGACGCAAGACATCTTCGACGTGATACAGAAATACGGAATACAAATTATTTAGAAAAAAGCAAACAGAATTATGAAAGAAGCGAAGAATTATAATGAGATGTTGGGCGCGTTTCGCGACAACCTGTGTGACATCAAGAGTGAGAAGGACCTCGTGTGGGTGCTGCGGCTGTTGAGCCGGTACTACGAACTGATGCAGGAAGTGCAGCGGCTGCCGTGGCTCCTGAGGCTGAAGTTTTTTGCATGTACATTCCTGATCTTCAACTATCTCCGGCTGCACAAGCAGCTGGGCAGGGAGGATCATTTCTTTAACAGGAATGTCAGAAAAAATGTGTTTAAATTGTTTTCGGTTTTAATGGAAAAATCAAACGAATGATGATAATGATGAAAACAGAAGAGATTGTGAATAATGTTGACAGTTTATTGTCTGACAGAGGATTGGTAAAGGAGTATAAGGAGCAGGCGGTTCGCCTGCTGCTTTACCACCTCTACGTGGCCATCGACATCTACAGGTATATGACCGTCGCCGAGCGAAACAAGGCCGGATATTGGTACAGGATTTTCAAGGGTTCATACACGCTCAGAAATTTCTTAAAAGAGCGAAAAAGAAAACGAGACAAAGAAAAATCCCCCCTGCACCCCTCTTATAAGAAAGAGAGCGGAGTTAAAGAAAAAGCTCAGATTACACACACATATAAAAGCGATGCGAAGCCGTTGGAAAATCGGAAGAGAGCCTTCTACATGGCTTGCCACAAGTATGACGAGCGTTACGGCAAAAGCATGGTGGACGACTTCTACGTGCACTGGAGCGAAGAGGATGCCGACCGACAGAAGATGAGGTTTGAGCTTGAGGAAACGTGGAGCACGGCCAAACGGCTGTTCAAATGGTCGAAGGACCCTCAGACGATTAAGAAGAAACTGGCGGAAATGCAGTTGGCGAAAGCCGAGAAAAAGTCTGCGCCGCAGACCGTAAACACTCAAGAACAGCAGGCCATCGCCGCCAAGCGCGCAGAAGACAACGCGAAGCTGGAACGGGAGATTGCAGAAAACAAGGCCGGTGCGGTATCTTACGAAGAGTACATCCGACGGAAGAATAAAACGACAACTTAGACAACATGGACAACTTAGAACAACTTTTCGGTCTTGCGACCGATGGGGGACCGATTGAGGACCGATTGAGGACCGATTGAGGACCGATTGAGGACCGATGGGTGGACTCCGCAGACGGCGGTTTGCCGTCGTAGGCAAAATGTTGTCATAGTTGTCCAAGTTGTCGTTAAAATAAGATTTTTTCGATAAAATGAAGGAAGAACCGTTTGAAATCAAGTTCTATGGCAAGTCGGAGCTGGCGATGATGTATTTCCCCGGCGACAGCAAGGAGAATGCCCTGTATAAGTTCAGGATCGAGCTGAAGCTTAACCCGAGGCTCAGGCATCTGGTCGCCAGGAACATCCATCGCTTCACGCCCCGGCAAGTGAAGATCATCGTTGACGAACTGGGCGAACCTTACTGAAAATGAGCAACTTAGAGAAAAATAACGGAAAGTAACGGAAAGTAACGGAAGTTAGTGGAAGGTAACGGAGAGCAACGGAAAGTAACGAGAGTGCCAAAATAATTTGCCGTATCTTTGCAGCGGAAATCGGGAGGCCGAAGGAAATTCTAGATACTCCAAAAGTAATTCCGATTATTCCAAAAGTAACAAAGGTATTAACAATTTAAAAAACAAAAAAGTTATGGCATTAGAATTGAATTTGACAAAGAACACCAATGACGTCCTTCAGGGCACGTTGGGCAAGTACTACGCTCGCGTAGAGTACAAGGGAACCATCAGTAAGGCCGAGCTGGCCGAGCACATGCATGAGCACAACGCGATCTACTCGCAGGGTCTGGTCGAGGGTATCCTGACCGACGCGGCCAAGTGCATCCGTGAGCTCATCCTGCAGGGCTACGTCGTGAAGATCGACAATCTGGGACTGTTCAAGGCCTCCGTCGACGCCAACGGTCTGACGCTGGAGAAGGGCTCGAAGATCTCCGCTGGTCGCGGTGCACAGCGCACTGAGGAGGAACTGGCCGGCAACCCCGCCGCACAGCAGTTCGCCGTCGGCGACGTGAAGTTCATCATGCAGGCCACCGGCAATACGACCATCGAGAAGATGAACGATGCAGCCAAGCTGTCGTTTACCTCGAAGACCAAGGCCGAGGTGAAGCGCCTCACCGGTAGCGACGTCACTGACGACAACGGCGGTGGTGGCGGCTCAGACAGCGGCAATGGCGGCTCGCAAGGCAACAGTCAGAACCAGGCGACTAGTTTCGCACTGAGCATCACGAAGAGCGGTAACGGTACCTCGACCGTGAAGAACGACAGTGAAGAGACCATCAACAGTGGTGACAGTCTCGAGAGCGGCGCTAACGTGTATATCGCAGTGACGCCCGCTGAGGGACAGATCCCGACCGCTACGCTGAACGGTTCGAACGTCTCGCTGACTGAGAACGATGGTGAGTACGTAGGAACCTTCCAGATGCCCGCACAGGCCTCGACGCTGGTGATCAACTCGGGAAGTGATGGCGAGGAGGGCGATCAAAACTGATTCTGGAGTAATTAAGAATTAAGGATTAAGAATTAATAATTATGATTACTCTGCTAAAGTGATTTGCTTATGAAGAAGAATCGGATTGTTGAGATTGCGGTGAAGATGATAGTAGCTGCGCTCACGGCGTTCGTGACGGCGATCACAACGACCTCATGTATGGGTCACGGCCCGATTGTATTCTAACGGGCGATTTCGCTCTAAGGAGCGAGGCGAATCACAGGGGACAGGCACCCTGTAATTCGGTCGCGGAGCTCCCTGCTCACAGAGGTGCCAGTCCCCATGATTCACCCTGTCCCCATGATTCACCAGAAAGAATCAGCTGAAAGTTTTGGTACTTTCGGCTGATTTTTGTACCTTTGCAGGCGAAAACACTGCCTCGGCTTGTCGCTGACCCGCTATGATGGCGAGGAAGAGGAAAGTCCGGGCAGCACAGGGCACCCCACTTCTGAAAGTGGAAGCTGTTGGTGACAGCAGGTGACGGCAGAAGAGAACGACCGCCTCGCAAGTCCTGAAGTGACGCGCGGGGTAAGGGTGAGAAGGTGGTGTAAGAGACCACCAGCCGGCGGGTGATCGTCGGGCTGTGCCGACTGGGGGCTGCAAGTTCGCGTAAACCATCGTCATAGGGTTGTCCGCCCGAGCCTGGCACGATGGAGGGTAGAACGCTTGAGCCATGGGGTGACTCATGGACTAGATAGATGACAGGCTAAAACAGAACCCGGCTTACGGAGGCAGTGCTTTCTTTTAAAGTGAAGAGTGAATAATTTGCTACCGCGGTGAAAGAGCATCTCAAGAAGATATATAGGATCGTGTTTCTGACCATCCGTTTCTTTACGGCGAAGCGGGTGATGACACAGGCGTCGGCGCTGACCTATTCGACACTGCTGGCTATCGTGCCCATTCTGGCGGTGGTGTTTGCCATCGCACGCGGATTCGGATACAATAAATATATCGAACTGTGGTTTCTCGACACCCTGTCGTCGCAGCCGCAGGCGGCAGAGGCCATCGTGGGCTTCGTCAACGGCTATCTGATACACACCCAGAGCGGACTCTTCCTCGGCATCGGACTGATATTCATGCTTTATACTGTGCTGATGCTGATGAACAACGTGGAGGAGACGTTCAACCAGATCTGGCAGGTGAGCAACTCCCGTCCGATCATCCGGTCGTTTACGAACTACCTGGCGATGTTCCTGCTCTTTCCCATTTTTGTGATCATCACCACCGGTCTGTCGGTGTTTATGGCTACCATCGCCAATTCGCTGAAGGGATCGGAAGTGCTTGGACCGGCCGTACACACACTGCTCGACTATTCGCCCTATCTGCTGCTGTCGCTGCTCTTCATCGGACTGTATGTCTACATGCCCAATACGAAGGTGAAGGTGTCGTGTGCCGTCGTGCCGGGCATACTGGCAGGCGTCGCCATGCATCTGCTGCAGATGTTCTATATCCATTCGCAGATCTGGGTGACGGGCTACAACGCCATCTACGGCTCGTTTGCCGCACTACCGCTGTTTATGCTGTGGGTACAGATCTCGTGGACCATCTGTCTGTTTGGCGCACAGTTGACCTACACCAACCAGAACATGAACCGGTTCGGCATCAACCTGGAGCCGATCGACATCCATCCGCATGTGGACATGACCGACGATGAGCGCAGCCCGGAAGCTACGCAGATCTACGCCGACCAGATCGACGGACTATAATCAGAAAGTTTTCAGAAACGCCTCGGCGCGCGACAGGTCTTCGGGCGTGTCGATGCCTACCGTCTCGACATCAGTGAGTCCCACACGGATGCGGTAGCCGTTCTGCAGCCAGCGCAACTGCTCGAGACTCTCGGCCTGTTCGAGACTGCTCTGCGGAAGGGCGGTGACCTGACGGAGCACCTCACGACGATAGGCGTAGATGCCCAGGTGCTTCAGGAAGGGATAACGGCCGAACCAGTCCTGGCGGTCGACACCACGGATGAAAGGTATGACGCTACGGCTGAAGTAGAGGGCGAAGCCGCGCGTGTCGGTGACAATCTTCGGACTGTTGGGATTGTCGACGGCCTCCAGCGACTCGAAGGGTTTGCCGAGGGTGCCGATCTGCGTCTCGGGGGCATCGAAGAGATGCATCAGCGTCTCGATCTGCGAGGGCTGGATGAAGGGCTCGTCGCCCTGCACGTTGATGATCACATCGGCAGTGCTGCCGATCTTCTCTGCAGCTTCCTCGATACGGTCGGTACCGCTCTTATGGTCGGCGCGCGTCATCACGGCCCGACCGCCGAAACCCTCGACAGCCTGGAAGATACGCTCGTCGTCGGTAGCCACATAGACCTCATCGAGCACAGAAGAGACCTGCTCGTACACTCTCTGAATCACTGTCTTGCCGCCAAGGATGGCCAGCGGCTTGCCCGGGAAGCGTGTCGACGCATAGCGGGCGGGGATAATTGCCATAAACTTCATAACGGGTGCAAAGATACAAAATAATTCATAATTCGTAATTCATAATTCATAATTATTTTAAATATGTGCGGGGATTATTTGCCGGAGTCGTTTTTTTTGCGTACTTTTGCAAAGATTTTAGTATAGAATACGACATGACATTACGAACATATTTTATCTCATTTATGATAGCCGCGCTTCCGTTGACAGCCGGCGCACAGAAGATCACCCTTGGTTCGACCACCACGAAAGACGGCGGAACGTTCCAGGGTGAGATGATTCAGGGTAAGCCTCACGGCAAGGGTAAGACCACCTACAAGAACGGCAACTGGTATGAGGGCGATTACGTGAAAGGCAAGCGCCAGGGATTCGGTACCTACACCTTCTTCGACGGCGAGAAGTACGAGGGGGAGTGGTATCAGGACCAGCAGCATGGCAAGGGTGTCTATTATTTCTCGAACAACAACCGCTACGACGGCCTCTGGTTCCGCGACTATCAGCACGGTCACGGGGTGATGTACTACTTCAACGGTGACAAGTATGACGGCGAGTGGAAGATGGACAAGCGCAGCGGCAAGGGCACCTATACCTTTGCCAACGGTGCCTACTACAAAGGCGACTGGCGCGACGACCAGAAGAACGGTAACGGCTTCTATGACTGGGGCGACGGCTCGTCGTACGACGGTCAGTGGCAGAACAATGTGCGCAGCGGCAAAGGTACGTTCCGCTATGCCGACGGCGACCAGTATATCGGACAGTGGGCCAACGACGTCCAGCACGGAAGAGGCATCTATAAGTTCCAGAACGGCGACGTCTATGAAGGCGACTACGTGGACGGCGAGCGTACGGGGTCGGGCATCTTCAAGTATGCCAACGGCGACAAGTATACCGGACAGTTCCGTGAAGGCGACAAATACGGTCAGGGAACCTTCGTCTGGAAGAACGGCGATCAGTATGTAGGTATGTGGAGTGCCGACATGCCCAACGGTAAGGGCAAGCTGACGAAGAAGAGCGGCGACGTGTTTGAGGGACAGTTCAAGAACGGTAAGATCGACGGCGAGGGTATCGCACGCTATGCCGACGGCTCGAAGTTCAAAGGCTCGTTCAAGAACGGCAAGCGTAACGGTGCGGCCATCGAGGAAGACAAGGACGGCAAGCGCTTCGAGGGCACCTATCAGGACGATGTGCGCAATGGCAAGTTCGTGGAGAAGGACCGAAACGGCAAGGTGATTGCCAGCGGTACCTATATCCGAGGCCACCGGCAACTGGACAAATAGACCATTTCACAATTAGACCATTTCACAATTAGACCATTTCACAAATTGACATAAAAAAATCTGAAACAGTATGATTATTGACACATTAGAAAACCTAAGCAAGTACGAGGCACTGAACCCGTTGTTTGCAGATGTAGTAGAATTCTTGAAAGTACACGACCTCAACACGATGGAGGCCGGTAAGTATCCCATCAAGGACAAGGATCTGTTCCTGAACCTTCAGGTGGCCAAAGGACGTACGAAGGAGACGGCCTTTCTGGAGACCCATGTCGAGATGATCGACATCCAGATTCCTATCTCCGGTGCGGAGACCTTCGGCTATACACCGCTCGAGGATCTGCCCGATTTCGAATACAACGCTGAGAAGGACATCACGAAATATGGCGATACGAAGCCGCAGACGTATGTGACGGTCGTACCCAGACAGATGGCCATCTTCTTCCCGCAGGACGGACATATGCCCTGCATCACTGAAGAGGCAGAAATCAAGAAGGCAATATTTAAAGTAAAAGCATAAGATATGGCAACAAAGAAAGAAACCACAAAGAAGCCCACCCCGAAGAAGGCAGCGGCTCCTAAGAAGGCTGCGGCTCCGAAGAAGACGGCAGTAAAGAAAACCGCTGCCAAGAAAGTTGTAGAGCAGAAAGAACCCGAACATATAGGATTGGTGCGTAACGACTCTTGGCTGGAGCCCTTTGAGGGAGCCATCCGCGGACGTCATGACCATGCAGTGTGGAAGATCGGACAGTTGACTCAGAACGGCAAGAAGACCCTGAGCGACTTCGCTTCCGGACACCTCTATTTCGGACTTCATAAACTCGCCAAGGGCTGGGTGTTCCGTGAGTGGGCACCTAATGCGACAGATATCTATCTGATTGGCGACTTCAATAACTGGCAGGAAAATGAGAAGTACCGTTGCAAGCGTATAGAAGGTACGGGCAACTGGGAACTGAAACTCTCAGAGAAGGCCCTGAAGCACGGACAGCTTTACAAGATGAAGGTGAAGTGGAACGGTGGAGAAGGGGAGCGTATCCCAGCCTGGTGCCGTCGCGTCGTCCAGGATGACAATACGAAGATCTTCTCGGCACAGGTGTGGAATCCGGAGAAGAAATATGAGTTCAAGAAAAAGAACTTCAAGCCCTCCAAGTCACCTCTGCTCATCTACGAGTGCCACGTCGGCATGGGGCAGGACGCCGAGAAGGTGGGTACTTACAAGGAGTTTACGGAGAATGTGCTGCCGCGTGTCAAGAAGGATGGCTATAATGCCATACAGGTCATGGCCATTCAGGAGCATCCTTACTACGGCTCTTTCGGATACCATGTGTCTTCGTTCTTCGCTCCCAGTTCACGCTTCGGCACCCCAGAGGACCTGAAGGAGATGATTGATACGGCACACAAGATGGGTATCGCCGTCATCATGGACATCGTTCACTCCCATGCTGTCAAGAATGAGGTCGAAGGTCTAGGCAACCTCTGCGGCGATCCGAACCAGTTCTTCTATCCCGGCGACCGGCACGAGCATCCCGCCTGGGACTCGCTCTGCTTCGACTACGGTAAGGACGATGTGCTGCACTTCCTGCTCTCGAACTGCAAATACTGGCTGGAAGAGTTCAAGTTCGACGGTTTCCGTTTCGACGGTGTGACCTCGATGCTTTACTACTCGCACGGACTGGGTGAGGCCTTCGGCGGATACGGCGACTACTTCAACGGTCACGAGGACGACAATGCCATCTGCTATCTGACGCTGGCTAACAAGCTGATCCACGAGGTGAACCCCAGCGCCATCACCATCGCCGAAGAGGTGTCGGGTATGCCCGGACTGGCTGCGAAGTTCGAGGACGGCGGCTACGGCTTCGACTACCGCATGGCCATGAACATCCCCGACTACTGGATCAAGACCATCAAGGAAGTGCGCGACGAGGACATCAATGTCTGCTCGATCTTCTGGGAGGTCAAGAACCGTCGTCCCGACGAGAAGACCATCTCCTACTGCGAGAGTCATGACCAGGCACTCGTGGGTGATAAGACTATCATCTTCCGTCTGATCGATGCCGATATGTACTGGCATTTCGCCAAGAAGGATGTCAACGACATGGCTCAGCGCGGTATCGCCCTGCATAAGATGATCCGACTGGTGACGGCTGCGGCCATCAACGGCGGCTACCTGAACTTCATGGGTAATGAGTTCGGTCATCCTGAGTGGATCGACTTCCCGCGTGAGGGTAACGGCTGGTCATATAAGTATGCCCGCCGTCAGTGGAACCTCGTAGACAACAAGGATCTCTGCTATCACTGGCTGGGCGACTTCGACCGTGAGATGTTGAAGGTCATCAAGTCACAGAAGAACTTCCAGGATACACCCGTGACGGAAATCTGGCACGATGATGGCGACCAGGTGCTCTGCTTCATGAGAGGCAACCTCGTCTTCGTGTTCAATTTCTCACCGACGCGCAGCTATACCGACTACGGGTTCCTCGTGCCGACAGGTTCGTACGAGGTGGTGCTGAACACTGACTCGAAGGACTTCGGTGGTAACGGTTTTGCCGATGACAGCATGACCCACTATACTAACTTTGATCCGCTCTACGTACAGGATCATAAGGAGTGGCTGAAACTCTATATCCCTGCCCGTTCGGCAGTGGTCTTGAAGAAGATCTGATATGAATTATAATCATCCGGAAAGAAACGGTAGCACCATCAACATCCGTCTGATGTGTGCTATTGTTTTTCTTGTTTTCTCGTTCTGCTACCTCTATTTCTTCCAGGCGGATATCCTGGCTGTGGCCCAGCATGTGTATAGCGGAGGCCAGACGCATTACAACCGTTTGGTAGGGGCGGTGTTGATCACGCTGCTGCTGCAACTGCTTCAGTTGCTGGTCTACGCCTTCCTGCGACTTCGGAAACGGAGTCATGCCTTGACCTATCTGCCGTCGATGCTGATATTGGGCATGCTGACGGATGTCAGTAGCGACGTCGGCCTTCACAACTCGATGGGGGCCTGGTGGTGGGCATTCCCGTTGATGATTGTGATATGGCTGCCTGTCGCCCTTCTGTGTCGGGCTCTGCAGGATGTGGAACCTGATGTGGAGCCTACGGGATTATTGTCACGTGCGATGTGGATGAATATGCTGACGATGGCCTTGATGATCATCGGAGTGGCTTTCGTGAGTAACACCAATGCCGTGTTTCATTACCGGATGCGTATGGAATCCTGTCTGCTGAAAAACGACTTCGCAGGTGCCTTGGAAGAGGGTAGGAGATCGCTGGAAAGCGACGCCAATCTGCAGATGTTGAGGATGTATGCCTTGTCGCGGAGGGGTGAACTGGGTGAGCGTCTGTTCACGTATCCCGTGGTAGCCAAGAGCGAGGCGATGCTGCCCGTTAGTGGAGAATCGCGCTTCTTGATGTATCCTGTCGACAGCCTTTATAAGTTCCTGGGTGCAAAGCCCAGTGGCGGGATGACGACGAGTCGCTATCTGGAACTCATGCAGCGGCGTGACAGCGTGGTGAACAAGAGCGTGGCTGATTATCAGTTGTGTGGTCTGCTTATTGACAAGAAACTGGATGCTTTTGTCAAGATGCTCGTCGGCTATTATTCGACGCAGGATACGCTGAAGACCGACCTTCTGCCGAAACACTATCGTGAGGCGATGACCCTCTATATGCACTTACGTTCCAAACCTATCGCCGTCTATCACAATGCCGTGATGGATGAGGACTGGAAGAATCTTCAGGAGTTGGAGGCGCAATATGCCGATCCTTCAGAAAGGAAGGGAAAGGTCGAGGAACAATACCGCGGAACCTATTGGTACTATTACGAATATGAATAAGAAGAAAGCCTCCCGACGGGGAGGCTTCTTTTATTGATACAGGTATCGTTTGATGGAGCGTTTGGGCGTCTTCTCAAACTCTTCTTCACGGATCTCTATTTCCGTGATCTTCTCATAAGCGGGAATCATCTCGTTGAGACCGTTGCGGTTCTGCTCCATGATGTTACGGATATCTTCGGCAGAGAAATTCATGTTCTTGGCCTCTTCGTAATCGGGATAGACGATGGCCACAAGTTTGTTGTCTCTCTGGACGACAATGCTTTCCACAACCATCGTCATCGAGTTCAGCTTGTCTTCGATTTCCTCCGGGTAGATGTTCTGTCCGTTAGGACCAAGCAGCATGTTCTTCGAGCGGCCGTTGATATAGATATTACCGTCTACATCCATTGTGCCGAGATCACCGGTGTGATACCAGCCCTCACGGTCGATGGCCTCTGCCGTTGCCTCCGGATTTTTGAAGTAGCCCAGCATCACATTCAGACCTCGCGTGAGGATCTCTCCGGGGATGCGACGAGGATCAGGAGAGTCGATCTCTACCTCCATGTGCCAGGCGGCCTTTCCACAGGAACCGGTAGCGAAGTTGTGCCAGTCCTCATAGCCAATAATCGGCGCACACTCCGTGGCACCATAACCGACGGTATAGGGGAAGTCGATCTTCTTGAGGAAGTGTTCTACCTCCTGATTGAGGGCTGCACCACCGATGATAACCTCGTACATGTTGCCGCCAAAGGCCTTCAGCACTTCCTGACAGATCATCTCGCGAACCTTCTTCGAGATGACTGGCATCTGCAGAAGCAGACGCATGCGGTTGTTCTGGATCTTCGGGAAGACTTTCTTGCGGATAATCTTCTCAATGATCAGCGGTACGGCGATGACAATGACGGGCTTGACTTCCTGAAGTGCCTGGGCGATGATGGCGGGTGAGGGCACACGGCTCAGGTAGTACACATGACAACCATGCAGGAACTCAAAGATGCACTCGAAGGCCATACCATACATGTGGGCCATCGGCAGCATCGAGATGACCTTGTCGCCGCTCTTGATGGTCTTACCAAGCACATGTTCTGCGAAGTCGTAGTTTGACCATAAGGCCCGGTAAGGGAGCATCACACCCTTTGAGAATCCTGTTGTACCGCTGGTGTAATTGATCAGCGCCAACTCGTCGGGACTCTCTTCGATGTAATAGCTCACATGTTCCTTGCGGAAATATTTGGGGAACTTCTTGCCATAGAGCTCATTCAGATGTTCGCGGGCATAAGTGAGCTTGTCTGTGCGACTCACCATCAGCGAGTAGTCGGGATTGTTGATGATACCCTCGAGTCTCGGCATCTGTTGAGGATCGATGAGCGTTGCCACATGGTCGCCAACAAACAGCAGTCGCGACTCCGAGTGGTTCACGATATTGTGGATCTGCTCGGCATTGAACTCATGCAGGATAGGAACGGCAATGGCGCCGTAGGTCAGTGTAGCGAAGAAGGCTACGGCCCACTGGCTGGAGTTGCGGCCGCAGAGGGCAATCTTATCTCCTTTCTGAATGCCGCTTTCCTCAAACAGAATATGCAGTTTCTCGATTTTTCTGGCTACATCATGATATTGCAACGTCTGGCCCTTGAAATCGGTCAGGGCATCGCGGTCCCAATTGTCTATAATGCTCTTCTGGATAAGTGCATTGAAGCTAGGAATATCCTTGCTTGGGATATAGGCTTTATTAGTGTCTTGTTTCATATCTTAGTGGTATAAGTAGCGTTTAATACTCTTCTTTGGTGTCTTGGCAAATTCCTCGTCATGAAGCTCAATCGCAGAGATGCGGCTGTAGACGGGCAGTGTCTCATTCAGATCATGACGGTTCTGTTCCATGATGTCTGCCAACTCCTTTTCGTTGAAGCTGACCACCTCGTCCTTATCAGGATAGACGAGGGCCACGAGCTTGTCTTCTCTTTGTACGATGATACTCTCTGATACCATCGGCATAGAGTTGAGCTTGTCCTCGATCTCCTCAGGATAGACATTCTGTCCGTTGGCACCAAGCAGCATGTTCTTGATACGTCCGCGGATAAAAAGATGTTGGCTGGCGGAGAGGGTCCCCAGGTCACCGGTATGGTAATAGCCCTCCTCATCGAGAGCCTGACGGGTGGCTTCTTCGTTCTTGTAATAGCCCAACATGACGTTGGTGCCTCGTGTGACAATCTCGCCGGGGATGTTCTCGGGATCGCTGGAGAGAATCTTCACTTCCATACGGTCGACAGGCTTGCCACAGCATCCTCCCACAAACTCCTTGTAATCGCAATAGCTGATGAGAGGGGCACATTCCGTTGTTCCATAACCCACGGTAAGGGGGAAGTTAATGGACAGCAGAAATTCCTCCACTTCCTTGGAGAGGGCTGCTCCACCCACGATAATCTCGTAGAAATTTCCACCGAAAGCATTATACACCTCATGACAGATGCGATCTTTCACCTTCTTGCTGACGACAGGCATCGCCAGGAGCAGACGCACGCGGTTGTCCTGAACCTTTGGGAAGACTTTCTTACGGATGATCTTCTCAAGGATTAGGGGAACGGTGACAATCAATGCGGGTTTCACATCGGTGAAGGCCTGTGCGATGATGGCCGGCGACGGCAGACGGGTGAGGAAGAACAGATGACATCCGTTGCAGAAGCCGAAGAGAAACTCTACGGCCATACCGTACATGTGAGCCATCGGCAGAATGCTCAGCAGACTATCGCCGGCATGTATCTTTCCTCCTAAGCGGCTGATGATGAATTCGATGTTTCCCCAGATAGAACGGTAGGGTAGCATGACACCTTTTGAGAATCCCGTCGTACCGCTGGTGTAATTGATGAGCGCCAGTTCGTCGGCTTCATCCTGATGATAGTTGATATGCTCCTTGCGGAAAGCCATCGGATATTTGCTGCCGAACATAAGATTTAAATGTTCGCGCGCGTACGTGAGACGCTCCGAACGGGAGATCAACAACGAGAAATCAGGTATGTTGATGATGCCTTCCAAGGCCGGCATCGCTTCAGGATCGATGGTCTTGACGGCATAATCGCCAACAAAGAGTAACTTCGACTCAGAATGATTAACGATATTCTGGATTTGTTCACCATTGAACTCATGAAGGATGGGTACTGCTACAGCGCCGTAAGTGAGTGTGGCCAGGAAGGCTACAGCCCAGTGGGCGGAGTTACGACCGCAGAGTGCGATCTTGTCGCCCTTCTTGACATCGCTGTTCTCAAAAAGAATATGTAGCTTTTCGATCTTTCGGGCCACGTCGTGATACTGTAGCGTGATGCCCTGATAGTCTGTTAGCGCATCTTGATCCCAGTTCTGAATGATAGACCGTTGGATATATGCATTAAAACTACTAAAAGTCTCCATTAAAATTGCACAATTTTCTAAATTTTGTGCAAAGGTAATGCATTTTCTGCACATTCGCAAAAAAAATGTGCAATAATTAACGCTTTTTTACTCATACCGCATAGATTTCGCTGGATGGATGTGCGAAATCAGGTAGCTGGGCGCGATAAGCACGAAGATACTGATGAGTAACGTGGCAATGTTAAGTAACAGAATTAAAGGGATGTTTAGTTCCATGGGGGCCTCGTTCACATAGTAGGTTTGTGGGTCGAGGGCGATAAAGCCCGTTGCTTTCTGCAGGGCGATAATGCCGATGCCGATGATATTGCCTAACAACAGACCTTGTCCGATGATAAAGGCGGCAAACCAAAGGAAGGTGTGTCGTATTGTATTGTTTCTGGCACCGATGGCTTTCAGCACACCGATCATCTGCGTACGTTCAAGGATGATGATGAGCAGTCCGCTAATCATCGTGAAACCGGCCACACATACCATCAGGGCGAGGATAATCCATACGTTGATGTCCAGCAGTTCCAGCCACGAAAAGACCTGCGGATAGGCTTCATAGATGGTCTGCGATGACAAGGTGTTGAGATGTTTGTCTTCGCTGCGGTTTACCTTCGCAATGACGTCGTCATAGGTCTCTTCTAATTTCTCGAAGTCGTTCACCAGCAGTTCTGCTCCGGTGACTTCGTCTTTATCCCAGCCGTTGATCTTCTCGACGGCATAGAGATCGGTGAAGCAGAGCGACTCGTCGAAACGGGTCATATTAGTCTGGTAGATACCGCTGATTGTGTAACGACGGGTACGAACGTTGTCATCAATAAAATAGGCGTAGATGCGGTCGCCGGCCTTTAATTTCATCTTGTCGGCGATCATTTTCGAGATCAACAGCTTATTCGTGCTTGTACTGTCGCTGAACGTGGGAATGTCGCCCTCCAACAGATGTTGTCTCAGGAAGGTCATATCGTATTCCGGTCCTACACCTTTGAAGAGTACGCCCAGGAAGTCTTCATCGGTCTTCAGAATGCCTTGTGTCATAGCGTAGCGCTCGGCATGTTTGACGCCCTTCAGGTTCTTGAGCACCGTCATCATACTGTCGTCCAGACAGATGGAGTAGGGGTCGGTGGAGTTAAAGGCCTGAATGTTCATAACCTGGAGATGACTGCCGAAACCTACGACCTTGTCGCGGATGGTATGCTGGAAGCCAAGTACCACGCTGACGGTGATAATCATCACGGCCAGACCGATGCCGACGCCGAGGGTAGCAATACGGATGGCAGGGCGACTCACTTTGCGTTTGTCTCCCTGATCGCTATAGATTCTCTTCGCTATGAAAAACGGCAGATTCATGGTTACTCGTTATCCACTCTGCCAGGATAGGCTTCCAGCGCTTTCCTGAGCACAAAGAGTGCGCGCTCGAGGTCTTTCTTCTTCAAGACATAAGCGATACGTACCTGATTGATGCCGGCACCAGGTGTGGTATAAAAGCCCGCGGCAGGAGCCATCATGACGGTCTCGCCTTCGTATTCGAAGTCGGCCAGACACCAGCGACAGAACTTCTCGGCATCATCAACGGGTAACTTCGCTACGGTATAGAAAGCACCCATGGGGATGGGAGAATAGACACCGGGGATGCGGTTCAGACCGTCGATAAGACACTTACGGCGCTCCACATATTCGTCATAGACATCGCGCAGATATTCTTCGGGTGTGTCCAATGAGGCCTCGGCCACGATCTGTCCGATCAAAGGCGGAGAAAGACGGGCCTGACAGAACTTCATGACAGCCTTCCTCACTTCGGCGTTCTTTGTGATGAGGGCACCGATACGAATACCGCACTCAGAATAGCGCTTCGACACGGAGTCGATAAGGATCACATTCTGCTCGATGCCTTCCAGATGACAAGCAGAGATATAGGGTGAACCCGTATAGATATATTCGCGGTAGACCTCGTCGGAGAAGAGATACAGGTCGTACTTCTTCACCAGGTCGCGGATCTGGTTCATCTCACGACGGGTATAAAGATAGCCCGTCGGGTTGTTGGGGTTGCAGATCATGATGGCCCTCGTACGTTCGTTGATGAGTTCCTCGAATTTCTCCACCTTCGGCAGCGAAAAACCTTCCTCGATGGTAGTGGCGATAGTACGGATCTTGGCGCCTGCAGAGATGGCAAAGGCCATGTAGTTGGCGTAGGCGGGCTCAGGGACGATGATCTCGTCGCCAGGATTCAGACAGGAAAGGAAGGCGAACAGCACCGCTTCAGAACCGCCGCTGGTGATGATGATGTCCTCGGCGGTGACCTTGATGTCGTACTTCGCATAGTAGTCCACGAGTTTCTCACGATAACTCAGATAACCCTGTGAGGGCGAGTATTCGAGAATCTCACGGTCTATGGTCTTCAGCGCGTCAAGTCCTACTTGGGGTGTCGGCAGGTCGGGCTGACCAATGTTCAGGTGATACACCTTCGTTCCTCTTTTCTTTGCTGCGGCGGCCAGCGGTGCGAGTTTTCTGATGGGCGACTCGGGCATCTCCAGACCGCGTACTGATATCTCTGGCATCGTTATAATTGACTATTTGACGATTTTACAATTTTACAATTTTGGGTGCAAAGGTACTAAAAATATTTTAATTCGTGCGTTTTTTCAGATATTATGTGTACTTTTGCATCAAATTTTCGAGAAATAGTCAAATAGTCAAATTGTAAAATAGTATAATAAAGAGGTGAATTACGAAGAATTGTTAGAGACTCGTGACGCACGTAAGACCAATAAGATCCGTCTGCCATACGGATTCTTCTACAAGCGTCTGATTGATGGAAAATACAGTAATTTCGTGGAGTTCCACGATGAGTTGGCTGATAATATCCTCTTTAATGAGTGTGTACGTCGACAGTGCGATGCCCTCGGGAGTGTCAAGAACAAGCATCAGTTGCATTTTACGCCCAATCAGGAGGACGAGGGAATCTATGCTCTTGCTGTAGAACCAGGCAACTACATCACTTTCGAACAGTTGCTCAACGACAGTCCGTCTGTTGTTGCACGAAAGGATTTCCTGGAGAGTACCATCCGTGATTTGGTGGAGATGGCGCATGAACTTCACGAGAAGGATATCCAATATCTCTGTTTCGCCCCTTCGAACATCTTGGTACGCAAGACAGACAATTCCGTACGTCTGCTTCTCCACGGTTCGTTCTTCCTGCCGCTGAAGATGCAGGAGAGCGTCTATGATGGTCTGGAAGACTATATCGCTCCAGAAGTGATGGCGAATGGTACTGCCGACAGTCGGAGTGACGTCTATTCACTGGGACGTTTCATTGCTTATCTCTATGAGTCGTCGGGCGTACCCTTCGAACTGAAACATGTGTTGACAAAGGCTACGGCAGAGGCTCCTGAAGACCGTTATGCTACTGTCGATGCCATGCTTGGTGCGATGACTGCACGGAAGAACCTGAGGCGTTCAGTGACGTTGGGCATCGCTGCTGTAGCAATCGCCCTGATTGTCATGGGTATATTCTTCGAGGCTGTACCGAATACGGAACCCGTGGAGTTCGTCAAACCGGTGAAGGAACCTATCAATGAAGACCTGCTTGACGAAGGTTTCGATCCTCTTACAGAATTGGGTCCTGATGCCGATTCTGCAACGATAGCCCGTGCCATTCAGGAGTATATGAGGAATGACTCCGATAAGGTCGACGAGAAGAAAATTCGTGAGTTCGAGGCCAAGGCCGAGCAGATCTTCCGCAAACAGTACTCGGCAGCTGCCGACCAGATTCTCTCGAAGATCTACAACAACGAACGTATGAACAATACCGAAAAGAACTTCCAGGCCAGTAGTGCGGAAGTGATGAAGGAACTCGTGAAGAAACAGGAGGAACTGAGTTCGAAATCATCCATCAGTGGTGAGAAGGCCCAGCGCATCGCTTCAGAGATCATCGAACAGATCACGGAGAAGAAGAAGGCTGCCCTCGAAGCCAAGGCTAAAGAGAAAGAACAGGAAAAGAATAATCAAGAATAAAATATGAGATCAAGAACAGCAGAATGGTTTGAATGCAAGATCCGTTATGAAAAAGTGATGGAAGACGGACTGCAGAAACGTGTGTCAGAAACTTATGTCGTCGACGCCCTCAGTTTCTCTGAGGCCGAGGAACGCATCATTGAAGAAATGTCGTCCTACATCAGCGGTGAGTTCGACGTGACAGATATCAAGAAGGCTCCCTATAAGGAAATATTTTTTGCCGATCAGGATATGGCCGACAAATGGTACAAGGCCAAGCTTCAGTTTATCACCATTGACGAGAAGACTGATAAGGAGAAACGCTCTACGGTGAGCTACCTCGTCAATGCAGGCTCTTTCAATGGTTCTGTAAAGAACATCGAGGAGGTGATGGGTGGAACGATGATCGACTATGTCATTTCCGCCATCAACGAGACGACCATCATGGACGTTTATGAACACGGAAAGTCTGAGAAAACAGACGACAAACCCGAATACGAACAGTAACGATGTACGACGTTAAAGGTCATCTTCACGAGGTACTTGGAAATCTGCCGCAGGGCGTTCGACTGGTGGCGATTTCCAAGTATCATCCTAATGAATATATTCAGGCTGCTTACGATGAAGGTCAGCGTATCTTTGGTGAGAGCCACGAACAGGAACTACGTCAGAAACATGAATCACTGCCTAAGGATATTGAGTGGCATTTTATTGGCCATCTGCAGACGAATAAGGTAAAGTACATTGCACCGTATGTTTCTATGGTTGAGGCGGTTGATTCTTTAAAGCTCTTGCGGGAGATTAACCGTCAGGCGGAGCGCTGCGGACGTGTCATCCGTGTGCTCCTCGAACTCCATATTGCTGAAGAGTCTACTAAGTATGGGCTCACTCTTGACGATTGTCGTGAGCTGTTGGAAGACGGCGAATGGCGTGAGATGAAGCATATTCAGATCTGTGGTCTGATGATGATGGCTTCTTTTGTTGACGACCAGCAACAGATCCGCCGCGAGATGCAGACAGCAGCTGATTTCTTCGATGAAGTAAAGGCAAAATACTTTGACAACGATGAGGCTTTCTGTGAACGCTCTTGGGGCATGAGCGACGATTATCTGATTGCCGTCCAGACGCGTTCTACCATGGTCCGCATCGGCACCACTATCTTTGGCCCTCGCGTTTATTGAAGTAATATTGTCCGCGCTTGCGGGTGATATTACCGTAGTTGATGGCGTGTGTCGGACAATAGTGATAGCAGGCCAGACAACAGGTGCAACGGCCGTTGTGAAGCCATTCTGGCGGTGTGCCGGCGATGTTGTCAGCCGGACAGACTTTCATGCATTTCCCACATTTGATACAGACCTCTGTATCGACCGTGAACTTGCGGTCGGTAATCATCCGTTTGTTGAAATACGCGCCCAGGACGTAGGAGTAGAGTCGGGGAGTGGCTCCCTTCTCGAGTTCTGCAATACCCCGTTTACGGTCGCGGATGATGGGTATGATATGGCTCAGCTGATGCTGGGCATTCTCCAGCTTCCATGTTTCTTTCTCCTCCGTATCCGTATACATGAAGGGCAGACAGACGTAGCTTTCAGGCATAATCACTGAAAACAGCGTCTCGGCTTCGAGACCCTTTGGTCGCAGATCCTTGTTCAGGATGGTCATACATTCGCCCATATTGTCACCGCAGGTGGTCAGCGCCCAGCAGAAATGACCGTTCTGGACCTGCATCTGTGCGATGAAGTCGCGCACGATTCTTGGCGGTTGCCAGCCGTGTGTGGGGAAGCAGAAACCGAGTCGTTCGTCTGTCTGCAACGTATAGCTGTACTGGCCTTGTCGGATGGCATCGGGGATGGATATGAGTTCTTCACCGATGGCCTCTGCGATTTGCTGTGCTACCCAACGGGTGTTGCCTGTGCCTGAGAAATAGAATATCATTGTTGTCTTAAATTAAAAAATCGGAAACCCGTTTGGTTGAGTTTCCGACGTTCATTTGGAGGTGCCTGGCGGATTCGAACCGCCGTAGACGGTTTTGCAGACCGTTGACTAAGCCACTCATCCAAGGCACCATTTCCTTAAATGCGGGTGCAAAGGTACAAATTTTTAGTGAATAACGAATAGTGAATAGTGAATAGTTGCCGCACGTTGGCATTTTTTAACATTTATGGCAGTTCATTCCGTCTTTTTCCTTGCAATTCTTATGGCATTGGTCGGCTAATGCGCAGCCCTTACAGGGGTCGTCGGCATGCCTTAAAGTCTGGAATATCCGCCATGTCGCATAGACCGCAGCCACTACCAAAATTGCCCCAACTGTCCATTCCTGCATACCTTATAGCCGTTGGAGTTTACGCAGCAACACCTTGTTGATCACCTGAATCCTCCGGCCGCTTTTCTCGATGTCCTCGCGTACATTATTTATATTATTAAAGAAGTCGCTGAAGGCATTCAAGAGGAAGTTTGGCTGACTGGCGTCCTCGATGGCCTCAGGATTGGTCAGGATACGGATACCGTTGTGTTCGATGTGGACGTCAATGTCGGCTTCAGTCATCAGCGGGTCACCGTCGAAGTGGATGGCGCCGGGCTCCTTACGGTGGATATGGATCTGCTTGGCACGGAAGGTCTTGATCTTCGAGTTGTTGCCGAAGGTCTTCATAAACAGGTCGGCGGCAATCTGAGGAGCGTCGAGCACATCGAAAGGCTCCATGATCACCACGTCCATCTCACCGTCCTTCATTGTGGCACCTGGCGCGATATAGGCATTGTTGCCGTATTGCGAGGCGTTGGCACAGGCGATCAAGAAGGCCTTGTATTTCCTCGCGCCCGTTTCGTCGCTCACCTCGTAGGTCTCGGGCTTGTATTTCAGACCTTCCTTCAACACGTTCTCCACATAAGTGATGGGTCCGCGTTTGCCGGCTTCGGCAAACTTCAGAGAGATAAAGGCGTCGAAGCCCATACCGCAGGTGCAGAAGAAGGGCAGACCGTTGATGACACCGTAGTCGAAATCCTCGATCGTACAGGCGTTGACAATGTCGATGGCTTTCTTCGGATCCATCGGCAGACAGAGATGACGGGCCAGACCGTTGCCCGATCCGCAGGGGATGATACCAAGGGCTGTCGAGGTGTGTACCAGCGAACGGGCCACCTCATTGACCGTTCCATCACCACCTACAGCCACGACGACATCCTTCTTTCCGGCGCAGGTTTTGGCAATCTCCGCAGCATGGCCGGCATACTCGGTGAAGCGCAACTCGTAGTCGAACTTCTCCTTGTCGAGGCGGTTGTATATGATGTCAGGTATCTCTTCCTTCGAATGGGTACCTGAAATCGGGTTGATGATGAAAACAATCTCAGTCTTTTTCTCCATATTCTTTTGCAAAAGTACGAAAATTGTATTAAAAATAGAACTTTTATACAAGAAAAAGCGAGAAAAACGACATTTATTAAGATTTTCTTGCACGATTTGCCAAAAAATGTGTAACTTTGCAGCCTGAAAATAAAAAAGTAGAAAAAACTATACCAATCGGAATGGGACAGTTACAGGAAAGATATAAGAATTATCGTGAGCCGCAGAAGTTCATGGCGCTCGATGTATACCCCTATTTCCGTGCCATCGAAGGCAAACAGGGTACGGAGGTAGAGATGGGCGGCCATAAGGTACTGATGTTCGGATCGAATGCTTATACCGGATTAACAGGCGACCAGCGAATCATTGATGCCGCGAAGGCAGCGCTTGATAAATACGGCTCTGGTTGCGCCGGAAGCCGTTTCCTTAACGGCACGCTGGACTTACATGTACAGCTGGAAAAAGAGATCTCGGAGTTTATTGGCAAGGACGACTGTCTTTGCTTCTCTACCGGTTTCTCAGTCAATCAGGGTGTGATACCCGCTCTGCTGAGCAAGGATGACTTTGTGATCTGTGATGACCGCGATCATGCTTCAATCGTAGACGGTCGCCGTCTGGCATTTGCCAAGCAGCTGCATTACAAGCACAATGATATGGAAGATCTGGAGCGTGTGCTGCAGAAACTTCCTCAGGAGGCTGTCAAACTGATTGTCGTCGACGGTGTTTTCTCTATGGAGGGTGACCTCGCCAAACTGCCTGAGATTGTGGAACTGAAGCATAAGTACAACTGCTCGATCATGGTTGACGAGGCCCACGGTATTGGTGTCTTCGGCAAACAGGGTAGGGGCGTGTGCGATCACTTCGGACTAACCGATGAGGTCGATCTCATTATGGGTACTTTCTCAAAGTCTCTGGCTTCTATTGGTGGTTTCATCGCTTCCGATAGCGACACCATCAATTGGCTGCGCCACACCTGCCGTACCTATATCTTCTCGGCTTCGAACACTCCTGCTGCAACGGCTGCCGCAATGACCGCCCTGCATATCATCCAGGAAGAGCCCGAGCGCATTCAGGCTCTGTGGGATGTGACGAACTATGCCCTGATGCGTTTCCGTGAGGAGGGCTTCGAGATTGGTGATACCGAGAGTCCCATTATTCCGCTCTATGTGCGCGATGTTGATAAGACGTTCCTCGTCACAGCCCTTGCTTTCAAGGCAGGTGTCTTCATCAATCCTGTCATCCCGCCGGCATGTGCACCTCAGGACACACTCGTCCGCTATGCTCTGATGGCCACGCACACCAAAGAGCAGGTTGACCGTTCGGTGGTAGCTTTGAAGAAAATCTTCGTCGAACAGGGAATCATCAAGTAAAATCTAGGATTCTTTGAAATAATTGCGGAAAAATTTGCAGGGGTCAGAAAAAAGTTGTACCTTTGCACCCGCAAAATCGAGGTGTAGCGCAGTTGGTAGCGTTCCTGGTTTGGGACCAGGCTGTCGCAGGTTCGAGTCCTGTCACCTCGACCACCCTTAAAAAATAAACCGCTGATTCATAATGGATCAGCGGTTTTTTTATGCTTTTTTCGGGTCACCTGCATAACCACGTGGGATTAACCGAAAATTTTGACCAATCTGAAAATGAAGAATTTCTTGTCAATGACTCCCCTTAGCTGAGCTTCACCTCAACATTGGTTAGTTCAAACCATTCCAGCATGTGTTCAGGCAACAAGCATTTGGCAAGTGTTTCGTATTGTGGATTCATTGTGATATCGCGTTTCCTATTAAAACGGAAATATCATGATTTTAGTATAACTGATTCCACGTAGGTATGCAGGTGATCCAGTATTCCCTGTTCTAAGTTGTTTGATCCTACCGCTCCCGCGGTTCTCTATCGAGCCTTCGACCTGTTCGTACCAGATCGAGGGCTTTTTATTTGCTCATCATGAACAAGAAAGATAATAAGAAACCACAAAGCGTAAGACTGCCGTAATCACAGCGACCAAAACAGTCACCCATAGCCACTGCCAACCCTTCATCCATGTAGATAATACCTTGTGCCATCTGGAGTCCTTAAGGTCCGCAGCAAAAGCATTAAACATCTTGTCTATTTCAACATAATGCAGGTATGCCTCTTGGTATTTATCTACAGATAGCGACGGGTTCAGACTTTCTTGTTTTTTGGCCTCAACCTCACATAGAACCGCGGTCTGCTTATGAGTTACATACTGTTTCCAAAACCTACCTTTGTCAATATATAACCATTTGTATGAATATGTCGAACTTTCTATTCTTTCAATGTCCTCATACATAAGAACATTCAGCTGCTTCAAACAGTCATATACGAGCCGTTGAATATGCCCCGATGCTTTATCAAGTTCTTTGCAAATATCAGGCTGAGAAACTCCCTCTCTATAACATCGGGCAATATGATCGTTAAAAGCCCTTATCTCATTCTGGCAATTAACTGGGTACTCTCCTATGCGCATGAAGAGTTCCTCCATCAGCGGCTTGGCTACATTTCTATATTCTGCCAGCAAATCCGTAAGCCGTTCTTCATTTGTCATAGGAACCATATTGCCAAATATTTACCTACAATAACACCAACGAGGATGGAAATAACAATGCTCAATCCCTTCAACATTATGGTCTTCATCCATGACTCCTTTCCCCCTTCTGCAATGACCAATTCCGTATGATGATCATTTATCAGCCTTTCCAACTCGATTAGCTGATGGTAGACATTCTTATACAAAGGCAATGACTTAATATCATCATTTTGCAGGTCGCAAGTATGGAGGAGTTGTACTATCTCATTTTTCTGGCTTTCATACGGCCCTACAAACCTTCCACCATCAATTCTGTTTCTTACGCTTTGAGGGGCTTTCTCTTCAAAAGCCTCAACATTCTTTTGTAAAGCATAGATAAGATACTGATAACTATATGATATGCTCAAATCTAGTGCTTCGTCGGCTACTTTTACATATTCAGATCTTTGTACATCGTCATCACAGGAATCCGCCAACGACACAGCATCCAGCATACGAGAAAGACTTTCGAGTAATGGAGCAGCAAACGTCTCCAATCTACCTTCTTGCTCTGATATTAGAGGTTTTAAAACATTATTATACTTTTCGTATAAGGTACGATATGCAGCCTTCATGCTTATCGAAATCTAAAAATATAATTACGCACAACCGTCAAAGGAGTTACTCTGTGCATCTGCAGATACACAGAACCGCGTGGAGGAATAATACGCTTGCTCTTGCCTAGCGTCTCAGACTTCCACACTTCTTTGCCATCGCTCACTGTACGACGCATTGGTTGTGAAGTGAGCGACGAATATGTACGGCCAGTATTGTGCTCTAAGGACCGTAACGTTTCATTGCTCAATTTAAATCTCATAAGCTGTTGTCTTCTTTTCTGCCATAAATACGCTGCAAATATACAACTAATTTTTGATTTCGTACTAACAAATCAACATTTTTTGATTAAAAAAGTTATTTTTTTGAGCTTTTTGCGCCCAATTTCGACATTTTTTAGTAATTTTGCAGCCTTTTTCGAAAGAAACATCTCATTCCTCACTACTCCTTCACAAATTCAATCCTCTCCGCAGGTTTCCTCCTCACATCCTTCAGCATCTTCACCTTCACCGCCGCTTCCTCGGCATCCTCACCACATCAATAATCCTTGGTCCATCTATCATACCCTACTGTATTTGATTTCTTCGGCAAAGTTAGTGTTTTTTTCTAATCACCATCACTTCATGCCAGATTTTTTATTATTCTATGCATTTTTCATGCCAATTCAAAACTTTCCACCCCCATTTAACGCAAAAAACTACGGCCAATTTGAATTTCAGCCGTAGTTTTTCACATTTCTCTCTGGTTGCTCTCGCCCCAATAAAAAAACTCATCGCGTCGTCCCGCGATACCAGAACATAAAAATAATCGGCGGTCTCTGCGATTATTTTTTTAAACCTCATCCCGATGTCGGGAGGAGGTTTGGTGGTGGGTAGGTACCCTCTCTTACATGCCAAGAGAGGGGCGGGTGAGTTGTAGAAAACTGGGGTCCTTGGGGGTAGCGTCCCTCTTTTGGTTCGTTTTCTCTGCTCCAGAGAAAATGAATGAATCCTTTTGTTTCTTTTCGAAAAGAAGAATAATCACTCCCACTGATTCTTCCTCCTATACTGTTCCGTCATTTCCAGCAGTTTTCTAAACTTCTCTTCTCTCCCAGCTTTCAATTCCCCAGCATTCACCAGTTTCCTCTGTTGCTTCACCCAATTCAACATATCATGCTCCTCAATCCGATGCCGCGATGGATTCCTCTTATTCTCCTCGATGAACCTCTTCACCTCATTATACCTCATCAATCAACGTGTTTCTTGATCCATCTTACATCTTCCCTCTTACATCTGACATCAATCGCCACCTCTCCTCCTGCCTCATCTACTTGTCCCGTGGTTACTGAGTCAACCGAAGTAGTCGAAGCATTGCCGCTGAGATACCCCCACCCTCTCGCCCCAGTCTCAAAGAGCATTCCATACACATTTCGACTGCCGAAAGCGGTATCGCTCACATCTGTCGAAGAGAGCGGATTATTTGCTTCTACTTGCCCCTTATTACATCATAATCAAACATAGCCCTATCACTTTCATTATATTCCTTCTTCTCTTGCTTTTTCTGGGCTTCTGCTAATTGCTGATGAAAAATCTCCTCGATATCTTCTTCCGAAGCAGTATCAACCTCAATATTAGTTCCCAATTCGCGTTTCATTTCAACTTTAATTCCTAAACCAAAGCAAAGAAGCTTTTCTCCCAAAGTCGACAAGACATATTTATTTGGGCCATTTGCATCTATAGTATGCTGGTTCAAAGCGCCAGTAGCATACAACAATTCCGTATCTCCACTCTCATCATAATACGGTTCTTTATAATAAGGCAACAATTTTAAGTCAACATACGGGATGCGCTCTAACATCGACGATAGTCTAAAGAAATCCTCTATAGATATCCACCCGTTCATCTTGGCGATTGTCAACTTAGCCAAAAACTGCTCTTTATGAATATTATCCATGCGGTCAACAATGCCCATAATCACATTGCCAGAAAAATCATCTGCCCTTTCCTGAACCTCTTCTGAGAATTTATGTCTATCCTCAGAACTCGTATCCGCCAGTTCATACAGATATCTATAGAACTTCCTAAAGAACTCACCGTCTTTATAATCATGAAATTTTAGTATGGCCTGCATCGCAGATTCACCAGCCCCCGCATAATCCTTGGTACAAAGCTTAAGAATGGCGAATACCATATCTTTCCCAGATCCGCTCTTCTCATTCTTCAGTTTGTCAAGATCCACACTGTTAATAGACTGCTCAATGATATTTGATAATATTTCTGCTGTCATGATTACAATTATTAAATCTTATACATCGCGTACTCAGTACCATCAAATGTATAGTATCTCTTGAAGTTCGTTTTTCGAATGAACTCCACAAAGTTTTGTTGGTCGATTTCCAAACCGAACCATTGTAGTCTCTTTTTATAATCTGAAAGTTCTCTGAAAGATGTCTTTTCGCGCATCTTATCGATAGCAGCAAAGATTGCAGGATTCACATAAAAGTTCTTCCCCACAGTAAAGCCAATCATAAAATGTGGCAAAAAACCACATCTCAAAGCAATTTCCTTTTGACTTGGATAAACGGGAATCTCATAATATGGAAGTCCTGTCTGCTTTATATCTTCCATATCATTATTGATATCAACAAAGTCTATCGTTCTTGCAAGGTTTCTACTCCATTCTGTGTTCCTTGGAACCCAGCCATAAATACAAATGCTCCGGAAGAACCTTGCCGCCTCTCTAGGATTAGTTGTTGTCGAAACTAATCCAGAGGCTTCACAATACGTTGGATCATTTATCGTATGTGCAAGGGCCAGATAATTCAGACTTACTTCCTTCTTATCTTCAGGTCCTAGCTTTTCATAAATCTTAACTAGTGCAGTCACATTCCTTATTCTCTTGCAGAATGTTACGTTATTCTCACAAAAAGCCTTTATCCTCCTGGACTTATTTCCACGGGCATTTAAACCATTGTCTATATAGTTCACCAATGATCTACAGATGTTCACAAAGTTCTCAGTACTATAATCATCAGGATTAAATCCTCCATCCTCAGTCCAACACATCTTTCCCTTCACTCCAGTCATAAAAAGGCATTCTGCTAAAACGCCAGGAGTTCCAGTATCCACATTAAACTGCCTTCTCAGATTCTTATCGGAATCTCCTCTATGAATAAAACTAGAAGTATTTGAACCTTTCAACAGGTTATAAAAATCCCATAGTTTTAACAACTGCTCACGAGACAGTTCACTGCCATTAGCATTGAGTAGTTTAAGATTAGAAAGCACGAAATACAAACCTATATTTGACGGCATTTATAAGTAAATTAATTTTGTATTGAACGATCTCCTTTGTCGGTGATAATTCTACTCTTTTTTCTTTATGGCTTTCAGTTTCATCATCACATTGTGTCCATAAGGCGTTAAGCTCCAATACTTTTGCACATTTCCGGCACTTTTCTTCCTTGTACTTTCTTGAATCAGACCTAAAGCTATAAATTGAACCTTAACCTCTTGGAAACATTCATCATATATCTTTGTAAGCCTTCCAAATGAAGAATCTGCATTACGTCGAATAAAATCATCGAATAAGGAATTAAGATAATGCTCCTCACATTCAATTACTAAATGCGGAGAGAGGAAAGCGAATATCTGGTTCCAGCTGAATTCTTCAGAGCCATCTTCATACTCCGTCTCATATGTGTCATTATCTTCGTATACCTTATAATCAAAACGAACAGAATACATATCATCACCTTGAGACAAATTTTCTATACCCGCCGGTGCGTTTTCTTCCATTTTCTTTATCTTAGCACGAAGTTCTTCATTCTCATCTTTAAGTCGGATTATTTCCGAATTAGATTTTTCAGAAGTCATCACATCTCCTTTTATCCAACCTGTACGCGGACTAGTTTTAATCATAGAAGTTAAGCTCAACACCACTTGAGCAGCAAGACCTTCCGGATTTGTCCAAAACTTACACATCTTTTTCTTCGCATCCTCAGTGAAAACCTTCAACTTCCGTTTCCCTTCATCAGTCTCTTCCAACTTATCACCCGTTAGTAGATTAATATCCTTATGAACAAAACGAAGAACAGGAATACCTTTTTCTATAGCATACTCATATTCCTTTTGCGTATAGCTTTTACCACTTTCTTTTTCAATGGAACCATAACGACCTGCGATAATGATAATATAATAATCGCACTCATTAATCAGATTCTTTATAATGTTCCATTGTGTGTCATCTTCAGCATTAAAGTATTCCATTCCTATTGGGAAACAATTCATCTGAAGCAAAGCGTCAATAACCTTCTTCCGTTCCTCTTGCAAATCAGTGTATGTAGAACTTACAAATACAGAATATTTCTTTTCCATAATTATATCTGATTATTTCTTCCTGTTTTTTTCCACTTGCGTCTTCTATCACTTTCAAATGTGCCACCCCTATCGGATTGAAATGTGCCAATGTTTATTCCCTCATTCTTCCTGCGTCATTCCTCAATCTTCTTGATAATCTCCATTGCCAACGCGCTTTGAAGCACAGAGCTCTCTCCTTTATTCAGATTCCTCATACTATGACTCTTTCATCGTTTTTTTTAATAAAATATATCACTTCCCATAAGCCCCATCCTTGGCTTCAAGGATCGTACTCCTTTCATGCACCACCACACTATGCCATGCCCCCTTCGGCACCTGTATACCATATTGCCCTTCTCTAGGACACACCCGGAATCTCGCAGTCTCACGGAAATTACTCTCATCCGCAGCTGTCTCTCCATGATGCACTAGCCGTATTTCCTCATAGAACACCCAATCGAGACACCCTTCAAGACAGATTACTGTTTCGGAGGTCTTCAGATGCCTATGTATCGGCACCTTCGTCCCAACCTCCAGCGCATTAAGCATACGTTGCGATGTATCCTCCTGTGTAGTCCGCAAATCAAAATTCATGCGAAGCCTCTCCGACTCCCCCGCCTTCCGATGCAACTCTTCTAGTAAGCTATCGTTTATTAACTGTACATCCATATTATTAAAATATCATCGATAAAAACCTATCACTGGGGCCAGGCCCCAGTGATAGGTTCTCTAAGAAGTGTTGCCGGCACGAAAGCAATCGCCACACTGGCGATTCCTTCCAGTTCCACCACTACCCTTTTACACCGCTTCACTCTCCTTATCACGCCCGTCACGCCCTCAAACGGACCGCCCATAATCTCCACGCGCTTCCCAACTTTCCCCACAACGCTCTCCTCATCCAGAAACATCACGCTGTCGTCAGTCCTCGAAGCCACGCGCATAAAATTCTCCATCTCCCGGTCCCCTACTGTCATGATAGCATGCTCCCGCGAGGCCGTCCGGTCCATCATGTTCCGTAATGGTAGCAACACCTCATTCGATGTCTTCAGATAGCTAATGTGTTCTTGGGTGGAGTGCACAAAAATCAGATTATTGATCGCTGGAACTAATTCAC
>JAEEGJ010007750.1_pt1 | contig 30324 bp, 29 predicted proteins | sample 8958761 | NCBI WGS metagenome assembly JAEEGJ01 (sample SAMN16246546, study PRJNA631951) | gut metagenome | biome: gut microbiome; feature: rumen; material: RS-attached | host: Bos | place: Iran: Karaj | collected 2018-10
TATCCATCTGAACCCTTATGCGGCCCAGGCATTCCGGGTCTTTGTTGTCTGCTACTATTGCATGTATAAATGGATTTCCTTTCCGGAATTGCATATGATTGTATTCATACAGATTCCTGTCTGACGGGTTAGGATATCTTTTGAGAAGTTCTTTCTGTTTTTCTTTTAGATAATAATTCATTTATACTTTTGTTCTCTTTTATTAATACAGTGGAGGTAATTCTACAATTGTACCTGCCTCCAGATTTTCGGGATCATCAATATTATTTGCATCTGCAATGGCACGCCACTTACGGCTGTCATTGTATTCTCTTGCCGAAAGTGCTGTTAAAGTTTCACCTTCGCGTAACACCATTCTTTTTGTATGATCTGCTGACTCTCGTCTTGTATTAGAAAGCTGGGTAGCTGCTGTTGAATATTCTTTAAATACAACCTTACATATTGCACGCAGAGGTGTACCATCGTTTGCAAATAATGTAAAACGCTGTACTAAATCTTCAAGAACGCAATCAAAACTAAGGCTTCCCCAGCTAAAGCGTAAAATAGGTGGACGGTGTTCCTGTGCATTTACAAGCATTAAAGTTTCAACTTTGTTTGTATAATCTCGAACATCTGTTTTTTCTTCTGATGTGTCAAAAAACAATTCCATTGAAAGTCTTTTTCTTTCGCCCATGGTAAACTGTACTGGTGGAGAATCAAGTCCAAAGGTGTTTATTTCTGACCATGGAGTTTTCTTTTCAAGCACATATTCTTTTGGATTGAACATGACCTCAATTTCATCATTGGTATCCATGTTTGTAATAACTGCTTTTTCCAATGCCATAGTTTTCCTCCTAGTTACCGTCTACAGACAAACCTTCGTGTGTTATTTCTATTCTTTCTACTGCATAGTCGCTTCCCATATTTGTTTCAAGTTTAGGACCTATCCAGCGGCATGGAAATGCCCGAAAGAAATTCCATCTTTTAATTTCATGCCCTTCTGTATCTTTTAAAACTACAGAACCATTCTTTCTTTCTATTTTTTTATCTTCAAGCACAGTTTCTTTATACCAGTTAAAGAGAGCTTCGTTATCTGTTATTCCTTTTTCTAGAATAAGGTTTGGATAACGGGTTCTTCCGTAAAACTTATGAGTGGTTGTGTTTAAACCGCCCTCTTCAATTTCATAGACATAGGTCTCTGCTTCCAGGCCTTCGCATTTTTGAAATCTTGCTGTTTCAATTCCATCAACCTCAACTGTGAATAAATAACTGCTAATTTTTCCATTATCAGCCATTTTATACCTCCTATTCTTCATTCATATATACGCTTGAGCCGTCTTTTTCTGCAGTAATAGTTATTTGAAAAAACTCTGCGGGTTTTACAACAGCAATTCCAACTTCAAACGTTAAAATTCCATTATCAATATTTTCAATTGGATTCAATTCTTCGTCACAACGAACATAAAAACCTTGTTCGGCTGTGCTGCCTGCCAGATAACCTTTCATCCATAGGTCCAGTAAAAATCCACTCACCTGCCTTACCAGGCGTTTTCTAAGATTCTTGTTGTTTTCTTCAAAGACTGCCCATTGGGTTCCTCGTTTGATAGCAGAACCTATTCTTGAAAAAGTTCTTCTAACATTTATATATCGCCAATCTATGTTTTCGCTGAGTGTTTTGGCGCCCCAGATTTTCACACCTTTTCCAGGAAAATACTTTAGAACATTAATACGGTTATCATACAATTCTCCCAGCTCTTCTTGTGTTATTCTATGGGATATTCCTACACTTCCCTGTAAAACACAATTTGCCGGAGCATTGAAAACACCTTTTTCTCCATCGGTCATGGCTATACAACCACATACAGCCCCTGAAGGAGGAACTTTTAGTGTTTTACAGCCTGTCAGGTCTAAAGGATCTATTGTATTTACATATGGATAATAAATTGCAGCAAATGGTGTTATTATTTTGTCTGCATACATTTTTGCCTGTGCTATATCAAACTGGTCAGGCATATCAAGTACCGCAAAACGTCCAGGGAAACGCTCTGCCTGTGTTATCATTGCTTTTTGTACTGCTTCATAATTTTTCAGCTTTTCGTCCTGAGTTTTACCACTCATATTCAAAAGCCAACACAAATCTGGGCAGGCAATTAAAGAAATATCATCTCTTGATTCAAAAGTACCTATTCCTGAATACTCATTTATACCTTTATAGTAGCCTATGTAATCAGCGGCTGTTAATGCTGCAATTCCATCTGCCCCATGCTTTGCATACTCGGAATATACAGGTTTTGCTACACCAGAGGCCTGCTCATCGCTTATTCTGCATATAGAAGAACGGGCATTTATGTAATTTACAAGATATCTTTCATCGTTTTTATTAAGTGAAAGATGAAGATAAGTTTCGTTCTTTTTGTCTTTAGCAGAAATAATCACTGAATATAAAACTTTCTTTATTGTAATTTTGGAAAGTTTTTCTTCGTATTCTTTAAATTTTGTTATTGCATTATCAAAATATATTTTTTTATTTTCAATTTTCTTTACTGTTTTATATAGAGGTTTACCTGTTCCAAGATTTATTTCAAGAACATCATTCTGTTCTAATTCGCAGTTATCCTGCAATTCAATATATAAACCTTTTTTGTCTAAGGCCGTAACTTTCTGTTTTACCGGTTCATATTCATACCAGAGCTTTACACAAATATAATTTCCCCAGGTTCCAGGGGTAAGGGCCTGTACCTTTAAAGCTCCCTGCTGACATTTTATGGATAATTCAGCGCAGGCCGTATTTTCTTTATGTGCTATTCTTGTTATGACACATTCTTTGCCGCCACACTTAAAATAACTATATACGCTAAGCGGCAAAACACCTTCGGTATCAAAACCACCAAAACAATTAATATACTCATCAAAACTGTTAATTAAAACAGGTTCGTCTACAGGTCCTTTTTCGCTTATTCCTGCAAAAGCTGTAAGACAACGAGTATCTATTTGTAATGGATTGAGTGTATATTTCTGTTCAGAAACATATACTCCTGGTACCGAAAACTGTTTCATTTCTTACCTTTTTTCTTCTTCTTTTTTATATTTGGCAGATACCTGCAGAAAGGACAATAATCCCAGGTATCTTTCATTATATTTCCACAATCAGGGCAATGTCTTTTTGTTATACCCATAGATTTGCGTTTTTTGATTTTTCCTACTATCAGGAAAACAACTATGGCAATTATTATTACTATTATTACAATTGCTATAGTTATTCTAAGCCATTTAGGTACTGGCAGTTTTAATGCAAAAAATGTCTTTTGACCTTTTCCTTCTGAATCATGATCTACAACCGAGATTTCTACCATATGGAAATTGTTATCTGGCTTAACATTTTTTACTTTATAGTTGATTACATAGCATTTATTAATTATTTCGCGAATTGTTTTTAAACTGTCAGGTATCTTTTGCATTTTATTTGCATAAATATAAGATGCAGATGATATATCTGAAATCTGATTTAATGCACTTAAACCTGTAGAACTAATTACCTTAATTCCTATTGAGTAAACCGGTATAGACTTTTCGGATAACACAGAATCCAGTTGTTCTTTTGTAAACCGGCTGTTTTGATCGCGTCCATCTGAAATAATGATTACAACTTTTCGTCTTGTTTTCTTTTGTTCAACTTTCCTTAATACATTCATTATTGAATCATAAATTCTTGGCTGTGTTTCGGAAGTTTGAATTGAATTAATTAATGTTGTATCAATTGCTTCTTTTGCTATATTTTCAAACACTGGAATTGCATCATCGCCTATTGTGTAGAGAGAAAGAGTTTCGTCTTTCTGCATAAGTTCAATAAACTGAATTACAGCAGTTTTCTGTGCGTCCAGAGGTTCTCCTTCCATAATTCCGTTATTCGAAATAAGTATAGTGTAATCGACCGGCTCAGATTTCATTGAAAAAGGATAAACTGACTGTTTGCCTTTTAACTCTTCACTATCAATACGGGTCATAAAAAGACCAGGTGCTAAACCAGTAATCAGCTCGTTCTTTTCATTTTTTACAGAAACATAAGCTGTCATATTTGGATAATCTGTAGAATCAATCTGATCAATATTGATAACCAATTTTCCTTTGTTATCCTGTGCAAAGATACCAAATGTTATAAGTAATATTATTAATCCTGCTATTTTTCTTTTCATAGTATTACAAAAGCTTTATTTTATATTGCTTTTCTCCCATTTCTAAAATATCACCATCTATTAACATGGCTTTGACTGTATCTACATTATTTACCTTTATTGGGTCTGCATTCCCAAGATCTACAAGAGAACATTCCCCTTCGAAGATTGAAAGATAGGCCTGCTGTCTTGGTAAACCACTTTTAATAATTCTTATTTCACAATCGGCTCCACTACCAATAAACGATTTTCCTTCGTGTAAGGTAAAGTACTTTTCTGCAGAGCCATCCTGTTTAAGCATAACAAGCCATCCGGCTAAGGGTGCAATACAAACAGGGCAGACTTTCCACGAGGAATCCATTAAATGTCCTTCTTTACAATATTTCATAACTATAACCTCTTACAAAATCTGATATATCCAGACAGTTCCTGAATTATCACGGCCTTTTTCGCCAATGGTAAATTCAATTTCTGGAGTATAATCTGATATTTCTCCCTCTTCTATTTTAAGGAAAACATTTCTCCAGCGATTCTTAGAATCCTGGCCATCTACATTCATAGTATATTTATTCTTTCCCTGAATCATAACTTCTACAGAATAGTTACCCTGATATATATCTGTACGCCTTACAATGAGTGTCTTTCGGCCTTTTACAATGCCTTTAAGATGGAATTTCATACTACCGCCAATCCATCTTTTTATTGTGTCATAAACTAAGACTCCATCAGGATAATAAAAGGCTTCTTTAGAAGTTGAAGGGTGTTTTGTATCTACAAATGAAAGACGATGAGCCTCAATCGATTCAGCTGAGCCCATATTAATTGTATCAACAAGTGTGTATTTTTCATCTTCGAATAACAAAACTCTTGGTAAATCGTAACTGATAAACTGTATATCATTGTATTTAACTTCTTTTTCTATAACAGTATTCTTTAATCCATCAATTACTGCTTTATGATGATTTAATATCTGATCTATTTGTTCATATTTGTTTTCGTATTTTTTTAATAAATCTCCAAAAGCATACATTGCGGCTCTTGCTGTTTCGTATGATTCTTTTGTTGTAAATTTATAATTCTTGTCTTCCTGATTTCTTTCGTATTCAGCTATTTCAAAAAGCACTTCGTGATCTATGTCAAACAAAGGTGTCAGCAGATGTATTATATCATCAAAAAAGACTCCGGCTGTCTGTATAATCATTTTTGAAGTTGTTGCAATTGTATGCATATTACGGAATGCATTTATAGGCAACAACTCATAACAAGAGTTTGAAACACTGCAGGTATACTCAAGAACTTCAATTAACAGATTTTCAAGATACATAGAAATACCATGCTTTGTTCTTACAGCAAATGGAACAAACCTATAATCCAGAACGTTATTTCCAGGATCACAAAAATTATCACTATTTTTAATTTCTGTAATACCTGTTTTATCTGCATCATCTAAAGTAACTCTTGCTAATTCTATGGTTATTTCTGGTTCTGTTATTTCCTGTACAATTTCAACCTTAGCTGTTTCTTTTTTATACTGATAACCCTGTAAATCTATGTTTTCGCTATTCTGAAAGAAATCTTCCATGACTTCTACATATTTTATTACTACGTAAATAGTTGCAGGATATTTGTATTTTTTGGAATCAAAAACCAGTACCTGAGGTTCATTTAAAAACAAAGGATTTCCATGACCGTCAAAACATAAACCTCGGCCAACAATTAATGTAATCAAACCTCCTTTGGTTTTTTCTGCCTGAACATGTAGAGAATCTAGAAAACCTGGAACAATTCCAAAACCATGAAACAGACGATTGTATAATTTTTCCTTTTCAAAATGATAATCTTCTATTTTGTTCCAATAGTTTGGTCCTACCTGAAGCCCCGGAAAAAAGTTTGCTCTTTTAAACTCTAAAAGTTGGTCCATCTTATTATCCATCCTTTTTTAAAATTCGTATTTATTTCCAATATCTGTTTTTTCTGTTATTGTCTGCCGTTTCTTTTTTCTTATTTCTTTCTGCTTAAAGCAAAAGAAAAATTCTGTATTAACAGGTTTTTCTTTTTGCAGCAAAATTGTTAATCGCCTTAACAAGTTACTGTCAAACTCTTCTCTATACAAAGGAAATGAAATAGTAAATACAGAAATATCTTTTTTTCTTTCAAATATATTTGTATTTATACTTACGCCATCTGAAATTTCAAGAAAAGAATATGGTATATAATCTTCAATTATTTCAGGTACAAGACCTGTTACAATATAAATAAGAGTCTTTAAACCTTTAATTGTCCCTCTTGTTTTAAATAAAGGTATTGCACATTGTAAAAAAAGGCGTTTACTTTCTTCTGAAGAAAGTAAATCAATATCAATTCCAAACCAGTCTGCAAGAACCTGTAAGAAATCGGCAGTACAATGCATGGGTCTAAAAAGCTCATTTAAGTTATCTATTTTTATAGCAATATCATTACTCAAATGCTGGAATATCATAAGGAAACTTCTAAGAAAATCGTTTTCCTGATAGATAGACGGTAAATTTCTTATTGGATTTTTTGATGTTGCAAAAAGCATTACCTGGTCATTGATAATTTTACAGTCAAACACAACAAACCTTGGAGAATCTGATTCCTGATATGTTATATCTATTTGATTTTCCAGAATTTCAGGATAAAGAGACTTTATTTTATTTTTTGCACTGTAAACATCCAGACCTATACAGGAATGTTTAATCAAAGCCAAATCCATTTAACTCCACCTTCGTACAGTAAGATGAATATTATTTTTTGTATCTTCTTCTTCCTGTACTACTGAATATCCCATATTTTTTACTTTATCTATAATTGTTTCGTAGGCATATTGACGGGTAATTTTGTTCATAATGTCTTCCTGTTTTTGTCCTGTGAAAGTTTCTATTGCCCACCAGTCTGCTACAATTTCGTAGTTGCTTTCTACTTTTCTAATACCAATGCTATATTTAGAACCTGTCTTTATTTCAAAAATACAATTTTCAATTATCTCATCTTTTTCATAACCTAAAAGAGTGATTGTCTGATTATTTTGTGCTTCTGTATATTCCATGCCAAGAACTTCAAGAGCCTTTTTTAACATTACCAGATCTTTAATTTTTGTATCGATTTTTGAAATATGTGACATAGTTATTCCCCTTTAATTTTTTGTCCCACAACAATTCGTACATAAGAATTAGAAGGGATTTTCTTGGTCACATTTTCGATTTTAAAAGTCACAAAATCGTTTATAACGCCTGTAATTTTACAGGTTCCAATTATCTCTCCAAAACCAGCATCTGCCGAAATTTCACCAACAGAGCCTTTTTCAAGACCTTTGGTAATTTCACCCTTTTTTGCGGTAAGCTCTGTTTGGACACCATTTGTCAATGTTATTTCAAGAACACGCATAACGCCATACACCGGCTCATATAAAACTTCTTTTTGAAGCTGAACAGATTTTGGTAAAGGAGTTATTTCTGCCAGCAAAAGAGGATCTTCTGCTTCAACCTCTTCTACCGGTGTACTCTTACAACCAGATATAACAAACACTGACATTATAATTAACAGTAGAAGTAAAAAGTTTTTTATTTTTCCATTAAGTTCCATACGCGTTCTCCATCTTTTCCTCTAAAGAGCCAGTTTTTATCATCAAGATACAGGAAGAAATTTCTATAAACATTTCCATTAATATCAACAGCTTTGTTTTTATTCCTTACAACGAAAGTTGAATCTATATGAAAGTAATCGCCTGTATATACAATATGCTTTCCTTTTGGAAGCACTTGATTCTCTATACTATCCCAGCCAATAAACATATTATTTAAGAACAGACCTTGACCCGGAGTGTAAATATCCGGACAAACTCCATAATTTCCTTTACCAAATATATAATCTGCAAGGGAATACACAATATTCGTATTGGCGCTCCATATTCCTTCTAAAGAAAAATCGGAACTAAAATATTTTATTTCTTTAATCTTTTCATTCGTTTTTGCATTGTATAAAGAAATATGATAGATATTTATCTGGTCTGTTAATTGTATACGACCTTCTATATAGAAGTCCGCAAAGCTATAGGTATTAAAATCACGCTTTACATATTCTTCAAGATCAAGACATGAGATACTATTTACCATCTGGGTAATATTCAAAGAATAAGCTAAAGAGCGACTAAAGAAATCATCATCTGATTGAATAAGTACTCCATCCTGCTCAATAAATGGAGAAGGTATATAATCAAAATCGCCGGTGGACTGACCGGTATATTTTCTACATTCAAGTACAAAGGGTTTTATAATAATCTTCTTTTTGTTATAAGTTTGATTTGTTTCCGTATTTAAGATATTTAAAAATTCGTCAAGCATTGTTTGTATTGCATAATCAAATTCATTATACGAAGAAACCTTTCTAAAGGTTATAAATGGATAGCCTGAATCGGAAAACCTGTAAAATGAAATCATAAGAACAAAACCATCACTTACTTCAAATATATAAGGATGACATAAACCAGAGATAGTAACAGGATATAATTCCTGCGATAAGGTTCTTACAAAATCATTTATATTAGGAGACTTCTTTTCGCCATATTGTTCTATAAGCCATTTATTCAAAGATACAGGTTTTATTTTTTCACTATTCACCAGAACTTTGTTTACTTTATCCTGATAAAAAGATAACAACTCCTGACTTATTGATGAAGGCCCAGAAGTATTAATCATTATGTAAGAAGGAACTGATTCTGGCATTGAATCGTATTTAGATTGAATAGGCACAGCTTTTTTTACAGGCAAAGCCGGAAGCTTATCAACCTTTGGAACAGCAGCAAAAGAAGTACTGCATATAATTAATATGAAGACAAGTTTTATTAAAATAGTTTTATTCTTAATCATAATGCAGTACCTCTTTTTTTACTGACTATGCCCAATCGGCATTTTCATAAACAATTGAAATTGTTTCCTGGATAACTCCAGATTCACTGCTTCCTAAATCAGACATTGTCCAACCGCATGGAACACAGTTATAAAGGTTACGTCTTTGAATCTCAGAAACACCGTCTCGATCCATAAACACAATAGAAACAGATTTCTGTTCAGGACATCCACGCTCAACTGATTTCCACCATTCCTTAAGAACCTTATCTCTTGGATCAGCATTACGAACAAGTTTTACAGTATCATATTTTACTTTTCCAACAACCTTGCGTGGATTTTTATCCATACCACCCATATCATCAGATACTTCGGCGGTAGCTCCAAGACCTGAAATTGAAACAAAGTTTCCGTAATCAATTCCATCTACTTCAACTTTGAAGTAGGCTTTTGTGGTTGGTAAATACTCAGCCATTTTTTTCTCCTTTTGATTTTATTAAATAAAATCAATTTTTTTTATTCTTCTCCAAGAGTTTTCTGAGAAACTCTGAATACTACAAATTCAGCTGGCTTAGCAGGAGCCAAACCAATTTCAATTACTACATATCCGGCATCTATAGATTCCGGCGGGTTCAATTCATCATCACAACGAACATAGAATGCTTCTTCCGGTGTGTTACCAAATAAAGCACCAGATTTCCAGACACTAAGCAGGAATGAAGTTATATTTCTTGTTATTTTCTTCCACAAATCTCTTGTATTTGGTTCAAAAACAACCCAGTTTGTACCGTTCTGAAGAGCCTGTTCAACCATACAGAATAAACGTCTTACGTTTACATAACGCCATTCAGGATTAGAACTGATTGTTCTTGCGCCCCATACACGAATACCACGACCCGGGAAATCACGGATACAGTTTATTCCTTTTGGATTAAGAAGTTCCTGCTCTGCATCTGTAAGATTGTACTTTAAGCCTAATGCAGACTTAAACAACTCATTTGCGGGAGCTTTGTGTACACCTCTTGTGCCATCAACACGACCGTAAATACCACAAATTCCTCCTGAAGGTGGAGCGTATACATTCTGGTCTGCTGCCATATCGTACATCTGAACCCATGGGAAATAATAAGCACCCATAATAGAATCTCTTGGCATTGGCATAGTATCTATTCCGGCTGTAAGAGTTTCTGGCGAATCAAGAACTGCAAATCTAAAGCGATTCTTTTCACAGTGTGTAAGAATTGCATCCTGAGCTGCAGGATCTGTAACACCAGGAGCACAAATCAAAGAAATGTCCTGAATCTCATCAAACAAAGGTAAACCAGTCTTTTTACCAACACCTTCGTCTTTACCAATAATAAGCTTGGCAATATTGTCTGGATTTTTTACAGTATAAGCTTCTTCTGCAGCCGTATTTTCTGCGGCAGGCTTTTCACCTTCTTTTACAGGAGCTTCTGTTTTTTTTGCTTTCACTGGTTCTGCAAGATTGTTGATATAGCATTTTGTTCCACCATTCTGGAAAAACTGATATACACCATGCCCTAACCAGCCTCCTTCATGAAGGCCTCCAAAAATCTTAGTATACTGGGTCCAGTTTGTTACCAGGGTTGCCTGATTAACAGGACCTTTCTCAGCAATACCAAGAAAACCAACAATGTTTGTAGCTCCAGCTTCGATTGGTTTGGAACCACTTTCAATTTCCTCGACATAAACGCCAGGTGTTTGATAATTCGGCATCGTTCACTCCTTTTTTGTTCTTACTTTTTTAGTAATAACAATGTAATTATCATATCTATTTAATCTGATTAGTATTAAGAACTTTCTTTTCAACCCTAACAAACTTTTCTTCTTTGCCGGAATTAAGCTGAAGTTCAATTCTATAATCCAGATGTAAATATTCACTATTTTCAATAAAATCCTTTCGGATTACCGGTTCAAGATAAAAACGACTAACAGTATTGCCATGCCAGTTATAATCTCCTAAATCGAAATTATTATTGTCCTTAAAAAAGACAGCAATGTTTCCGTAAGTAGAAAGAATATCTTCTTCGCTTTTACCTGTAATTAATATTCTTAAAACAAGAACATATTGTGCTGGAGCTTCATAGCGTCTTTCTCCTACAACAATCGTCTGTCCTGTTTTATCGTTAGAACACTGAAATAAATCTATGACCTTTATTTTTACCTGAGTTTTATTTGCTGTTGAAAAATCATTTGTAACAAGAAACTGACCTTCGGAATGCTTTTCGAGATTCTCTTTTATACATGTTATTACATACTTAAAAATATCAGACTGCATTTTATTACCTCTTTTCAATAACTACTTTATTTAAGAATGGAAGTTCTGCATCTTTAAGTAGGATTTTTTCGACCTGAACATTTGCATCTAAATCAAAAAGTTCAACTGTATTTACCGAAAGAATTTCATTTATTTTTTCCAGTTGTTTTAAAACTGAACCACCGGTTATTTCTTTTTCAAATGGCCAGCCCTCTCCTTCGTCACCTTCAAGGCTGTCATAATATGAACGCAAAGCTATTTCTATTTTATTCTTTACACCACTATCTTCTAAAACATCACTTTTAAAAGTTAGTGCCAAAGAGATATTGAATTCCTTGTAAACAGGGCCCTGAACACATAACGGAGTACCAACTATTTTACGTTCTTCAAGATATTCTTTTACTCTTCGTATTAATTCTCTTGATGGAATTAACTTTGTTTCATAACCAACTCCGGCAGGTCTTACAGGAACAATTACAGTACAAATTTCATTTTTAGAATTTCGTTTATTCAAACAATTTGCTCTGCCAACACTTGGAGAAGCTTCCCTTGCGATCCATTCAAAATCTTCTGAAGTAACAGCTCTCTGTAAACTCTTGAAAGAACCGGCAGCTCTAGACTTAAGGCTATCTACGGTTTCCATATCAGCCCCGCCTTCGGCCGGGAAAGGATTTGTACAACCAGAAACAAAAGGAATACCCTGGAGCAGACCTCGAATTGTATTTCTTGCAACATTACCTATTGAACCACCTCCGGTTCGATAAGACTTCATCATTATATTAAACTTTCCTTTTGGAGGATTCACACCTTTTGAACCATCACCAAACTGAATTTTACCTGTTGAATAATCAACAACATAATGACGGGAGAAAGCATCTGAAGAATAAAAGTTTTCAACCTCTGTATATCTTACCCAGACTTTTGAACCTTCTGTAATATATGGTTCAGAATCAGAATCTTCCCTTATTCTTCTTAATTCATTTTCAGATGGTATACTGCCTTCGTCTACATATAGAACTGAATCTTTTAGAATATTCCTGTGGGCAACAAAAACAGATTGACCTGGTGCTCCTGTACCGGAACCAAGTATTTCATTTTCGTAAGTCTTTTCATTGCGAGCATAAACACAGTTAAGTAAAATATCGTTTATATGAGGAGCTGTTTCAAAACTACCAGAAATCAAACTCACTCTAAACCAATAAAGTTTTTTACCAAATAATGCAGCAGCATAACTATCTATAGGTGCTACAAAATCTACAAAACCTGACTGATGGAAACTATCTGTATTATCACTGACAATAAGTGGCTTCCATTCTGTACCATTATAATATTCCCAGATTAAATTCAACTGGCGTTGCTTTTTATTATAAAGTAATTCTTTTTTATTAATTATAGTAAAATCATTCTTTTTATCATGCCCTATAATTTCGTCCATTCTAAAATAAAAAGATGATTCTCCTTCTGAAAACTTATCATCAAAACCTAAATATAAAGCAGGAAGGATTCCTGTTTCCAAATCAAAAATACTAACCTCACTCTTTTTTGTTCCTTTTTTAGAATCCTTTTTAGTTAAAGAGCTAAGATCTTTCCAGGTAAAATTACTATAGGCAAAGCATTGCTGAGGAGGTGCTGAATGTGCTTCATATTTAATTCGTATTTTATCAAATACAGGAGTCTGAACTTTTGATGTAAATTTCCATATCCAGTTATCTTTATCGTCCTTTACATAAACACCGCCAGTTGCAAGATCTTTTGTAACTAATCTTATTCTTATCCAATAATGTTCTTCGTTATTCACACCTATCATTGAAATATCTTTTGGAATAACAAACGAAACAGTTCCACTTTGTTTTAAATTAAAGGTTCCGTCTACAAAATTATCCTCTTCCGTTATTCTTATCCAATCCGAACCATTCCAGTATTCGTATATAAACAAAGCATTTTTATTTTCTTCACCAACACCGTTTGATTCACTGAAAGTATAGAAGAACTCAACCTTAGCTTTACTGTTTCTTAAAATTTCATCGGCACTGATATAAAAACATTCGTTATATTCAGGATTCTCAGAAAACATTCTGAAAGATGTATTCATATCGGCAACAGTATATTGATTCTGATTATTACAAATACACATATCTGGTGCAAAACCTTTTGCGCCAAAAATAGTTTTTATTGAAATTGACTGCATAGATAAAGTTGCGGGTTTTTCAGGAACATCCGATAATACTGCTCTTATCCAGTAGCCTTCCTGACCATTAACAGTTGTTTTTTCTATAGGAATATTTCCATGAATATAAATGACATTATCTTTTTCTCTGAGATTATTTATTGATGAAGTATATTTTAACTCCATCCATTTTTCTCCATCCCAGAATTCCCAGAAAACATGTTTTGTAATCTGGTCACTTTCTTTTACAATATCTGAACCAGCTGTAAACTCTATGGCTGCATAATGATCCATTTCAAGATATTTAAAACTGTCTGAGCATAAATACAGGTCATGTTCTACAGCATTTTTAGATTCAAATAAGAAGAAGTCATTAAATTTATCATCAACAATATTTTCAGAAATATTTTCTTTAACCCTGTTAATACAGCTTTGTAATTTTATATTCTTTATCTTTATTGTTTTTTCTGTTTCAAAAATAATATCTGTTGCATCTGTTACTGCTGCTGCAATTTGTGTTCCTGCATTAATAGGAATATCTCTATTTATTCCCTCCACAGGAAAAAACTGTATTATACTTCTTGCACTCTGAGGAGTAGATAATGACATACCCATTAATTCAAGCAGGGAAAGATAAATTTTTTCAGGAACCCTATTAAGACGATATATAGTCATTTCGGTCATCCACGAAAACAATTCAAGCAAAGTTATTCCAGGATCAGAAGTATTATGATTAGTCCATTCAGGACAATAGCGAGGAATTAACCTTAGAGCTTCATTAAAAATGTCGTCGAACGTCCTATCGTCCAAATTGATTTTGGGAATCACTTTCACCTCGCTCTAAATAAAATGGATATACCATATTGAAAAAAGTATTAACTGATCGAATTTCATAATCAATTGAAATATTGATTTTAGCAGGATTATTTGAATCTGGTTCGCCTTTCACAGATTTTAAAATAACTCTTGGCTCCCATTTAACGATAGCTTCTTCTATGTAATGAATAACAAGCGAAATTGTTTTGGAAGAATTTGGAAAGAAAATAGCTTCGTTAATCTTACATCCAAAATCCGGATGCATCACACGCTCACCAGGAGTTGTGTTTAGAATTATTCTTATAGAGTCTTCAATACTTTTTTCATAGCTGGAAGTAGCGACATTTCCATGGACATCAATTTCCACTGGAAACTTCCACCCTCTTCCAAGAATATTTCTGTTCATACTTTTTCCAATATTTTTTTTAAAATGGAATATTAAATATAATGTTATACTGATAAATACGAAAAAGCAAGAAAAAAATTAAAATATAATAAAATTTGACTTTTTGAAACTTTCCTTTATAATCAAAATCATTATGAATAAAAATGTTTTTATAGCAAAAGTAAGTGACAATCAAGATCCCGATAATCTTCACAGAGTGAAAGTAACTTTCCAAAATGAGCAGGAAGTTGTTTCAAACTGGATACCAGTATTATCTTCCTCGGCAGGAAATAGCAACGGTATTTATTCTATTCCAGAAGTTGACGAACAAGTAATAGTTACAACACTGGACGGAGACTCCACTTCCCTTTGTGTTATTGGCTCTATATGGTCCAATGACGTACAACCTCCCGAAACAGAAGAGAATAGTGACGCCGATCTTAATGCCGATGGAAAAAATTCCCTTCATTTTATAAAAAGCCGGGCAGGAAATTTAATCATACTTGATGATACAGAATCCAAAGAAAAAATCCAGCTTATTTCGGCAGACAAAAAATCAAGATTTGAATTCTCTGCAGAAGATGAATTAATCAATCTGGAAACAGAACAGGATATTCAGATAACCGCAAAAAAGAATCTATTAATAAATGCCGAAGAAATTGAAATTGAATCATCAAAGCAAATGAATATTACAGCCGACGAGTTCCAGACAAAAGTTTCTAAAGAATTATCAATAAATGCAGACAAAGACATTACCATAAAAGGTTCTGGCGTTGCATTAAATTAAAAAAGGAAATTATTTATGGACACAGCCAAAAAGGACGAACTTGAAATTTCAATTAACGCAGAAGGTGACGTTTCTATTAATGTTATTGGGGCAAAAGGAAAAAAATGTCTTGACCTTACCAAAGACTTAGAAGAAATACTTGGTGTTGTAACACAGCGGGAAACAAAACCTCAATTTTATGAGAACGAAGCTTCTTCTCATTCTTATATAAATACGGAGTCAAAATAATATGAGTGATCAGATAACATTTTATCTACCCCTTGGGCTGGAAAAAGACGGACAGTTACTCCGCAAAGGAAAAATGCATCTTACAACAACGCTTGATGAATTAAATGTTCAGACTATTGAAGATACAGAACTGAATCCCAGATATAGAGATATTCTTTTACTTGCAAGTGTAATTGATGAAATAGAAGGCCTTACTGAAATAACAAAAGAAACTATTATGGATTTATATGAAGCAGATTTTTTATATCTGCAGCTATTATATAATCAGATAAATGGTAATACAGAAACAGTTACCACAAAATGTCCCGAATGTGGTAATGAATTTCCGGTTATTCTTTCCGATTTATTTTCAGAAAAGCAAGAGGATGAATAATCATGTCTGTTTACACTTTTGCATGTAAAGATTTTCTGGAAACAGAATTGCTTAATGGGAATCTTATAGATGCCAGCATAACTACCTCTAATCTGGATACTTTACAAAGCAACAACGCTGTCTGGCAAAAAACAGATATGACTGATTCAAATTGCAACGATGCAGCCTTTTATAATACAAAGTTTTCTGACTGTTCTTTTTTCAGGTCCAGTATGATTAACAGTCAATTTACAAAATGTACCTTTAATAATACAAAACATTCAGGAATAAGTTTTATCAAGGTACACATCAATAATTCAAAAATTGAAAATCATCTTTTTGACTCATGCACAATGCAAAGAGCCGTATTAAATAAAGTAACTATTCAGAATTCTTCCCTTAAAGATTTTGAGGCAGTTTATGCAGATATTAAAGATACTGTATTTATCCACTGCCTTTTTGAGCTTAATTACGGAAGCGGCTCAAACGGTTTTTCGGGCGCAGCATTACAAAACTGTATATTCATAAACTGTTCTTTTTCGGGATACCCTATGAGAGGCAGCAAACTGACAAACTGCACTTTTATTAATTGCAGCGGAGAAACAACAGATGACTTTGAAGCTGACAATACTTTTGGACTACCCTATTGTGAATCTGCAAAAGAAATTCCAATTACAAACAGAGAACAAGCCATGGAATTATTAAATAAACTGGAAGAGGTTAAAAATGTCTAGAGAAGAAAAGATAAGGTCAACTATTAATGAAATAGATACGGAAATTCTAAAAGATACATTGGCAATATTATTGTCAAAAAATAATACTGTTCAAAATAAACCAATGACTGAAACAACCTCTGCTTACAAAAACTTTGCACAGGCCATTTTGGATTTACAAAAAAAATATAAGTTCCCGGAATTACAATTGTTTACAACAGAAGCAGACCTTGTATATGTACAGGCTGGTGACAGAAGAGTTTTATTAACAGAAAAACAGGAAACCGTAAAACAAATGCCGGCTCCTGACTTACCGCAAGAAGAGGCACCAACAATGGATAACGCTTTTGAGAATATAAAACCAAATGATACAAGATTTTCCCACCTGGAGTTATAGAATATGAAGATACGAAAAGAATTTAGATTTACACTTCCTAATGGAACAGGCATCAAAGCTGCCGCAGGTCATAAAGTAAGCGGAACAATGCGGCTTACAAAAGTCAAAGATATTGTTTTGATTGAACGAGACAGCAGCGTTCAAAAAAATACAGGAGCCTTTTATGTGGTTCTATTAAGTAAGGTTATTACTTCTCTTGGAGCAGAAACCGGAATAAATCGTAATACAATAGAACGTCTTAATCCTGTAGATTTTGCTTTTTTAGTCGATTTTTTACACGAAATAAACCATCAGATTATAAAGAAAATTCCATTAAAATGTCCAAATTGCAGCAATGAGTATTATGGGGAGTTTGAACAACTGGGGGAAGCATAAGCCGCCCTCAAAATGCAATTTTTGAAGAGGCGGCTGATTTAGCATATTTTTTCCATTGGCCACGCTCAGAAATAATGTCCATGACCGGCAAGGAACGTCTAATCTGGCTCAAACAGATAAACAGAATTCATAAAATCCAAAATGAAAATCAGTTATCTGCTTTTAATGAACAAATGGATCTTTATGATGAAAGAAACAGGACTGAATAATATCTTTTTCCATAACCTAAAACTCAATCTTCTTCAAAATCAGGTCGCCTTTCATCTTCGACAAAAACATTACCATATAAACTGGAAAATAGGTGATCTTGCCTTTTTGGGAAATATTGCAGTTTGCGAAAACAAAACCTTCCTCCATCTGATATTCGGGATTTGTAAGACAGTTGTTCATGGCTGAATGGAGAGTATAATCTTTACCGCTTTTAACTTCGATCGGCAAAGCTTTGTTGTTATATTCAATTACAAAATCAAGTTCGCCCAGCCTATTGGAATTATAGTAGTACAGTTTAAAACCTTTAGAGGTAAGTTCCTGAGCAATAGCATTTTCGTAAATTCCGCCAGCATTTAAATTCTGATTTTTGGTAAGAAGCATTGTCTTTGTACTCATTCCGTATTCAGAAGTAAGCATTCCTACATCAGAAAAATAAAGCTTAAACAAACTGCTTTTTTCATTCAGCCTGAGTGGGACTCTTGGTTCCGTACTATTAAAAACTGTAAGTGCAACTCCAGCATTTTTGAGCCAGAGAAAAGTATTCTGTACACGTTCAAAATGAAGCCCCTTCTGCAAATCGGTCACGATGTAACGGCGATTCTGTTTTAGAAGCTCAGAAGGAATTAATTCATAGGCATTTGAAATTACAAGGCGTTTATCTTGTGCTTCATACTGGGTAAAATCAAGTTTATAAAGATTTTGAATGTCTGTATGTATCTGCATTACATCATTTACATTTCCTGTATCTGCAAATTTGCTTACTGCTTCGGGCATTCCACCAATCACAAGATAACGTGTAAATAAATCAAGCATTTTTTGATTTACCGCTTCCATTATTGGAGTACGATTTTCAAATGATGTTTGCAAAGACTTTATAGTGCTTTCATCAATATTTGTAATCTGAAGAAATTCTTCGAAGTCAAGTGGAAACATTTCAAGAGTTGTCATATATCCCACAGGAGCTGAAGAAAGATTTGTAAGTTCTATTCCAAGAAGAGAACCGCTCAAAATATAGCGATAACTTCCCTCCTCTACAAAGAACTTGATTTTGGTAATCATTTCTTTATATTTCTGAACTTCATCTATAAAAATGATTGTTTTGCCTTTTTGTATTTTCTGACTGCTCAATGTAGAAAAGCCCATTACAAGTTCTTCAACCGTATTTGCAGTTTTGAGCACATCAATTGCAGCCGGAGTTTCTATAAGGTTTATCTCAAAAAGATCTGCCTTTTCTGCTTTCATGACGCTTCGGATTGCATGAGTTTTTCCAACCTGTCTTGCACCTTTTACAAGCAGAGCCTTTTTGTCACCATTTTTATACCATTCGCGGATAAATTTTTCGCATTTTCGAACTAAATCCATGTGAATAACCTCTATAACCTATATAATATCAGAAACTGTCAAAAACACAAGTAAATTTCAGGCATTTTTGTCAAAATCACAAGCCAAATTTAGACATTTTTGTCAAAAACACAAGAACGAATATTTTACAACACAGAAAACGTAAGTTGAAGAGTCTGAGAATCCAGGGAAACAGTTATTGAAGACAGACAGATTACAGAACCTTTCAATCTTATACATTTTCGGGATACTATTCCTAATTTGTATGAAACTACTTTTCTAATATGAGATCAGAAGATTTTCATTTTCTTTGGTTATTGTTTTTTCTTCTTTCTTACAATAAGAATGATTACAATACACATCAGAAGTATTGCTGCTGAGGCAACAATTATTACAAGAGGAAGGGAAGAAATTTTTTTTACAGAAGGAACTGTTTCTTCTACTGTTTTGACATCTTCTTCATCTTCTGAGAGTGGGTCTGAGGGGATGGCAGTTTCTTCCTCTTCTTCAGAAACAGAATCATTGTCTGAAAGCTGGACCTTAGGCGGTTTTATTTCATCGTCGTAATCACAAGTGCCGTCGGCGTGGCGGGGCCAAGCAATAGTAGATAAATTACAACTATTTTTTTGCATAAGGTCATGCCATTCAGAATTAAAACTTGAACATTTTTTTACGAGAGATAATTTTTTTCCATCTATTATCAAATTAAGATAATCACCGTCAAGTTCATATTCTATTATTGACTCATAACTAGTCTTGATGGAATCAAACTCATCTATAAAACAACGCTCATAAAGACTTAATGCCCAAAGGACCTTTATTTTATTTTTATCAATGTCAATTACAAATCCTTGGGCCTGATAATGATAAAAGAAACCGTACAAACTTATACAGCTATCAGTGATAATTATTTCTGGAGTAGTTTCATAAACTTCATACCATTCAGAATCTCTTTTATTTCCTTCAGAATCTCTGTCGAAATAAGAACGCAACTTTTCATTAAAACAATTAATCCACCACTCATATTTACTTAGAGTTTCTCGATTATTAGAGTTTAATACATCATAATGATAATTAAGACACCATTTGTTAGAACTAATAACATCTGGTAATCTTGTTTTTTCAGGAAGCCCTAAATCTTTGAAAGGTACAATCAACTCTTCGTCTGTACTTTGATTAGTTACTATTAAACCATATTTATCATAATAGAGAATACTCTCAAACGCATCAGTTTCATAACAGACTGTAAATTCCTCACCTTTCTTAATGTTTATACCATCTTCATAATCATAATATTTCATTTTCACAGATTTTGTATCTCGAATTGCTTCATATGTAATATGGTAATCCATATCTTGAATCGTATATTCTCGTGATTTTTCCCTATCTCTAAAATTTTTAAAATCTTGTTGAGAATAACCATTCATAACCATAAATAAAAAAAAAGTAAAGAATAAAAACTTCTTCATTAAAGTTCCTCCCTTATAGGATTTGAATAACTATCTTCATAATCAAAAGGATTGAAACAATTGTTATAAGTATCAAATAGAGTCCCGTTTGATTTATCAAAGAATTTTGTATATGTATTTGATATGATAAGCTGAACATGTAAATGTGCCCCATTACCAGCATCTCGTTTTGCCTGAGTATCACAATCATTACAATTTCCTGTATTCCCTACATATCCTACAATCATTCCAGGGTAAATCTGTTTATTATGAGAGAAATCAATAACACATCCATCAGTTTCACTTAAATGAGCCAAAATGAAAAAATGCTTTTTATTTGATTGACTTTGAAATACAATAAATCTGCCAAAACTGGAATTAAAATAATTCCCTTCACCTATGTATGTAGCATGTATCAAACTTAATACAGGAGCTTCTGTTTTATTACTTCGATCTTCCTTTTTTACATTAGGACCATCAAAATCCACACCTGCATGTTTATGACCAGTACGATAAGAATCTCTAAAGTGCCCTGTTACAGGAGCATATCCTTTAAATTTATAAACATTGTCAGGATATTCCGATGGCATATAAGGAGCAAAACCCGGATTATTTTTTACTTCACACAAGGTATATGGAGAACAAATTGTTTTTATTGTTTTTCCCTCGTACGGATTATATTCTTTTAACCCGCATTCTTCTACCATTTTGTAAAAGGATGGAGGATAAACAAAATAAAATTTATTTTTTTCCTTGTTTATTTCCTTTACCATAGGTTCCAAATCAACCTCAGATGGAATATCTTCGATTCCTACATTATAGGTTTCTTCGCGGGCAGCTTTAACAAATTCCAAAGGATGCAGGCTTATTGTATTATAAAGATATTTAATTGCATCCATGTATTTGCTGCCATAATAATAGTTATCATACGGATCTGCATCTGCATAAAGGTAATTAGAGCCTGCCCCTTTTATGCCAAAATCCAGACATTCTTTTAATTCAGACTTATATTTTATTAGATCATTTTTTAGTGTTTTCATGTCACATTTAAAATCATCTTCATTCAATGCTGAAGTTATTTTTTTATTCCCAAAATTCATTGGCACCAGACCCTGTAAATATTCTTTAATGGGTTCTGTAATAAATTGCTCAAGCTCTTTATTAGTAAATGCAAAAATACGGTTATCTATTTCTATTCTGTTATTTGTTTCCATTTTAAAATTCTTATTCTCATATTCCGAAGGAGTTTCTGAATCAAGTTGTTCTTCAACTCCATATAAAACTTTAGAAATCAGAAAATCCGTATCCTTTTTGACAGCAAGCGTCTTTTTATCTTCTTTTGATACGTTTAAAGGTAATGCAATTTTATATTGCTGTGCTATAAAAACAGGCTCAACCAAAAATGAAATTGTATAAAAAACACGACCATTTTTCTCTTTATGCGCACTACAGTTATATTCCTGTTCAACCAGTTTTACGAGTATTATTTTTTCTATGAAATCCCTGTATTGCTGTGTATCAAGTTCGCTTTGTATTTCAGAAATCTTTAAAGTAACATTTTCATTATCTTTTTCATTTCTTATGATGACGTACTGATTATATAAAAAAATCTTTTTAATTTTATTATTTACCTTACATTTTGTTTTTTTCTCATTAAACTCTATCCCCGAAGTATTATCATAATTTGTTCCGGACAGATAAAAACAAACGTCTACTCTCAGACTTGTAATCAAATCATCTGATAAATTTATAATTGTATCTTTGGGAAATCCCATTTCAACATAATGTCTTATTATTTCCTTACATGGCGTTTGTTTAGGAATGTTAAGAACTTTTTTTTCTGTTTTAAGGGAAGTTATATCCTTAGGAAAGAACGTGCCCCATTCAACACAAAAAATACCATCCTCTTCTACCTTTGCTTCGTTTGCAAAACCAATCTGTACATTTGGAGATATTGTCTTTCCTTGCAATTCCTTTAGATTCTTTTTTGCTTTTATTTTCAATGTTTTTTTACTAACACTGACATATCCTTCTGGTAACATGCATATGACATTCTTTGAAGCCTGATCAAACAATTCATTAAAATTTAATATTTCCTTATTTTTTAATTCAGAAACATTATTGCAGAATTTTATGGGATTTAGCAAACTCTTGTCCTGATAAACTATAAATCCATTTGTTTTATTTGTCTTCATACTCCCAAAATCATTAATTTTATATGATATGTAAATGTGTTCTTTTATATTTTCATCTGCATTAAACTCATATTTGTAACTGCCATTTAAATCAAACAGGTATGGTCTGCAAATGAAGATCCCTGTTTTGTTTGCAAAGCTGCTATCATTTACATCTTTGCCTTTATTAATAATTTTCAAACCACTGACATTCTTATCAAGATTCTTTTTTTCAAGTTTCAAAAGTTTATATGATGAATAACCCTTTTTTAGTTTGAGTTCTTTATTTAATTCATCAAATACGTCTTTTGCTAAAAGATGAGGATTTTCTACAAACGAAAGATTTCCTTTCTCATCCATTAATCTGTATGTACAGTTTTTCTGAGGCATGTAATAATTACTACCCATGTAAAATGTTGTATTTGATTCCAGACTCTCACATCCAAAAACTTTTACTTCATTTTCAATCATCAATTCTCTTTTCATTACATTAATAAAAGGAACAAGTTTTTTTTCTGCGTAACTATCTGGTAAATTATTAAAATCTACTATGTCGCCACCACCTGATGGAGTTTTTATAAGATATTTCTTTCCTATAATTTCTTTTTCAATTTCTTCCAGGCGTTGAATATCTTTTTTTTCCAAAATTAATTGGATACCATGTATTTCCTGAGCATTTGCACTTTGCACATAGTAAAAGCGGGTTTTATCATCAAGCAGAATATTTCCGTATTTTGTAATGGTTATACCATTATCCCTATATACATTTATATAACCAGTTTGTTTTTTCAAATCGTCATAACCAATGTTGTCAGATCCATGCACTATTATCTGCGAATTCTGCCATAATATGGGAGTTCCTTTTTTTATTAAAAAATCACCTGTTTTGTATTCTTCTGCAAGAAAACCGGATTTATCTTTTTCTTCATTAAACGATACAAATTTCTTTATATTCACATTTTCTGATTCAGACGAATTGTTTTTCCGTGTTTTTGTATGTGTAAGATTCATATAAAAAGAAAAATATTTAAATTTCTTTTCATTACAAATTTCTACATATTCCAGATTTTCATTTGCATAAGTCAATTCTGGTTCAATGCCTATAGGAAGAACTCCATCAAGATTATATACTTCTATTTCATCTATTTTCTTTTCCTTATTGATTAAATCATTAATTTTTTTATGATGATTAAAATTATAAAAAATTGAATAACAATATAATTCTTCTGTTGAATTATTTACCATTGGTAAAGGAATTTTATCTTCCAGAAGTAAATAGTTTTCTTTATCTTCTTCAAAACAATAATCAATTATTGTTCCGGAAATTGGAGAAAAAATTGATTCTTCTGATTTAAGTTCTACTGTTATTCCACTATGCCATCTTCCAAGATTATTTATAGGATAATACCCAGTTCTGGAACTTAGAAAAGAAAAATCTTTACTTTTTATACATTTATATAACAGTCTTTCTTTCATCTTTAATTTTTCATTCCTATTATTACATTAAATAATATAACTTTTGTTGTATTTGAAATTGAAACATCAATTTTTTGAAATCCAAAATTTCTATAATTCAACACATCACTAACATGATCTTCTTTTTCTTCCACTTCTATTTTTTCAGTATTCTTTTCTTTTACTTCTTTTGGAATAAAAAGAACTTCATATTTGCCAGGAATTAAATCATCTTTTTCGTAAACACCATTGGATAAATCACCTGAATCAAAATCCTCTTCATTAAAGAATAACTTGTATTCAACATCATTTATTGCGTAATTTTCTTTATCTACAAATTGTAGATCTATCTTACCACTAATCTCCACATCTCCGCTTTCAACCTTCTTGCACCTGTTACCTGAAACCTCAAACTTAAATTTTGGTTTGGCGTCTAGCTTTTCGCCGTTGTAGTGGTAGATCCATTCGACGCAGGCCTGGTCATTTTCTATGTCGGCGCCAAGGCTGGCTACCTGCTTGCCCTTATCATCAAAAATGTTGAAGGTTACGGCACCCTGTACGTCTTTTGTCTGGGCATAGAGTTTGAGAGTCTGGCCTACAAGGCCCTTGTCTGTGCTGCTGCCGTCTACGTCCTGCCATTCGGCTTTCTTAATTTCTGGTCTTACAAGCTTTACCTGCAGGCTGTTTGAGCTTTTTTCAAAATTGCACCAGGCACAGTGGGCGGTAAATATGAATTTAGGGTTGTTGTCCGGAGGCATTTCACTTGAGTCCGCACGGTAAAGCCATTTTGCACTTACACTGCCTCCTTCTACCGTAAGCGGGAACCTTGCCAGAGGAACGCTGTCTTCCGGTCCTTTTCCTTCCGGGAATACCTGAAGCGTTACCATGTTTCCGTCTTCTATGTCCTGTACGCTTGCGGTAAGCTCTGCTTCTTCTCCTTCTTCTGCACTTGTAACGGACCATTTTACGCCTGAAAACTTTGGTTCTTTCTTGTCTTCTTCCTGTTCACGCTCCCAGTCTTTGGTATTTGCAGGATTTATGATCACCGGCATGGGTATGCTGGCTCCCGGAGCTATGACTGTTGAATTGTTCTGCATGCCAACGTCGTTACAGGTTGTTACCTGGCTTCCTATTACTGCGGCTTCCTTGCCGTTTATCTTTACCTTGCTGCTTGTACCGCCGGTTACCTTGCCTTCTTTCTTGGGGTTTTTCTGGAACTTGATTGTTCCCGGCAGCTGCATGTGGGTACTGTCGTCATGCTTTGCCACGCTGTCTTTGGTGGCACACTTTTTGTCCTTTATCTTTACGTTGTCAGAAAGTCCGTCCTTGAGCTTGCCTATAAAAGGATGTGGCAGCGGGACGTTTGCGGTTGAAGTTCCTGCAGGCACAACCATTATGTGGGTGTCCATACCTACTACCTGATTGCCTTCTACTGCTATCTGTTTTCCTTCGGCAGTTACTCCTTTTGATCCGCTCAGCTTTATGTTCTTGCCCTTGAGCTTTATTTCCTTGTCGCCTGTTATTCCCGTGTTTTTCTTTGTCTTTATGCTCATTGCGTCTTTACAGGTAAAGGTTGTTTTCTTCTGCGAAACTGTTTCTAGGTTTTCTTCCGTCTTGATTATGAGCTTTTTACACTTTATGTTTATGTCGCCAAGTTCATTTATTATTTCTATGCCTTTGTCTTTGGTTATGCTGCACCGCATCTTTCCCTTTGCGGTTTCTATATAGATTCCTTCTTTTCCGTCTTCGTCTATTATTTCTATTCTGTGATTCTTTGTCTGCCAGAGGTAACTTTGGTTAGGTTTTTCTGTACTAAGTTCCGGCGGCAGGTGTTTCTGGTCATATATACAGCCGAGCACGATTCCGTGTACATAGTCGTTTTCGGGGAAGCATACTATTACCTGGGTTCCAAGCTCTGGCAGCTGCCAGAGCCCGTTCTTACTGCTTTTCCACTGTCCGGACATATGGTACCAGGGACTTACACATCCCGGGGCTACAAGATCCATCTGAACCCTTATGCGGCCCAGGCATTCAGGGTCTTTGTTGTCGGCAACTATTGCATGTATAAATGGATTTCCTTTCCGGAATTGCATATGATTGTATTCATACAGATTCCTGTCTGACGGGTTAGGATATCTTTTGAGAAGTTCTTTCTGTTTTTCTTTTAGATAATAATTCATTTATGTACTTTTTTATTATGAATTTAAATTATACCACACCTTCTTCCAAAAAGATACAGCAATTTTTTTCTTGCAAATCTTTTTTCTGGTGGTATTATGAAATTGTAATCAGGAACGAGATGAGGACGTACACCGGTTACTTGGTAGGAGGCAAATATGAGGAGTCCGGAAATTTGACAGAGCGTGGTCAACGCTCAAAGAATATGTGGTACAAAAAGACCACCAGCCGCTTAGTGCTGGAACAAAATATAGTGCCAGTTCTTAGATAACTGAAAGCACATTACAGGGCGCAGTAAAAGCGCCCCTTTTTTTTAACAGAAGCCTTCCGCCTTTTTTCAATAACACTTGCGGAACGGACATTTATAATGTATTATCTATATATATATTATTTATAGGAGCATTTTATGTTTAAAATCACTGATAGTTGTGTAAACTGCGGAGCCTGCGAGCCAGATTGTCCGGTTGGAGCAATTTCAGAAAAGGACGGAGCACGCGTAATTGATCAGGAAAAATGTATTTCCTGCGGTACATGTGTTGCTGACTGTCCTGCTGAAGCTATCATCGAAGAATAAAAAACTTTTTTAGAGGGGAACCATGCGGGCAAAAGGCAAATTCATTGTATTCTTAAGAATCTTGCTGCTGATTGCGGCTTGCGTTGCTGCAACCATTGTCCTGGTTTTCCCTTTATGGAAGTTTTCTACTTCTGCCCCCCGCATTTATACCCTTACGGTACTTCTTCTTGCTGCCGCCCTTATCCTTTATTTTATAATTCGAAAAATCTTTTTTAGAAAACGGAAGTCACAATGAAGCTGCTTAAAAAGATTTCTACAGCAGTATTTCTTCTTATCATATTCAGCCTGACTCAGACCTTTTTGTTTGCTCAAAGCGAAGATAATCCTCTTGTTATTAATACAGAAGAACTGCCTGAATTACAGAGGCTTAAAACCGCAAGAGGCAACCCTATTTTTGACGAATACAACCGCATTGTCGAAGATAATTACAAAATCATAAAACGCAATAGCAAGCCTGATTTTGTATTTTTTGTGCATACCTTTACCCAGGATGACAAGGCAGACCTGCACTGGAGCGATTCCCAGCTTATTTCTCTTGCATCACGCTGCAACATTTCTTATGACACCTTTGCAACCCTTAATAAAATTCAGAATTCAACAGATTCACTCATAAATAAAAAAGTCATAATTCCAACAGTTCCGGGACTTTTTATAAAACGCTATGTTGACGAGAATTCCACTGCCCTGGAAATCCTTTTACACGAAAAATATGCAGACACTCAATTAACAGATAAAGACTACTATTTTATTATTGATGGTCAGGAATATATTTTCCTTGTTAACAAAAAGTTTTCTTCTACAGAAAGATTCTATTTTCTTGATTCTTACCTGGGCCTGCCCCTTGAAAAAGGCAGCTTCTGGGTTTCGTCGGGCTTTGGCAAAAGAAAAAATCCGATTGACGGTCAATGGAAAAATCATAACGGAATTGATTTAGCTGCTCCTGAAGGAACTCCGGTATATGCAGTTAAGGATGGTTATGCCGCCTACTGTATTGAAAAGGATCCTACCTTTGGAAACTATATCATCCTGACTCACGATACAGGAAAAATGACCAGTGTTTATGCACATTTGTCATCAATTTGCATAAATCAGTATCAATTTGTAAAAAAAGGTGATATAATAGGATATGTTGGACATACGGGATTGGCTACAGGAGATCACCTGCATTTTGAAATTCGCCAGGGTGGAGTTGCGCAGGATCCGGAATCTGTAATAGATTTAAAAAATTAACTGAAAGATTTTGCAGAAAGGAAAACCCGATGTATGCTGATATAAAAAGAAAATTCATTTCCTCTTTTCTTTTGACTGCTCTTGCATTCACCTGCTTTTCATCATTATATGCAGAGACCTTCCGTGTGGCACAATGTCATATTGTTGAGCTTACCGAAGATACTTCATTTACTTCTACAAAAAAACTAGGTCTTAATGACGCTCTTGCAGTTTATCTTCCGGAAGACAGGCTTTTTCTGGAAGGCATAGAGTTTAAAATGGAAATTCCCGAGGATATGGCTATGTGGCGGGACTGCTGCGGTGCCTATATTTATGACGGAATAAAGCCTGCCCCTAAAGCCCAGCAGATTGATTATTCGGGCAGCAAGATTTTCTTTGGAGTTGTTCCGGGCAAGCTTTCATGGATTTTACAGCTTCCTCTTACAAAAACTGCCCAGTTTAAAACAAATCAGTATACAAAAACTATAGAAGCTGTTCCTTCAGCCCAGGGAAACTTTGTATTCTTACGCCTGCAGCAGGTAATGAAAGGTGTTCCTGACGAAGTAATGAATGCAAAAATAACAATAACAGTTCGTCCTATTTTGAGTGACAAGGGACTTCTAAAAGTAAAGCTCACTACCCCACAATCAGGCGAAAGTAAAAATGACGGACAGAATGAAAATATTTCGATTTTTATAGACAATAATCCATACCTTACTGCCGATGCACAGAAGGGCTTTGTTCTGGGAACAGGAATCCACAATATTTCGGTAATTTCTGAAAATTACAGAACTGAAGTCAGAAAAGTACGCATTGACCAGGCAAAAACTACAGAGCTTGAAATTGACCTTAAAAGCATTGAACCTATTGTGATTATTACCGCGCCTGAGGGTGCAACTGTCTACTTTGACGACGAAAAGTTCGAAGACCTGGGCAAAGAAGTTGTAATTACAGAAGGTGACCACAAGATCCGATGTGGAATTGGCGATTATGAGATTGTCCGCACCATTTCCGTTACCAAAGGCCGCTCTTATAAGGTAAATCTTACCGTGGACCTTCAGATTTCTGAGGATGAGTAAACCCCACCCGCCCGCCTCCGCCTCCTCCGCCATTGCGAGGAGCGAACGAAGTGAGCGACGTGGCAATCCAGTCATGTGAATGCCCTATAACAAATACGTCAAATCTTCCCAGCTTGGATTTATTGATTCAATCAGACTCATTTTCTTTTTTCTGGAACCAGCTTTTATTTGTTTTTCTCTTTCTATTGCCTGCTTAATATCATTATATTCTTCATAATAACCCAGTTTGTTTACATCATATTTAGATGTAAAGCTATCATAAACTTTGTTTTTGTGTTCATAAATCCTTTTCTTTAAGTTAGAAGTTACCCCAGTGTATAATGTGCCGTTTCGTTTGTTGAATACAATGTAGATATATGATTTCATTATGCCTCCTGGTACATGGATTGCCACGCCACTTCGTGGCTCGCAATGACGAAACAACACGTCATTACGAGGAGGTAACGAAGTGTACGACGTGGCAATCACACAGTCATTCACGTCATTGCGAGGAGCAAAGCGACGTGGCAATCCACATACAAAAATAAATTATTTTACATATATAAATTTGAAAAAAAAGTGGACTTCTTACAAAAAAACGGGGTATATAACATAGATTTATTGATTTTTTTTAACTGGATTGCCACGCCACTTCGTTACTCGCAATGACGGATGAAGACATTAGGGCGGGCTCTGGATTGCCACGCTTCGCTCGCAATGACACGTGGGTGGGCATATAATGATGTATTTTTTTTAAATTCCATTAAAGATTTAGCGTATAACACCCGATATTTAAAATATCAGGGACATTTCCCCTCCCACCCATGTCCCTGATTGCCTAATGGGCATGGCACGGTCTATCCGTGCCTTTTTTTTTGGTTGAATCAACACACATTTTTTACTATAATATACTTTATGATTAAGGTGAAAAAATCAGCAGTTGTGTTCTTGAGTCTGCTTTTTGTATTTGCCTGTGGAATGGGCGCTGCACTTGGATGGACACTTTCGGAAACACAGAACATTAAAATCTCGGAGTATTTTACAGAGTGTGACAATGCTCTGCCTACAAAACTGCTTGATATAAATGGCGAAATCATCCCAGAGTTTTCTTCTGATGAAAAACGCGAAATTATTGCTTACAATGACCTGCCTCAGCACATGGT
>JAEEGJ010007753.1_pt1 | contig 30312 bp, 15 predicted proteins | sample 8958761 | NCBI WGS metagenome assembly JAEEGJ01 (sample SAMN16246546, study PRJNA631951) | gut metagenome | biome: gut microbiome; feature: rumen; material: RS-attached | host: Bos | place: Iran: Karaj | collected 2018-10
TAAAAGGCCCTTTTTGCCGAACGCCTTCGCGTGGGCGTTACGAAGCAAGGGCTTGGACATTCCATCAAAAAAAGCACTTAAATCAAACATTATGCACCTTAAAATAGGAAGCCAAATATAATAAAAATCACGCGGTTAGTTAAGGGGCTACTCACGTGAACAGTGGGTGAAGGAAGTCACTCCTGATAGTAATCTCTTGTAGCAGGAGCGATTTCGCAACGGAGGATAGGATATTTAATCTTTTTCGAAATATTAAATGGCCGATTCATCGCAGAACGAGCCGATTTCATATCAAGACAAGGGATATCTATAATGATAGTTTGACTTTTTTGAATTTTTGTAAAAGGATCATAGACGCTTTCTGGAGGAATCCGACAACTATTCCGATCCATATAGTTTGAGTCAACCCAGGATAAGGTTATTGAATCTATTTTTGCTAATTCCCAAATTTTCATATAACGGGAACATTCCTTCTTCAGAAAATGTTTTCCCTGATTGCTATAGATTTTATTATTCGGAGGGACTAATTTAAAATAAATCTCATTAGAATCCGTTTTTACATAATACGGATGATGCCCACCCCCTGACCAGCATTCATTTTGATATTGATGCGATACGCTCACATGCAACCCTTTCGAGTCTGCATACATAATTTCACCCTGACATAAACTTTCTGCAAACAAGAAACTTTGAAGGCACAAAATGGATATCAGAAAATATTTGGGCATATTTTTCATATTTCAGATACAGGTGAATTTTAAGAATATACAAAAAATCGTTTGTACTGATTAAAAAGGAAATGCCCGCCGATGGCGGGCATGACAAAGTTCAAGATGACAATGTCGCGGGTTACTTCACGAAGCGTTCGATGTCGGAGACGGAGCCTGCAATGCGGTTCTTGAAATTCCAAATGCGGGCGAAGGTCTTGCCGTAGCGTTCGAGGACAACGCGGTTGTCCAAGATGAGGACCTTGCCAGAATCGGAATCGGAACGCAAGAGGCGACCCATGCCCTGACGAAGTTCAATGTAGGCTTCCGGGATAAAGTAATCCTTAAAGAAGTTCTTGTTCGCAGCCTTCATCTCATTCGTGAGTCCGGCGACAAGCGGATCGCTCGGGTTCGGGAACGGGAGCTTCGTAATGACGAGCAGCTTGAGAGCATCACCCGGGAAGTCCACGCCTTCCCAGAGGCTCTGGCAGCCGAGCAAGCAAGCGCCGCGTTCCTTGCGGAACATCGCGACAAGACCATCGAGCGAGCCATCGACATGCTGGCAGAGCAAAAGCTTGTTGCGTTCAGCAAAAGCCGGGGCAAGTACGGCCTGAGCCTTCATCATCGTTGCAACACTCGTGAAGAGCACCATCGTGTTTTCTTCGACATTCGGGAGCACCTTCAAAAGCGTATCGTTCAAAGCATCGCCAAATTCCGGAGCCGAAGGCTTCGGGAGGAACTTCGCGACCATCACGGAGCGGCGTTCGTTCACGTCAGACTGTTCCGTATAGACGCGCACAAACGGCTGTTTGCCCAAGCGCAAATTGTCCATGCCCATCTTCTGCAAGAAGTACGTGAGGTCGGCCTGCACAGAAAGCGTTGCCGATGTAAACGTTGCAGACTTGATCCACGGATAGAATTTTTCTCTCCAGACATTACCGGAATGGAGCGGGAGCGCATGCAGCTTGATGGTATGCGGGTTGAACGGTTCCTCCATGTAGAAGACCCAATCGTTACGGCCCGCCTTTGTGACAAATTCAAAGTCAGAGATGAAGTGGCTGATTTCAGTCATGCGGCTATCGAGATCACTCACGATACCCTTGAGGCCGTCCATGTTCGCAGTAGCGGCAACGAGCTTTTCGGCAAAGCCACGTGCATTATTGTACTGCTCGAGGAACGTTGCCGGGTCCGCTTCGTATTCAGCGAGGATGCTATTCGTGTACGTAAAGCCGCTACGGCCATTCTTCTGCTTGGCAAGCTTCTTACCGATTTTCATGAAGAAGCGGTGCAGAGCCTTTTCGGCTTCGCCAAGAGCTTCAGAAAGCTTGTCGCAGAGTTCGTGAAGTTCCGGCTGTTCTGCCGGGATACGGCTTGCAATTTCTGCAATGAGGCCATCGCCACCCGCCTTGGAAGGCTCAAGCGTCTTCGCGATATTTCTGAATCCGAAGAACGAGATAGAACGGCCAAACACCTGGTTGCTGATTTCGGGCAAGCGGTGGGCTTCATCAAACACGATGTGTTCGTAAGACGGGAGCAACGCAAAATCGAGTTGCAAATCCGAAAGGAAGAGCGAATGGTTCACAAGCACCATGTTTGCATTCATGGCCTTGCGCTTTGCAATGAGCGCCGGGCAGTTTTCGTGATGCGAGTGGTTTTCGCCGTTGCAGCAAGAGGCGCTGCACGAGAGCTTGGACCAAAGCACACGATTGCGGCTCTGGCTAAAGGAATTGCATTCGTTGATGTCGCCCGTTTCGGTCGTCAAAACCCACGGGATAAGCGCCATGAAGGAATCGCGTTCTTCGGCGGAGAGGAGCGTTTGCGGGTGCATCAGCAGTTCTTCGAACTTACGGAGGCAAAGGTAGTTGTCGCGGCCCTTCAAAATTGCCGGGCGAAGTTCGCCATTGTAAATCTTTGCAATCTGCGGGATAGCTTCGGTCCAGAGCTGTTCCTGCAAGGTGCGCGTTGCCGTACTGATGAGCACGCGTTCACCCGTGATAGCCTTGTTTGCGGCGGTAATGAGGTAAGACAGAGTCTTTCCGGAACCGGTCGGAGCTTCGAGCACACAGAGGCCGCCCTTGTACATGTTGCGTTCCATGACCGAGGCAAAATCCTGCTGGTTGTGGCGCGGCTTGTAATCATCGACGACAAACGAGATGAATCCACCTTCCTTGAAGAACTCGCTCACACGCGGAGCCTTGGACTTGGGCAAAGCTTCCAAAGCAGGGGCTGTCGGCAACTTGTACTTCGGAGGAGAAAGCTTTTCAACTTTTGAAGTGAAGAGCGTCTCATAGCCGGAACCCTTCGCCACTTGAGAAAGGGCGTCGTAAATCCACGGGTCCATCGTCGAAATTTTTTCGAGAGCCTTTACGAACAAGCGGCCGCAAGCATCTGCATCGGGCAAGGCACGGTGGGCGCGGCTACGTTCAATTTCGAGTTCCTGCACGAGCGTATCGAGGCGATGGTTCGGAACATTCTGGAACGCAATGCGAGAAAGCGTGAGCGAATCCCAAAACACGTGGGAATCGTAAGAAATCCCGACCTTCGTAAACGTCTGCTTTAAGAACTTGGAATCAAAAACGGCATTGTGCGCCACAATCGGGAGGTCTCCGACAAAGGAGCAAATCTGGCCTGCAATCGTTGCAAAGTCCGAAGCGCTTTCCAAGTCGGCCTTGCTAATGCCGGTAAGCGTTTCAATGAAGGGGCGGAGTTCCACAGCAGAGGGCTTCACCAGGAAATCGAGATTTTCCTTTGGTTCGCCATTTTCGAAGCGAACGAGCGCGACCTCGATTATTTCATCTTTTTCGAAATCGAGACCTGTCGTTTCCAAGTCAAGCGCTACAAATGCGGGAATCTTTACCATCTTAATCCATCCTTTATGGCAATGCCGGCAGTTTCGGCATCAGTTGTTCTAAATCGTTCGCTCCACTCTTTATCTTTAAGGTATCAAGCGGAGATCGCCAAGCAGAACCGTATTTGAAAGGTTGCAAGGATCCGCCATTAGGCAAACCCGAGCCGTCTTCTGCATAATAATAATCAATAATGTAACCGCCCTCAACGAGGTCGTTAAATGCGAAAGCCCCATAACGGGAACACTTTGCATATTCAAACTTTCCGGTTTCAACAGACTTGAGGCGTACAATAGCGCCATCCTTTGCACCAGGGATACGGCCAACCATCGAAGCGAGTTTCAACTTAGAAATCGTCTCAAACGTGAGTTTGCCCTGATACTTTGTTTCAATCACCGTATCACGGACGCCATTGCTATCGGCCTTTGCCAAAGTCGTATCCTGATAGCCACGCAACAGCGTAAACTTGGAATCGGTCGGCCACGGGGCATCACGCAAAACAAGATAGCGGACCGGGTCGAGCTTTTTCACAGAAACCTGAGTCGTATCCTTGTTTTCAACGAGGAAGAACAAGTCCTTCAGGGAATCGAGCACCGGCTTATTGTAAATCACGACTAGGGAATCATCCGGGAACGCATTTTTCGCCTTCCCCATCACCTTGACCGTCTGGATAGACGGAGGGAGCGTATCGCCTTCCATTTCCTTCCATTCAATTTCAGCGTAATTCCTAGCCGTATCCAAAGCGCGGTTCAATGAATCGTGACCATTGAGGCATGTAAACTTGTACAGGACTTCGTCTTTCGGTTTCGGATCAAAGTAGAAACGCGGAGCGTTTGAAGTTCCGAGATACACAAGCCGCGGATAAAGCGTATCGCCCGTGGACGAAGAAAGGTAGCAGTTGGAAGTATCGGCAAAGGCGGAATCAAAATACACACGGCGCGTAAAGTTGGCTTCGAGTATATTTGCAAACGGCTGATTTACGTTATCCATTTCCAGGAGAGTCGTATCCTGATCGGCAAGCGCAATCCACAAAGTATCCTTGGTAGATTCGTCAAGATTCAAGTCCGATATCCACACGCCTGCAAGTTCCAACGAAGGTTCAATCTTATGGTTGCCATTTGCATCGACAAAAGCGACGACACGGTAACGCCCCGCCTTGAGGCCCGTAAACGTGAAACTGCCAATGCTATCCGCTGATGTGAGGTAAAGCGGTTCTTCCTTCGTGAGCATCGGGAGGGAATCAAGCACCTTCGTAGTCGTATCGCGGTACTTTTCAAGGTAGCGCTTGGACTCACGTTCAGGCCCCATCAGATAAAGGCCGACGCTCGGATAGGCTTTTTTGCGGACTAGGGAATCGCTCACCATCACACGCCCGCTCAACGTAAGCGAGTCAATCGTAGCGCCCGTCGAGAACACAACCTGGAACGGCTTTGCAAGAGCGTTTCCGCGCAAGTCCTTGATGCCGCCCGCAAATGTCACGGTATAAGTCGTACCGGTATCGAGTTCCGCACGTGAATAGACTTCAAGCGTCTTGCCGTGAACTTCGTAACGCAATTTTTTTTCAATCGGGGGCGAGATGGTGATGGCCCCGCGCGGAATTGAGGCGTTAATCCATTCGTCAAATTCCAGTTTCACATAAAGTTCATTCGGGTGGTTTGCCGTCTTTGGCGCAGGCAAGACTCCGGCCACACGCGGCGGGAGCTTATCTTCAGGGCCGCCTGTCGGAGCCACTTGCGTTGCACAAGCAGCGATCATCAGGCACGACGCCAAGAAATATGCCACACTCGAAAACTTCATTTACTTAATCAGATCAATGATCTTGCCTATGCGAGTGAAACGGATGCGGAACGGGATGCGCCACCAGGTCAGCGGATTTCCAAGAGCAAACTTGCCATCGTCATTTTCAAATGAGAAGTAGATGACAAAAGCCTTTGCGCGGATATTGCGCAGAGAGACGAGCCCCCAGTAGCGGCTATCGGCAGAATTGTCGCGGTTGTCGCCCATCATGAAGAACTGCGGGTACTTCACAACGTAACGGTCAATCTTTTCGGAACCCAGATAAAGGTTGCGCTGAATTTCAAAATGGCTCTTTTCGACAACTTCAGCAGAATCCGTAGAATCCTGGGCAGGCGCCGTTACATTCAAGCGTTTCACGTTGCCTTCAAGATCCTGGAGGATGGAACCTTCAAACGACACGTAACTGACCAGGCGCGTAAAGCCGCTATTCAACTGCGGATCGTGCGGGTCAATCATCGGCAAGAAACCAATCTTTGCAAGTTCCTTGAAATAGCTGAACGGCATAGCACCGGACAACGTATCGCCCAGCGTAAGGCGCTGTTGGCGAACCGTCCTATTGCGATCATACATCGTCTGCAGCAAGAGACCGCGATCGTTTTCGATAGGGAACTTAAAGTCGTTAAAGACGTAATTGTTGTTCTCGCGGCCATTGCGCAACAGCGAGAGATCCAGATACACAGAAGAATCCGGATTTTCCTGGGCCACGAGCGAACGCAACCACCAGAGCTTTACCATCGGGAGAGAATCAACATAAAGCGTATCGCCCACAGAAGGCACCACAAATTCTTCAACTTCGTCGCGCGGCGAAAGCGTGCGCATACTTGCGGTCCACTTTCCGAATGCGGGGAGCGAATCCTGACGCTTGCCGTTCAAGAAAAGCTTGCCGCCATGAACAGCAACGGTATCGCCACTCACGGCGACACAGCGCTTGATATAGTCCTTCGGGCCATCGGCGTAATGCACAATATGCGGCTGACCATTTTCAGGAGCATGGTCCCAGTAGTAATTCCCGAGCATGAGCGCATTGAACAAGTGCGTGTAGCGCTTGGGATTGTTATCAGGGTATTCCGGTTCGCCCGGATAACGGAAGATGACGACATCGCCATGTTTCGGTTCTGCATATCCCGGGAACTTCTGATTCGAGAACGGAATCGGGGAACCATAAGTAAACTTGAGGCCCAGCAAGAAGTCTCCCGTCTTGAGGGAATCTTCCATAGAACCGCTCGGAATCTGGAACGCCTGGATGACGTACTGGATAACGATCAACGCAAGGACTACGGGGACAATAACTTCACGTGTAAAAGATTTCAGAAACTTCTTGACTGATTTTTTTTCAGGTGTCTGTTCCATCAGGGCTCCAAATTACAGACTCTTAACGGTCTTAACAAAATTGCGGCTCACGGTAATCTGCGTACGGTTCTTATCGCGCAGCACAATGCACAAGCGGCCCGCATCGTTCTTGCGGATTTCGGCGATATAGTCAATAGCCACCAGGTGCGCACGATGCACACGGACAAACTGGCGCGGGTCGAGACGCTTTTCCAGTTCCACAAGCGTCAGGTCGATGATATACTGCGAAGTGGTCGTATAGGCAGTCGTGTATTTTTCTTCGCTCTGGAAACGGATGACCTCGTCCATGTTCACAAGCAAAATGCGGTCGGACTGCTTGACCTGCAAGCGCTGCATGTAAAGCCCGCTCGAGCTCATCAGCTCCTTGAACTTGTCCCACGAGAAATCTGCCGGAACGCCCTGGCCTTCTTCGTGCGGCATGCGCTTACGGAGCTTGCCCATTGTCGCCTGCAAGCGCTCAGGGTCAATCGGCTTCAAGAGGTAATCGACGACATTCTCTTCGTAAGCGCGGAGTGCAAAGTTGTCGTAGGCCGTGGTAAACACGATAAGCGGGATATCGTCTTCGTTGAGCGACTTCAGGACTTCAAACGCATCCATGTCGGGCATCTGGATATCAAGGAAAACGACATCCGGATCAAGCTCGTGAATTTTCTGGATAGTCTGCGCCCCGGAAGAGGCTTCGCCCAAAATTTCAATTTCGCTTGAATACGCTTCGAGCAGGGAGCGCATACGCACGCGAGCTAGCGGTTCATCATCGGCAATTAACGCAGTAAACATATTCTCTCGCTCTTATTTAATCTTTTTGTAGAAACGGACTAGTACAGCTTTCATGCCTTCGGCATCGCGATAGACTTCACCAAATTTCATATAGGCGAGGTTACCTACCCTATCGCGCTTGAACGCCCACTGTTTCGAATTATCCGAAAGGCTCACCTTTACGACGCTATCGGCAAACACAAACGTTCCACGAAGCGTATCAATTCGCAGGGAATCTTTCAAGATGGATTCAACCGCAAGGGCATTGCCATCTTTAAACAAGTCCATATCAACTACACGCTGCTTGCAATCATCACAAGGCATCTTTCCTGAATAAAAGCCGAAAACATCCGCAGGGATTTCTACGGGCGGCAAATCGGGAAGCGGTTCTTTCTTTTCTTCGGAACACGCCACAAAAAGTCCGCAAAGTATTGCGGTCAGCGCATAGGCAAACTTCATGCACAATAATCTAAAAAATTTCAGACAAGACAAAAGGAGAGCGACTTTAAAAACCGGTAGAATAGACCAGTCTAAAGCCTAGAGTCGCCTTGGAGTGAGCCGGGTCCAGCTTTTCGCGTTCCTTCGGAGCGAGTGCGGTTACCTTGTCCGACCAGCCACCACCACGAACAATGCGGTAATCGCCTGTTTTAGGACCCGTGTAATTATCGCTCTTGTTTTTCGGATAAGCGTCATACCAGTCATTCACCCATTCGGCCACATTGCCGGCCATGTCATACAGACCAAAGTCATTCGGTGATTTCTGGGCGACTTCATCGGGTCCTGAAGTTTGTCCATAATAGGCATACTTGGAAGCGACATCAGTATCCCAGTAATAAGTCATCGAGGTGCCGCCACGGGCTGCAATTTCCCATTCGTTCTCGGTCGGGAGCCTTATCGACGAAACGGAATAGTCTATGGACAAATCCACCAAAACGGAATCCTTAGAAATGGACTTGTAGACATAGGCCGTATCAAGCCCAGCCAACTTTGAGATGGCATTACAGAAGAGTGCGGCACGGAACCAATTCACATTGGAGACCGCACGTTTATCACCTTCCTTGGACTGTTGCGGCAAGTCATTCATGACAAACTTATAAATTTTCTGGGTCACTTCCGTTGTCGCAATAGCAAACGAATTAACGCCAAAAGAATTTACACCGCGAGTAATAGAGACCTTGGGGATTAGCACCCAGTCAAACAGATTAAAGATCGAGGGATCTATTTTTGAAGAATCCTTACTCGAAGAGGAGCTGGAATCAGAAGAAGGCTGGCCACCATTGTCTATCGGGAAAACAACATCACTTTCAACGGCATCGCCACTAGCCGTACACGCCACGAACGGAACGGACACGCACAATGCAAGCAAGCCTATCTTCACATAAGATTTACGCATGATTCAGTCCCCTTTGCAAAAACACTTCCGCTAGCGGACAACGCCCACGCGGTAAAGTTTCTGCTTCGTCTTGCCACTTTCGAACTTGACCTTTAAGCGAGCCGTATAGACGTCACTGCCGAGGTTACGCAAGTCGAGATTGGCCTGGTTCATGCCCGCAACGCCATCCGGAATGTTCGTCTTAAACACGCAGAGTCCCGTAATGTCGTACAGTTCAAGTTTCACCGACTGCGGCTTTGCGCCAAGATCCATGCGGATCTTAGCCTCGCCTCCGCGAACCGGGTTCGGGAAAATGAAGAAGTCCGTGATTTCATCCTTCGCCTTTGTAGCATTGACATCACCAAGCTTGGATGCATCGAAGAATCCCGTACGTTCGTTGCCCGCCGCAGGGAGCGCCCACGCAGCGGCAGCCTTTTCGGTACCAGTTGCGGCCTTGTCCAAGCGGAACGCCGTCACACCATTTCTGTGGAATGCATAAAGTTCCGGACCCTTGGAATCCTTGACGGCATCGGCAACAAAGATGCTCATCGGAACATTCTGCGTGAGCGAGTCCGTTGATTCGTAACTGCCCGCCGCAATCGGGAAGCGATCAGAAACGCGCTTGCCCTTGCCCGTGTAAGCATAAACAAGACCATCGCTCGACGGCACGAGAATTTCAGGAATCTTGTCGCCCGTGACATCGACGATCAAGGGATCGCTATGGAATCCGGCAACAGGCGTGCCACGGTTAATCGTCACCGGGAAACCGTCTACAGGGACGCCAAAGCGGTCGAGCGCGTAAACGAGGTTATCGCCAAGGAACACGATTTCCGGATAGCCGTCGCCATTGATGTCGCCAAGAGCGATGCCAGACGTTTCGTCCTTGAGGCCGCTTGTGCCACGGGAACCGCGCTTGTATTCACGAGACCATTCCGCAGTAAGCTTTCCTTCGCCAAGCTTGAAACCTGCAACCGATCCGCGAGAGCCAAGCATCACGGCTTCGACCGTACCATCGCGATCCAAATCTGTACAGGCCACGCGGAACTGTTCATCATTCGCCGAAGAGAGCTGAGCATATCCTGTCTGCTTGCTAAAGCTCGGTTTTTCATCAGCATGGTTTTCGAGCGCAAACTTGCGCATAAAGATTTTGCCATTTTCGCCAACGACCACGCCATAGAAGTCCGTCTTGCCGACCTTGCATAGAGCCATGTCCTGCGGGCGCAAGCCTTCCGTCGATGTAAACGTGCGGGTCATTTCATCGGTCAAGTTCACCGTCCAGAATCCAGAATCCGAAGCAAAGAACAGGTGCGAATTGGCGACAATCGGCCCCGCCACGACCTCGTTAATTTTCGGTGCGCCAGAAACAGCCTTCTGCAAATCCATCACATCCTGCACCGGGACACCGGAATTCAAAGCAGTACGCACGAGCTTGTCCTTGTGCAGCGAATAAACGCGTTCGCCATCGCTTGCAATTCCAACAAGCTTGCCATTATTCGGTCCCAAGCGATACAGAGGGATTTCACGCTTCGCATTGTCACGGGACACCGTTCCCTGCACAATGGACGTATCCGAAACCGATACTTCATCGCCAAGGGCGTTCATCGCCTGGAGCGTTCCGTCTTCGGAGGCAAACACAATTGCCTTACCCGTCTCGTCGTCTTCGTAATTCACAAACACCGCACCGCGCACAGCGTTTGCAAGGCCGACGTTCTTCGGGAACTTCGAATTTGCAATGCTGCCGTCATCGATGCTAATCGTCACGCGAATCACAGGAGCTGCAAAATTGATAACGCTATCGCCAACAAACGCATTCGCCGTCTTTTCGATACGGGCATCTTTCGGCACATCTACAGAAATCTTGATTCCCGTATAGCCACCCTGCGTCGTTGCCGTATTCGCATAGCCAGTCGGGAGGATCGTCTTCAACGTATCAAACTTCTTTTTCTCGGCAAAACGCAAATTCGGAAGCAAGTCTGCACCGCTACCAAAATCATAAGTATCTTCGCCAAGTGCATTCTTGAACGTCTTGCCGATACTCAGAACGCCATCGGATTCCACGAGAGAAAGCCCGAACTGATGGTCGCGATATTCATTACCACCCCAGTAGTTTGCAATTCCGTACTGGAGAGTTTCACGCAAGTACCAGTCGTTCACCTTCCATACGGCAATGCCGCTTGCCGGGAGGCCTACATCAAAGCTGCTCACGCCAAGCACAAGGCCTTTCGCCTTTTTCTTGTTCAGTTCGCACTTGCTCTTGACGCAGATGCTATCTTCAAACACCGTATAAATGCTATCGACAATGACCTTTCTTTTCAAAGTCGTATCGTTATTCTGTTTTGCCTCGCCAAGATACACTTCCACCATGCCATCCTTGGCCCAGGAACGCTGACGGTTTTCAATCAAGATGTATTCGCTTGCGCTCAAGGCGACCTTCACAATTTCGGTCCCGAGGCCGCTACCCGCAGCGGCAATATCGACAGTCACCGGATGCCCAGCCGTCGGACGCACTTCCTTGACCTTGGACCAGCCCATGTAAGCGCGTTCCCAAGCTGCAGGCAGTACCGGGAAAAATCCGTTGCCCGCATTGTAGCCTGCAAAGTCCATCATGTCAAAATAGCCCAAGCGAGAAATTCCCTTGGCAGCGTCGTACGTATTCGGCAAGCCCAGTTCACGCCCAATCTGGTTCACCACGAAACCGTTGATACCCCAGTTGAGGCCATCCTGCGAAGCCGTTTCGCTCACCACCATTACCGACTTGAGCGTATCGATCGAAGAACCCTTCAGCACAATGCCGTTGTTCAGGGAATCTTCCGAAATCGTAACGCCCGGAAGCGTATCAGGCAGGTAAGTCCAAAAAACGCCAGAAATAAAAGAATCCCAAAAGTCGCCCGGAGTGTTGGCACCCTTCGTACCCATGCTACCGCCATCCACAAGACTGCTTGCACCGGCATGCGCAATCATGAACGCACGCCTAGTATTCGGATTCTTGGAAAGCGGAATATTGAACGGGGAATCCTTGGAACCATGAGCCTTCATCACGACATCGTACACAAAGCGAACGTAATCGCAAGTGCGGGCGGAATCGTACTCGGCCGCCTTTTCGCCCTTGAGCCTCTGCGTGCGATTGTAATCAATCATCTGCTTGTCAAGCGTATAAACCGTGGGGATAATGCTATCCTTGATGAAAAGCTCGCCATTGCTGGCCGCCTGATAGTAGGCGTTTGCAAAGCCCAAGTGTTTTTTCCAGTAATGGATACTCTTGCGGCTCCCCGAAGGGTCCAGATTGTACGTTGCCGTATCGGAGTCGAAAAGGCCCGAACCCGTCGTAAGCGAGTTATCCTTGGTTTCTTCCTGGAACTGCACGCGCAGCACAAAGACTTCGAGCGTGTCAACGGCATGCGCCAAAGACGCCAAAGAGAGAACCCCTAAAAACAATGCGAAAAACTTGGCATTTAACTTCATGATTATAATTTATAAAAGTAGGAAGTAGGAAGTAGGAAGTTAGAAGTAAAAATGAGTAGGAATTTGGAAGTAAGACAACTGCGTAAGGCGAGTGAAGCGAAAGTACAAGTAGAACGGAAAAAACGCTAGTTATTCGCCGATGCGCTGGTAACTTCTTGGAATGTTGAGGCGCCAGGTGCCAGAGCCAAACGACTTGCCACGGGTAACACGCCTCACCTGAAGTTTCAAAAACGTCGTTGAGTCACGTACAAAGGAAATTTTGGAGGGGGTTTTTACGCCCTTGAACTCCTTGTATTCCTCAATGACGAGCATTTCATCCTTGCCATCGCGGCCAAGCGTCTGTAACCACAACACTTCACCATCCTTTTCGGCATAGGTATAGCGGCGAGTCAGGACATCACGAGCTTCGTGAATTTTCACAACAGAGGAATCGGAATCCGCAGCGCCAAAAATCACGGAATCGCGCACGGAAACCTCTTCAAGACTTTCGGGAACCACATGGCCGTCAAAGAGACCCGCCACCTGATGGATATGCACAAGCGGAAGCGATGGGTCGTTCAAAAGTCCGACCATGTAACCCGCCCCCTTCATGTACATTTTTTCCGTCGGGAACACCATCTGCCAACCCTCGGGGAGCCAGAGTAACGAGGCGACACCAATGCCTAGCGAGCCAGTAAGCTCCATGCGGTAACGCTTGTTCGGAACAGAGAAGAGCACGGCATCTAAGTCTTGCGACTTGCCATCTGGAGAATAAATCGTGAGGGAGAACAGCGCTTTCAAGCTATCGGCAGGAGCTTCTACATTCTGCGCTGCGGGATCAGTCGCCAGTTTCCCGCCGGTACAGCCCGTCAAAAAGAGCGCAAGAAACAGCAACAGAAAAAGTCCCCGCAAAAAGGCGCCATGTCGAGCCACCAAGGTCATAAAAACCTACTTCTTTTTGCCAAAGAACTTCAGCACAGCAGGGTGCTTGGGATTGAGCTTCTTCAACTTGTTGTAAGACTTGCGGGCATCCTTTTTCAAGCCAAGGGCTTCCTGAATGGCGCCCATGTGTTCCCAGAAAACGTCGTCCCGGCTCATCTTCTTGCTGTCAATCAGCTGCATGGCCTGATAAGCTTCGTCAAAACGGCCCAAACGATACAGCCCCCAAGCCTTGGAATCCAAATAAGCATCCTTGGCCTCGCCATCCTTTTCAATGGCAAGCGCTTCGAGCACAAGCTTGTAGCCCTTTTCCACTTCGGCAGTCGAACGGTTCAGTTCAATGAGGGAATAGCCGTAATAGTTGAGTGTCGATGCCCTTTCATGCGGGCTAAAGTCTGTGAGCTTAATCAGGAATTCAAACTGGCGGAACGATTCGTCGTAGCGCTTGAGGCGTTCCAGGTTCATCGCCATCGAGAGGCGAACGCGGTTGTACGAGGAATCTTTTGCGAAGAACGTTTCAAGCATATTTTCGGCACGGGTGCGGTTGTCCAATGCACGAGCCTTCTTTGCAGAATCTGCCTTCAAGTCCTTTTCAAGATCCAAAGCTTCACCGATGAGCGCTCTTGAATAAATATCGAGTACCTGCAAATACTTGATCTGCGCTTCGTTCTTCATCTGCACGAGATTCGTGGAATCCACGACACCAGGGAGTGGCTTCCAGTTTTCCCAGAACTTCATGAGAGAATCAAGCAGGGGGAACGCCTTGTCGTACTTGTCGGCAAGCGCATATACAGAAGCAAGCAGCATACGCGTATCGCCGTTCGATACGGAATCGGACTTTTCAGCATACTTAATGGCCTGTGCAAGGTTCTGTTCGCTCGCGAATATGTTCACGAGACCAAGGTATGCACGGTTCGCATATTTCGGCTGTCCCTGCAACTTGTCGACAGAGGCGAGCAAGTGGACTTTCGCACTATCCATCATGCCCACATCATATTCATACTGCCCGATAAAGCAGAGCACCGCAGGTGTCCGGACTCCGTCTTCGTAATACTTCTTCCGTGCAAAGGCATAAGCGCTATCGCCCGCCATCGACGGGAGCACCATGATGGTCATTTCTTCGTCTTCGGGCTTTGCACTCGTGAGCGTATCGACAACGGCGACCGCTTCCTTGAAGCGTTTCATCGCCATGAGACCGCGCACCATCTGCAAAAGCATCTGCTTGTCGCCTGTTGCTTCGTGAGCCTTGCCAAAAAGTTCAACGACTGCAGAATCGCGGCCCATATCCAAAAGGAGCGAAAGCTGGCGCTGGAACAACGTAGAAAGGTAATTGACCTTCGGCAAAAGCAGGTCGTAGACTCGGACAAGTTCCTTTTCGTCGCGGACCATTTCAAGGAACAGACTGTAATCGTAAAGGAGGCCCATGTCCTGGTAGCGCGAGGAATCAAGCCCAAGCACAAAGTACTTGCGGCAAGAATCAACTTCACCCGCCTTCACGTAAAGGCGAGCAAGCAAGGCATACTGAGCTGCGGTGCGCTTGCCCTTAAGCTGAGAGGCCTTTTTCGCTTCAACAAGAGCAAGAGAATCCTCGCCAGCGGCCACCAAACGTTCGGCCACGCCAAAGCCCAAGTAACGGCTCGTCGGGTCAGCCTTGTAAGCCTGTTTCCAGAAAAAATCCGCCTCACGCTGGTCGCCACGCATTTCCATGTTTTTGGCAAGGAAGAAAAATTCGTGAGCCGCCTCAAGGTCCACTTCGACCTTGGGCTTTTCAGCTTTAGCTTCAACAGCCTTCTTGATGACGGCTGAATCGGCGGCAGTCAGCACAGGGGCATCAACATCAGTCTTTTTCGAAGGTGCAGAACTACAGGCGCACAAAGCCGCCATACCCAAAGAAAGCACCCATGTAAAAAAGACACGACGCATTTATACAACCCCTAGTCCGCAATAATAAAGTTCACGCGTGCGCCCGGCTTGAGATAGTCACCGTACTTCGGAGAAGTTTCGATCACAGAACCTGGGCGAGCGCCGTCTTCACTCTTTTGGCGTTTCACAGAACCCACCTTGAAACCAAGCCTATCCATCTGCGGATAAACTTCGTCCATCAGGATTCCTTCAAAATTGGGGAGCAAAACTCTACCGGTCGTAGCGCCTGCAGAAATCACGACCTTCACCGTATCGCCCACGCGAACGGTATCGCCTGCAAGCGGGATGGTACGGATAACTGCACCACGCGGGATGCTCTGGTGAGCGCCCTGGATTGTACCGCCGTTGACAAGGCCTGCTCGGACAAGCGAGATATCCGCCTGCTTCTGGCTCTTGCCGCGCAAATCAGGAATAATCACCTTACGAAGCCCGAGGCTCTTCGTGAGCCTTACCGTACGGCCAATCTTTGCCGTGCGGCCAGCTTTGGGCATCTGCACAAGCACCATGCCAGCCGGCACTTGCGAGCTGTAACGGCCTTCCTTCACCCATTCAAACTTGAAGCCCGCCTCGGTCAAAGCCGTTTCAGCGGCCTTTTCCGAAAGCCCTTCGAGATTCGGCACCTTGCCCGTACTGGCAAACGCCCCTGCAAATGCAGGCATCAAAAGCTTATCGACCATGAAGACAAGCACAATGACAACAACAATCCAAATGACGAAAGCCTTGAAAATGGCGGTATGTCTAACCTTGTTCCAAAGCGACTTTATTTTATTCATAACAAATTCTTGGGCTTAGCCCTTAGTAGCTTTTTCTTGAAGAGCATCTTCGTCAAAGATGACGATATCCTTGCCGGTCATGGCAATGGCATTAGCCCTTACCAGCAAAGAACAGATACGGCTCACCGTTTCACGCGTCGTTCCGGACATGTCCGCAAGCTGCTGCTGCGTCGGACGATTGTGAATAACAGTTACCATGTTTCCGTTGTCTGTATGGATACGGACGCCGCGTTCCTGCATCAAGTTGAGGAGCGTTCCTGCCACACGGCCAGAGACAGACATGGTCGACAAGGAGCCAATCTGCTTATTCGCCTTACGAAGTCTCTTGCAAAGTTCGCTCATGAGCGCCATGGCGATCTCGGGAGTCTTGCGGATAAGGCTTAAGAAAGATTCACGGTGGATGACGAGCAACTTCGCATCAGTCACCGTACGGACGGAGGCAGACCGGGGTTCGCCGTCAATGAGCGACATTTCCCCGAAAAAGTCCCCGCGTTCAAGGAAAGACAAAATGGTTTCGCGGCCATCGATGCCTGTCATGTAGACCTGCACGGACCCCATGGCGATCAGGTACAGAGCTTGTACCGAATCGTCCCCTTCCAGGACCACAGTCTCATCACGATTGTAGTTCTTGACGATTACCAGATTGGCAATCATCCCCAACTGTTCTTCGTTCAACTCAGAGAAGAGCTCAACGCCCTTCAACAAATCAACTGTGGATGTATCCATTTTATTTTCCCCTTTTTTAATTAGTCGAGATCAACGACGATGCTCTGATCGCGCTTAGCGCCGATAGAAATCATACCGATCTTCACGCCGACAAGTTCAGCCATGCGTTCGAGGTACTTGCGAGCGTTAGCCGGCAATTCTTCGAGCTTACGGCACTTGGTCGTATCGCACTTCCAACCCGGCATTTCTTCGTAAACCGGCACGCAACGTCCGACCTTGGAAAGCTGGTTCGGGAAGTTTTCAATCTTTTCACCATCGCATTCGTAGTGAGTGCAAATCTTGATGGTATCGAACGTGTCAAGCACGTCGAGCTTGGTGATAGCGAGGTGCGTGAGGCCATTCACCACGGCAGCCTTGCGGACCACCGGAGCGTCAAACCAACCGCAGCGGCGGTTACGACCGGTCGTTGCACCGTATTCGTTACCGATCTTGCGGAGCGTGTCGCCCGTTTCGTCCAAAAGTTCGGTCGGGAACGGACCGTTACCCACGCGGGTCGTGTAAGCCTTGACGACACCGACAACCTGGTCGATAGCCGTGGGGCCAATGCCTGCGCCGCAGCTTGCGTAACCGGCAACAGTGTTGCTGGAGGTCACGAACGGATAAGTACCCTGGTCGACGTCGAGGATAGTACCCTGAGCACCTTCGAACACGAGGCGCTTGCCTTCCTTCACTGCCTTGTAGAGCATTTCGCTCACGTCAGCAACGAACGGCTTGATCTTCTGGCCGAGTTCGAGGTAGTCCTTGATGACCACTTCCGGATCAATTTCCGGAACATCGTACATCACCTTAAATTCTTCGTTGTGGACCTTGGCCATGGCTTCGACGCGCGGACGGAGTTCGCGTTCGTCCATGAGGTCACCCACGCGGACACCGATGCGGTTCACCTTGTCGCTATAGCACGGACCGATACCGCGACCCGTAGTACCGATAGCGGCCTTGCCGGCCTTCTTTTCCTTGGCGCGGTCCAAGGTGGAGTGGTACGGGAGCACGACGTGTGCGTTGTTAGCGATGAACAGACGGCCTTCCGGGTTGATGCCCTTCGTGTGAAGGTCAGCAATTTCGTTCAGAGTCTGGATCGGGTCGAGCACGACACCGTTACCGATGACGCAAATCTTGTCCGGGTGCATAATGCCCGAGGGAATAAGGTGGAAGACGAACTTCTTGTCGCCAACTTCCACAGTGTGACCGGCGTTAGCGCCGCCCTGGAAACGCACGATATAGTCTGCATCGAGCGTTAAGAAATCTACAACCTTGGCTTTTCCTTCGTCGCCCCACTGGGAGCCGATAACAACACGATTTGCCATAAATCCTTCGTTTTATTTCTTTGACAACCGAAACGGTTTCCCCAAGGTACTTCCCTGGAGCCCTTTTTCGCCATAAAGATAAAAAAGTGACTAGTAAACAGTGGCTAGGGGTTAGAGCTTATGCCTTAAAAAAGCCTCAAAAAAGGAGGCTATTCCTAGAAGCTCCAATCCTGACCGCCTTCGTAAAATACAAATTTCTTATCTTTAGAGCATGGCTGAAGAAATTAAATCGCTTATCAAAAAACTATCGCCGCTCCTCGAAGAAGATTCGGAAGTTTTTCGCGAACTCATAACTTTTTTTAGCGGCACGGCCAAGATCAGCATGCACCGCGACGACTTGTGCAAATTTCTCCAGGACAACAGAACATTCGAAGTCGTGCGCGTGAGCGGCAAGAGCTACAAGGACTGCGTTTACGAGCTCGTAGACAACTATCCCGAGATGATGGACAGCATTGGCATGTTGCGCTACTACAAGGCGCCCGCCGGGAACATCAAGTGGGAAGAGGTCGAAGCCGCCGAAATTGCGATGGGCAACGAACTCACGATGAACGCCTACGGGTGGGAACCCGACGCCTGGACGATTTTTGAAAACAACGCCTTTGACGAAGCCACCACGCCAGAAGACAAAAAAGGCGACTACAGCCTCGTGGCAATAGTCGCACTTGATTCACTGCTTTAAAAGAGCATCACTTTCATTTATTTACATACACCTACTCAATATTGAACATCTTCGCAGGCAAGATATGCCTTGCTTTTGCAGAGACAACTTCCATCACGACAGAACTTTTCTCGCCACTCGGTAGAGTGGTAGAGATTTCAGTCTTCTTGAGCGTTCCCGGCAAAGCGCAAGACGCATCGCAATATTCCAAAGCGATCTCTGCCGAAGCCCCATTCACATTCGCATTCATCTTCACAATACGCTTAACTTTATCTGAATAGAATAGCGTTGGTTTAGAACCATCCTTAGGGAGTAATTTCCAAAGATTACCCGATTTAACCGGAGCCTTGTAATCCGAAGGAGAGCCCATCTGGCTTGTGACATCGGCAGGATTTTGCCTTGGCATGTTTTGTGCAGGGAGCGTCTGTCCACTTTTCAAGTCAATAACCTTCATACGCCCATTGTTCTGAATCATCTTCATGCGCATCATGCTAGACTCAATTGTTGTTATAGACTTGTCCGGCCCAGCATTGATGACGGACGTGTTCACCGTCTGCGAAGACATGCCCGGCAACGTCACGGTCGTCTTCATCTGCATTTCGCAGGTATCCGGAAATGCAGACTTTTTTTGGTTCGCAAAAACGGCATTTGCATCGAGAGCAAATACGGAGGATGCAACAGAAAGCGACATAAAGACAATTCCAAATAGTTTATTCATATTTCAACACCTTTTATAGCAATGACAAGAGCTTTGTTGACCGGATTGCCCCATTGACACGCAGCAACAGGTAAGTCCTGTTCACGTCTATGCCAGTCCAATCAACATGAACAAACTGGGACCCAGGAGCGAGAGTCCCCGAATATAGCGATTTAATCGGAGTACCGAAAACATTCACTAAAGAAAGCGAGATGTTCGTGTACTGAGGCAACTCAATTACTAGACCGTCATCCGTTCGATGGATTGGAACCCCATCGTCCTTCGGCCTTAAACCGTAATCAGGAACATCGGACGAATCAGCCGGAGACGCCACATGAACAATTTCGGGCCATACAGGCTCGTCGCCATAAATCCTGTTCCCAAGTGAATCAAAAACGTTCACGCCAACGGCCTCGACCATATCCCTCCCTAGCCCGATACGGCTCGGGTCATCGGAAGCATTCCAGATATCATTCCAGTTTTCGCAATGGAGCGCAATCTGCGCTATTTTGTTCCAGGAACCGCCTGATACAAGAGGTTCAGACGCATGCAACGAGACCTGCCAGCGACCTTCGCCTATGTTTTCAACCGCAGCCGACACCCCGTCAGGCAAGTTGTACGTATTGAACTCGGGCGCAAGCCCACCTTCAAGGAAGAAATAGTAACGGACATCGTAATTTTTCAACGTCACATTACCCACATTTTCAACCTTAATCTGGAACTCGCTTGCACTGTTATCATTGCGCGTCTCGGCGGCATAAACACGCGCCCTAACCTCAACAGAAACGGAGTCCTCCATCTCAACACAGGAACCGCCTATCAAGCGCTTGTCCGAATCAAGAACGATAATTCCATCGTCTTCGACAAAGTCATTTATCGCGTTTTCGACAAAAGAAGGGTCATCATACGGATTCCAAGGTGTCCAATCTTCATAATGCACACCGAAATGCGGACCGTCGCCATTGAAAACGGTTCCAGCGATAGGAATAACGCCGTTATTGAAATTCCACTCAACATACCCAGTACGATCACTTTCCGAATGGACTGCAAGGCCGGTAGTATCGTTATAAGGATAGTACGCATGCGGACGAGTCAAAGACGATTCCTCACCACGGAAATAGTAGCGGACGGAATACCCGTTAATTTGCGTATTGGAAATATTCCTCAAGCGCACTCGCGGTTGTAAAACTTTCTTGTCATCAAAACCCACGTAGCGAACATAAGTCTTGACTTTGCGTTCAGGATTTTCAAGCCCTGAATTCCATGCAATCGAGGTCGTCGGAACGTTGGCTGTAACAAGAGCGAAGCCCGCCACCTGCAAGCCCTCGGGAGCCTCAAGCGTCACCGTATGCATCCCGGCCGAGAGGTTCACAGACACATCAGAAACGGCAACAGTCTTCCAGACTGGAGAAAGCGTTACAGTTCCGGTGTAGCGCATTTCAGGAGACGGCAGGACAGAGACATTCGCAGTTGCAAGACCTGCAGACCGGGCATACATCATCACCCTATACTTGCCGGCCTTTTCCACATAGGCATCCATTGAAAGCCGAGCACCATCACGAGCCGATTCAAAATAGCGGTTGCCAGCAACGGAGCACGAGAATTCAGGCGCAAAACCATCTCCGCCATTGACCGTAATCATGGGTACAGTGACAATTTCCACAATTTCGCCTTCATCGGAAATAGGCTGCGATAGCGCAAGGACCTCATCATCCGAAAGGGCCTTCCTGTACATTCTCACATCGGCGATATGCCCAATAAAAGAGTTCCCATTATCGGCGCCCACCGAGAAAACGCCTTCAAGTTCACGCTCCATAGGTTCAGCAGGCTTTGACTTCATCAACTCACCGTTCACATAGAAATTCACTTCGGACGAATCCACTGTCACCACGACATGCGCCCATTCCTTTTGTACGGGCAGGACATTGTTATCGGTACTCCATACACGGTCTCCCTCGACAAGTTGCAGTTTGCGACCATGTACGCGCAGTTCCATATCAAGCCCACCAATTCCCTTAAAACCGAGTACCCTAAGCCAGCCGGGATTGGTAATGTTGCCATTCCTGATTTTTGCCTCAAACGAATAGGACTGCGATGTCCCGAAATCTACACGCCCGATACCAGCAGCAAGATCCGTAAGTTTCGAGAAGTACATGCCCGCATCGCCAAGCCATGGTGACGCAACACCACCGAGATTCAGATCGTGACCAGTCCCCACATACTCGTACGCAGTCCTCCCCATCCCTTCGTGGAACGGGTACCACAAAGCAAGTTCCGTTGGGTACTGATAAAGTTTTCCTGATTCGTACGCCCTTTCGGTGTGGTTATGCCCATAATCTTCAGCACGCATTTCCAGCGAGAGCTTGCAACCGCTGCACTTTGCCAGTTCACTACGGGTAAGCCTGATTATGCCCGTCACATTCCCCAATGAATCAGGAACAAGTTCAATCGGAGCACGGGGATCATTCCCAAGCGTCGAGGAAACGACCACGCGAGCAACACCCGATTCAACATCCTTGACATTGGCGCGCACGGTAAAGACACGGTCAAGAACATCCTCGCCACCCAGTACTTCAAACGCACTGATTACAGGCCGTGCCGCATCCGTACGCACGGCAGGCCCCGCAAGCTGCACATCTAAGCCTAGCACCGACCTGCCGACATAGCGGGACTCGTAACGGCCAGGCGCGACAGTCCCTACCTCGGCACCGCCAATAAGCCTCTTGCCATCGAACCTAAGCGTATCAGGAATTTTACCGCTGATTTCGGTGACCAGCGAGTTATCCCTGTAAAGCGAGAGCGTTCCCGTGCCCGGATGGTTGCACGTTGCCCCATAGGCAAGATAGCCGTTGTCAGTACCCATCCAAAGCGAATCCGAGGGCACGCTACATACAAACTGCGCAGGTAAATTCTCCTGTGAGGAGTCCGGGAACACAGCCGAAAGCGAATCCATCGCGACAAAGACAGAGAACGTGCGCGTCTCGGCAGAAATCAGGACGTACTCCCATTGCAAATTTTTATCCGTACAGCGCGATTTGGTTTCAAAATTCACGGAGCATTTCAGCGTATCCGTCCCGTTCAAGTCCATAATCGGGGCGCCCAGCCCATCTAGGAACCCGTACAAAGAATTTTCAAGCGGAACAAACTGTTTGTTCTTGAAATCCACCTTGTACAGCCTAAGCGTCTGCGGCGTCACATTCATGTCTACCATTTGCTGACGGGATATCTTCATCTGTATGCGCGGTAGCTTTGTCGTATCCTTGAATGTCATCGACGGCAACACTTCCATCACAGGACCCGTAAGCGCCATGTCCTTGAACACGTTAAAGCCGTAATCTTTCTGGACATTCACCGTACGGACGGTAAAATCTTCGGCCTTGTCGATGGAACCTATCGGGAACGTCACCGAGAGTTCGCCGTACATGGATTTCACCACACCATTATTTTCAGGCTTAACATTTGAACCCACGTACATGTTGAAATGCATGGCATTAGTCGGGCTGTCTCCGCCCCACGTCAACAAGAACTGAGTATGCCCCTGAAGTTTGTTTACATTGAACCACGCCAGATGGCAGGATCCGTCAAAATTTTTTACACAGTTCGTATCGTACTTCAGCGTATCACGAATCAGGTAGTACGTTGAATTGTTCAGGAACGACAGCGTATAGGCCCGATCATGTGTAAGATTCTTTCCCCTGATTTCAACAAGTTCCGGCGGACGCGTAACAACCGTATCCTTGAAACTGATTATACGGTCCAAGGAATCGCGAGATGCCGAAATTTCAAGAATCGGATGCTCAGTCGAATCAACTTGCAGAAGCCGGGCCGTATCAACAACGGCATTCTTGATCCACGGATTGGGCAACAACTCAGGAACAGCATCTATCTTGCAATAAAGTGACTTGTCGCAGTTGTTTGATAACGGATCTATGCGGAACGTATAGATATCACGCAACGGGAGAGTCCTTGTATCCGGGCGTTCCAGGATAGCCTTCGAGGTATCAATTGTACGGCGGTACAGGACATGCTCCATCCACGGAACCGCCTTTATATACAGATTCATGTCCAAACTATCAAAAGTCGCAAATTTGTTCCTTATCTCTTTCATGGAAACAATTACGCTGGACAATGTTATTCCGGCATCCTTATACTCTTCCTTGATTTTTTTCAATGAATCAAGACGGATAAAGAACCGACCCGGCTCAGTTTCAGAATTTCCTTCAATATAGTCATCAGGATTAAGGAAGTAACTCAGCGTAAAATCCTTGCCGTTGCGAACTTTCTTTGCATTTGCAAGCGTGTCGTCCAATGATTTCGGCGTAAAGTATTTTCCCGGAGAATTGACATAGTTCCTGAAATAATGCAAGGAGTCCGTCAAGAAATGAGACTTCCAAAGGCTATCACTGTAGTCATTGAAATAATAGTGGACTCTGGAACCAGAACCATAGTATTTATAGCAGACGCTGTCTTTATCACCCTGCGCCATCTTTTTGAAGTATGTGTACGAGGCCGAATCAGAACAAATGTTACCAATGGATTTTCGCCAAGTGGCAGAATCGGCCGGATAAGGAATTGACATCCCATTTTCTGTATCGGTTTCACTCCATAGGCGGTTCATGCCGACAAAGAAATGTACGTTGCCGTGCGTGAATACAGGCGTTTTCTTCAGTTCTTGACCTTCACTTGTCACGCTGATTTGGCAGGGATTTTTGGCACCAGTCCGCATCACAAACTTCGTAGTGTCCATTACGCACCCCGATGTGTCCTGCGGATTAGCAAGGTCACCGATAACTTTTGCCACGAAATGATGAGTCGGTGAATCATCGCCATAAAACTTCACTTCGAAACTGGACGAATACATGAAATCTTTACTTTCATCGTCAAAGTTGAACGCATTGGAACTCTCAAGAATACTGACAGGGAAAAATATCAGATGCTGGACTTCGTACGGAGTAAGCAGGCCGTAATTCGGCATCAAGCTCCACTTGTTTCCGTCAAAATAACCTGCTATGCTATCACTATTTTGAATTTCTTCCTCCACAGCATTCCAATATCCGTCTTTTCCATTTTCATTAAAAATGGTTTTATTGGTATGGTCAAAACGGATTGTGCGGTTGACAAGGTTGTCCATGCCGAAGGGTGCGTTCCAGTAGGAATCGGGGATGGTTAATCGCAAGTTAAAATAAGCACGAGTCCAATAGAAATCACTAGAATTGTTGGGATTCGGTTGCATGCACATCGCAAACATCCTTCCATTATAATTTGGCGTCAACACAACATCAAACAACTTTCTATTTGGATCATACTTACTAGAAATGTCCTCCTTTGGATATACACATACAGATTCTAAATGGCCATCATCATCTTCTTCAACTGCACAATCATCATCAAAGTTATCTGATTTATATTCGCTAGTCACAAACGGATAATTATTCACTTCGGCGTTAGTAAGAATACTTTTACATGGTCCAGGATCACGAAGATACTTTTGAGAACCATAGACCCTACTTAAACTCCATTCACATTCCTCCACAGCCTTATTAAATATATTCTGATCAATGTATCCATCACGTCCCCCAATATGTTTCCACATTTTTTTTGAACATGCTGCAACTTCTAGTGAAGCTTCTTCGAAATTATGTAAGCCTCTTTCATGAAAACCTACATTGAAAGTATTTTCCCATATAAGCGAATCTTTAGTAAACATTTTCTTATGAACTATAAAAGAATCTTTGGGTACAGAATTAAAATCGTCACAACTATAACCAACAAAACTCCAACAATCGTCTAACTTTACAGTTTGTGCATGTATTCTTGCAATAATATACATCTCCAGCGTATCCCTATGGCGCTTGATGCCGAGGCTAAAGCGTTCCGGGCGGAATCCGAGAATCTTTTGGGAACCGGATACATTTCCCGTCACGTCAAAGCGGTCATATCTTCTTGAATTTGGCAAATACCATCCCTTCATTTGAACATCTACAAGATAATCGGCAAACGGTTCATAACGATAGATGTCGTCTGCGATTTTCTTCGCCTCGGCGACGTAGAAACCGGATTGGCCGGGAGCCATCGGATTTTCAGGAGTTTCATCAAGCATTCCATTTCTAAGCTTCATTTTGAAAGAAACTTTCTTGGTTGTAAAAGAATTTGAAGGAGATTCGAATTGGATATAATACGTCCCTACAGATTGAACAATTCCCGAAGAATCTTTTCCGTCCCAGGTCACCGAATAGGCAGAATCTCCCGTATGCGCACTCAATGTTGAATCCAAAAGTGTTCTAAATGAAGCTTCATTTGAATCAAGTACACTAATTTTCACACGAGCATCAGCGTTCTTGAGTCCAAAATATACCTTCAGGGAATCTCGCATATATGCGGCTTTATTAGAATCTACAGCAACAGATGCAAGATTTGAATCTACAAGCTTGAGAGCAATATAATCCAGCAAAGTATCACGAACAACCAATTCCGCTTCTTTCTGCTCGATCTTGAGCGTTTTTGTGACGACGTTCACGAAAGGATTGTCCAGAATATTCTCGGTCACTTCGGCATACAACGTGATATCGCCGGAAGGGTATGCGCCCGAAGTGGCGATTCCGTTCCAGCGGTAATCAAGTCCGTATGCGTTCGGGTTTATGGTCCAGCCGGTCATCAGCGGAGAGACTAGCGAATCCACGTGCTCGACCCAGTAAAAACCGGGCTTGGTACTTTCGCCGAAGTAAACCGGCACATTCAACGCAGAGGTATCCTGAGGGTCCTTGCGTTCCACATAAACGCGGAAGGCATCGGAAGATTCTAGGACTACTTCGCCAGAGCCATCGCTAATCGTCATCGCACTATCGATATACGCGGGCGGCATCCATTCGGGATAATCGGCCAGATAGGCCTTGGCGGCATCGAGGACCGCGCTAAAATTGACGGGAGCATGTTCCGTTGAGCAGCCTGTTGCCGTGTTACCGGCAGAATCCACGCAGGTTTCGCCGAATTTTGCGGAGTTGTAGCCGACCTTGAGATTTACCTTGTCCAGATTCTTCCATGCGAGGTGATACTTGCCGTCCAGTTCATAGAACCAGATTCCGGTATCGGGAGATGTGACTGTTGGCGTTCCGTAATAGGGATTGTAGAAGACCTTCTCGACCGACGCGTCAAAGATTCCGCGGTGCTTGGAATCTTCGGCATACACGCGGAGCATGTAGTTGCTGTTAAACTTGTTCTTGAGGCGGACGGAGATATCGACGGGGCCGTCGTCGGTCTTGAAGGTGGTCACGTCGGAGCCGTTGCGGGTGATGGCGAATTCGACTGCGGGCTTGCTGTCGTTTGTATCGGGCGGGATTACGACAAAGTTTGTAGTGACTACGGCCCAGTCGTCGCAGGTTTCGCAAGAGGCGATGGCGAGTTCGACCGTAATCAATCTTTCGCTGCCGAAGCCATCGTTTTCGAGGTAGCCGAGGACGCCTTCGGTGGCTTGCGACATGCGTGAAACGTTGTCCGCACTCGTGGAACGGTTCGCGGCGACGACTTTCACCTTGTCCGTTCTCCATGTCGTATCGTTATCGATGCGGTAGCGGAGACGATAGACGGACGAGAGCGAATCTGCGGAACTCGCCTTGGGGGCGATTCCCACGATGGGGATGAAACTTTGGTCGCTCTGGATGGAGTCCGCCTGCGGATACGTTATTTGCGGGAAGCGTGCGCCCACGTGGAAAAGGTTCGTGCGGACGGAGACGTTGCCGGCGGCATCGACGCAGGCGGCTTCGAGGTAGCGCGTGCCACGGGAAGTATCAATGGCGGATTTGTCAATGGTGAACGTTACCGTGCCAGAGGCAAGGAGCTTGCGTTCGCCCTTGCGGATTTCGTGCCAGGAAGTGTCCGAACCGCCGAGGACGCGGTAGCTGCAATGCATGCCGGTGCGGTTCACGCCCACGTCGCCGCTTTCGGAAAGCAGGATTGTCGCGGAGAACTCGCCATCCTTGTCCATATACACGAGATGGTCGCTTGTGAGACCGATAATTTGAGGGGCGGTACGGTCAACGCGGACTCGTTTCGGAACAGAATCATAATGAACGTTTTTCGCCGCGTCGCGGAGGACGGCACGAACGCTGTATTCGCCGTCGGCCATGCGGAGGCCCGCCATTTCCGTCCAGGTGCCAGACGTACTGCCGCCCAGCGAGTCGAACACCCACACGGAATCTCCTGCACGGTCGATGACGTTCGTGTCGGGGATGTGGACAAAGTTCCAGCCAACGGTCACGGCGGCGGAATCGAGGCCATTTAGGGTGTCCATGATCGTATAGCCGATTTGCAGCAAGCTGTCCTTGGAAACATAAGTCCAGTCGGCGTTGCTGGCAGGGCGACTTGCACGGAGAGCGTCGTACTTGCCGGACAAGTTCACATAGGTTCCGTAGTTCACCATATCGGCGGCGGTGACAGCCCTGGTTTCACGGAACGTGAACGAAGGTGCGGAATGGTCCACGCGGAACTCGGCGTAAATCGTCGTGTCGTTCAAGCGGAGGGAATCAATGTCGCCCCATACAGAAGTATCCTGCGGGTTCGAAAAAATGCCGTCCACGAGGGCGTTCATCGCATGGTACGCGTTTTCGTTAGGAACGGCATAGTCAATGGCATAGGCGGCAACGCGATAGAGGCCGTTACCCATGGAATCGCGCTTGCCCTGCGGAACCTTGTCCCAAGCGATGGCAAACTCGTTCGAAGCAACGTCATAAAGAGCCGGGAGTTCAGCATATTTTGTAAAGGATGTCGCAGAACCGCTCGATGCTTTTTCAAGCGTCCAACGCATCGCACGGATATCTGAACCGTTCGCCTTGTCCGCGGAATCCATGCCATCCCACTTGAAGCGGGTAATGAACATGGAGCTGTCGGGGTTCATCATCGCGTCCGACGTAAGCGTGAACGCAGGAGCCGTGCGGTCCACCTTGAAATGCACCTCGTAGCTGTCGGTCTTACTGCTGTCAGACTCCGAAGGATTCTTGAGTTCCTTGTTGCTGATGTTCGTGCTCACCACCCAACGATATTCGCCCTCGGCGGGATTGAGGTCTTTACGTTTCGAGGCAAAGACATATTCCGAACCGTTATTGCCAATGACAGTCGCCGTGCCCATATCAAGCGAACTGAACCTTACAACGTAATTGTCGAGCGAATCGCGGAAAAATTCATCGCTCGCACCATGTACACGGAAACCCTGATAGTCCAACGCAGAGACATACGCCTTGAACCCGTCGATGGCATTTAAAACAACATCGTGCTGCGGCCATGTCGGCTTGAGCATGTTGTCCGTAGCCTTGAACAGGTAATAGAACCGCTGCGTGTTCGAAAGCCCAATCTTGTTCACCATCGAAATCATGACGGTATTCTGGTTATCCTTCTGAATGTTAGCGAGATTCCCGAAATACTTGCGGGCATCGAAATCGAAACGACCGTTTTTCTTGATGGGATGGGCAACCTTCATAGCAACATCTATTATTTCTTTTTTAGGCTTGCCGGTCGAATCCATTACCACCACAGTATCCTTGACAAAAATCGGTTTCCAAGCATCGCCAACAAGCCGCCTATAAACATCACATGCAGTCGGGTCTCCTTCCGCTTTTGTAATATCGCACTCCCATGCCACCTCTTCGTTGCTGTTGAACGTCATCTTGATTTGACGCATACGGTGCGGCATCAGATCGTCCACGACAAACGAATACTTTTCGATGAAGCCCGTCGCCACGATATCGGGCACATTATAACGCTCCACATGACGGATAGGGACGCCTTTCGGGGCCAGGTCGCCATTAGGTTTCAAGCCGTCCACGCGTTCCCAGTGGTCCACCTTCACGCCCACCTTGTACCAGTCCGATTCCGACTTGAACTTGAGCGGACTGTTACGGAAGTCGGAGTAGTTATGCTGTTCGAAAGCGCCGTAATAGACGGAGTCATAAACAACCTTCCCCAAGGAATCACGAACAACATTCCCGATTGAATCAAGTCTCTCGGCCACGGCATTATAGATGTGAGTCGTGTCGTACCGAACAGAATCTTTGCCCGTTCCAGTCGTATCCTTAACAACAAGCGTATCCACGACAATCGAATCGCGGCTGCCGTACAGACCCACTTCGCAAAGTTGCTGTTTACTCGCATCGTCAGCTTCATAGTAGCAGCCGGGATCAACAGAACGCAATGCGGAATCAGTCAAGGAAAGAGCCAGGTTCACAAACGGACGCTCGTAAAGGAAATCTTCCATGAGGTAAGGAGTACTAGAAACAGTTCTATTTAAAGACAAAGACATATATGAATTAGAATCAGCCTTCCACTTCTTTTGGAAATGAGACAATATCGGCACTCGATGCGAATAATTCAAGTCGCCAAAGCCACCGATAGTTATGTTAACTATCCCCAAATTAACAGTTGCAGCAGAAACACCCGCTATAAGAGCTGTCTTGGCAGCAAATCTTCCTGGTTGATTCCACTGCAAGGCATAATCCACTACGGCTGCCGCGAGCACAAAACCAGCCGTTATTGTAAGAATTTCTCCCGTTATTGCGGAAACATCCTCAATGGAGCCAGGGCTCGGCAGAAAACTAAGCTTAAACAGACCTTTTTCATCGCTAAAATCGCTAGGTGTGGAATTGAGCATTATGTTGCCATTATAAGACTCCTTTCTGATATCAGTTCTCGGATCATTGAATACGGCCGTTTTCTCGCCCATTCCCGAATGGCTGGGTATCAAAGCCGTACCATGGTCTTCAATCGTTATTCCAGCAAGGACACCATATACAGCGGAAGCAATCGTATTATAAAAGCGTTCAGCACCGGAACCACCATCTTTGAGATTATTATACGCATTCCCTATCGGCACACCTATAGTCTGCGGAACAGCACCTCCCAAAGAAACACCCGACCTTCTTTTCGGATCTGAAAAAGTCATGCCGTCCACACCATACAAAAGACGGAACATTGGCTGATTTTCAAAATACCCCTTTGTTTTCAAGTTTATAACATTGTCTGCAGAACCGGAATGAGG
>JAEEGJ010007755.1_pt1 | contig 30306 bp, 22 predicted proteins | sample 8958761 | NCBI WGS metagenome assembly JAEEGJ01 (sample SAMN16246546, study PRJNA631951) | gut metagenome | biome: gut microbiome; feature: rumen; material: RS-attached | host: Bos | place: Iran: Karaj | collected 2018-10
AATCGACCATGTGGAAGAACCTTACATCCGTGCCCAGATCATCACCAAGGACGATTACATCGGGCCGGTCATCAAGCTCTGCATCGACAAGCGCGGCACGTTAATCAACCAGATGTATGTGGCTGCCAACCGTGTGGAGTTGACTTTCGATCTGCCGCTGGGCGAAATCGTTTTCGACTTCTACGACAAGCTGAAGAGCATTTCCAAGGGTTACGCCTCCTTCGACTACCACATCACCGACTACAAGCCCGCGCATCTCGTCAAGTTGGACATTCTGCTCAACGGCGATTCCGTGGATGCCCTTTCCGCGTTGATCCATGTCGATAACGCCTATCCGTTCGGGCGTCGTATCTGCGAGAAGCTCAAGGAGTTGATTCCGCGTCAGCAGTTCGACATCGCCATCCAGGCGGCCATCGGCACCAAAATCATCGCCCGTGAAACCGTCAAGCAGGTGCGCAAGGACGTGACGGCCAAGTGCTACGGCGGCGATATTACCCGTAAGCGCAAGCTGTTGGAGAAACAGAAGAAGGGCAAGAAGCGTATGCGCCAAATCGGCAACGTGGAGGTGCCGCAGTCGGCCTTCCTCGCCGTGCTGAAATTAGACTAATCGTTGCGGTTGTGCCAAATGTTGTAGGGGCGAATGATTATTCGCCCCTACGTTTAATCGCTAATTTTTCACGCACCTCACGGCACAAAAATGGAGATCCGCCAACGAACTGATTGAAGGGTCAGAATGGATATTCATCTCGAAAATATAGGGTTGCGGATAGATGGAGTCGGGCCAGCCATAATTCCACGCAGGATACGGATCCGGACTAATGTTGGCAGTATCAATGACCGGCGCCGGTTTCGGATAATCGCTGTTGAAGTCGGCACACCAATAGATGGCACTCTCGTGTTCTTTCCAATGTTCCCATAGGCCACCGGCATGTAGTGGATAGTCATGGACAAAGCCCGTAGGAAGAGCGGAGAAACCTGTTTGGTTGAAATGTTCGGGCTCGTTGCCCAAATTCACGCCTTCGACACGCCAGCTTTTGTCGGCCAATGCCTTGCTGACTGAACCGGAAGTGTCCCAAAGGGAGGGATGGTTGGCTAGATAGCTGACGAGTGTCTGCCACTCTTTTGAGGTGGGCAGGTGCCAACCGTCGGGGCATATCCCCTGCGGGGTCGTTCCCGTCTCTAAAGTGCCGTTTTGCGCGGCAGCGGCGTTGTAATACACTTTGCCGGAAAAGGTTAAATACGCGGGCTTTTGAAGAAGAATGTCGTATGTACTCAGATCCGAACCGTCAGGGAGGTGCGTGACCTTAAGGTCCTGGCTCATCCAGACCTGATCTCCGATTTTCACGGTGCTATATTGGTTGCCGTCCACATCCGTAAGGGGACCGTCAGTTTTGCGCTCGCACGCGGCGAACAGGGCGAAAGCCGCCAATACCACAATACACAGCATGCCGCAGAAACGACCGCTAATTCTCTCTAAATGTGTTATCTTCTTTTTCATTGTTTTGAATTTTTGGGTCATGAATTTCTGTTGGCAAAAATACATTTTTTTCGGTTTGCAATTTGCTGTTTTCAGTTTTTGCGGGATGTTGTAGGGGCGAATAATTATTCGCTCCTACAACATCCCGCAATCCGTTATTCCCTCACAATTTTCTGGTGATATTCCTTCCGTCCGTGTCCGTCTCCCGCAACACATACACGCCCGCGGGAAGATTGGAGACATGGACGCGAATCGGGTTCCATTTTCATGACTGATTATTTTTTTTCAAAAACATATTCTGTAATAGCATCCCCAAAAGTGGAGCCAAAATAAGATAAACTCATCGAGTACTCCGGCAGCAAGAAGACCGGCGGGTACCGGGTGAAAGAAGTCGCGACGAAAACGCCAACTTCAAACAAGAAAGTCAAGAAACGGGAGAGCACCCAACCACTATAGCGTGTCTCCCGTCTCGTTCTCTCCCTCCTGCACCTTCTTCTCCAACTCCATCTTACCGAAACGTAGCGTGATACCCGCCGACACATATCGGCTGTTCATCATCTTGTTGGTGCTGTTGTTCAAGAAATAAGGGTTGGTGTTGACCGAACCGGAACCGAACCGGGCTCCCCAGTTGAAGATGTCTTGCACATTGACGAAAATGGACAATTTACGTTTGAAGAGGTCGCTGCGGAGACCGAAGTTCAGCCAGTAGCGTGCTTTCCGTTCGCTCATCAAGCTGAGGGTTGGGGAACTGTAGTTGCCCGCCACGGTGAACTGCAGCCAGTCGAAGGCCTTCGCCCAGAAGTTGAGACGCACGCTCCACGACCACTTGTCACGCTGGTCGAGTTGATGCACGCCATCGCGGTCGTATTCCATCTTGTAACCATAGTCATAGACGTTGGCATAGAGCCGCAAATTGACGAAACCCGTCGGGCGGTAGGTCGCGTTCAACGAAGCACCATAACGCCACGAAGTCCCCATATTGTAGGGCATCGAGTAACTGACCATGCGATCCAGATACTGGTCGTACTCGGAATCGGTCAGCGAACTGATTTCGTTGGTGCTCAACCGGCCGTACATCTCCACACCCACATTGCCGAACTTGTTGAAATACTTCTGCCATCCGGCCTCCAGACTGTGTGTGAAGCTGCTCTTCAACCCATTGGGATTTCCGGTGGAATAGCTGTTATCACCATAACGGCGGTAGCGGCTCAAGTCCTCCTCATCCGGATGGGACATGCGCATGGAGTAGTTAAGCTTGATATTGTGCATACTTTTTGTACGATAAGTGAGATGGATGGACGGGCGGGCGGAGAAGAACAGCGGGGCCGCCTTGTCAGCGAACGGCATATCGCTGATATAGTCGTAGGCATCACGCAACAGCCCGACCCCCAAACCTGTGCTGAGGGTGAAACCGCCCCAGCGGTGCGTCCAGTTCACGTCAGCGTTCACGTTGGTCGAGCCCCCGTTGAAATGGTACGTGCGCAGGGTGTCTATCAGCGTGCCTTCCAGGTCGTTGTAACGCTTGTAATCGTTGCTCATCTGGAAATGGCTGGTTCGCAGACCGTAACTCATCTCCCCGTTTTCGCTATAGGGCCGGTTGTAACGAGCGTCCAAATCGGCGCCGTAGCGATAACTGCGGGTAAGCAAGTAACGGTGCTCATCCAAATCGTAATAGGTGTCGTAGAACCGATTGTACCACTGGTCGCTGGCGTTGTGCGAGAACCGCCCGTTGAGGCCGATGCGCAGGTTATGCCCGTTCTTGTCGAACTTTTTGGTGTAATCAACCCCGGCATGAGACATCACCGACCACCCCTGAGTCTTGCTCAAAGAGGTATCAATATATTCCAATGAGAAAGGCGGCATTGAATCCAAGTAGAAATAGGACTGATCACGCGATGCTGCATAACGGCTGTTTGTGTTGTTGTAAAATCCGCCCGCATCGAAAGCGATCTCGCTGGTGGAGTCAATTTCGTAGTTGATGCCGAGGAAGAAGTTGGCGCTGCCATTGCGGTTGGTGTCCCGCTGGGCGACTATGCTCGACCAAGTGGTGTCGTACTCTCCGGCGATGGCTGCGTCACGGCGCTGGTAGGAGCTGGACTCCGTGGCGTTGCGACGTGCACTGTACCGTCCTGAAAGGAACAGGTTGACGCTCAGCTTTTCCTTCGTCCACATATAACTGATCCACGGGGAGACGAACGGCTGGGAAGAGCCATTGATACCGAAGCTGACGAACTGGTTGCTCTTGACGTGCGCCGAAGTGACGATATTGATGACCGCCTCGGCATCGGTGGCGTATTTCGCCGACGGGTTGGTGATGGCCTCGATACGGTCCAAAGCATTGGCAGGCAACGTCTGCAAATACGTTTTCAGATTCTCCTCCGTGAGTTTGGAGGGTTTGTCGTTGATCCAGATCTCCACGCTCGACACGCCGCGCAAGGTGATGTTGCCCTCCACATCGACCTCCACACCGGGTGCATTCTGCAAAGCGTCCTCGGTAGTGCCGGTCTGGATGGAGGCATCCTCGCTGACGTTATAGACGAGCTTCTCGCCGTCCATGGCGTAAATCGGCTTCTCCCCCTGGATGGTCACCTCGCCCAACGTGGTGGAGATCGGCATCAGCCGGATGACATCCAGATTGGTGTTGTTTTTCACTGTGAAGGGAATGTGTCTCGGGGTGTAATTGAACGTCCAGATACGCAGAATGCATTCGCCTTGCGGAATTCCTTCAATTTCGAAATAGCCGTTGGCATTGGCTGAAGTTCCTTTGATGAGCGTAGAGTCTTCGGCATCGAGCACGGCCACGTTGGCGTATGCTAACGGTGTTCCCGCGATGGAGTCGCGCAGGAGCCCCACCACTTTGAAAGTTGACCCTTCGCGTACCTTCTTCTTCGGTTTCACGGTGGGACTCTGTTGCTGTTGTTGCTGGTTCCAGCCACCACGGTCGCCGCCCATCGGGGGACGGCCGGGATAACCTCCGGGAGGTCTTCCGCCGGGGTATCCGCCGCCGGGGGGTTGCGCCATTACACAAAAAGCCGACAACAGCATCACCATTGTCAGCAAAAACATCCTGGAAACCGTTATTTTTCTTGAAAACATCGTAAAAGTCATATTATTTATGGAAAAATCGACAAAAATTGACAGAAGAACCTTGATCGGGTTTAAAAATCAAGCCGCGAAAATACGATTTTTTTTCAATGCTTTAATTTATCATGTATTAGATTTTTATGTATCTTTGCCGTTTGAAAAAACAACGAGCTTATGGCAACAACAACCATCTTGTATGCGGCTATTACAGTGGGACTTACAGGTCTTATCGCCGCTGTGATTTTGTATTTTGTGTCGAAATTCTTCCATGTGGAGGAGGACCCTCGCATTGATTTGGTGCAGGCGTGCCTGCCGAATGCCAACTGCGGCGGCTGCGGTTTCGCGGGCTGCCGTGCCATGGCCGAGGCCATCGTCAAGAACAACGACCTCAACGTGGCCTACTGTCCCGGCAGTGACACGGATAAGATTGCAGAGATTATGCACCTGAATGCGGTGCTTCACGAGCCTCAGGTTTCGGTGGTGCGCTGCAACGGCACCTGCGAACATGCGCCCATGAAATCGTTCTACGACTCCGCGCTCACCTGCGCCTTCGCCAACACGCTCTTCGCCGGCGAGAAAGCCTGTCCGTTCGGATGCCTCGGCTGCGGCGACTGTGTGGCAGCATGCCAGTTCGACGCCATACACCTCAACCCTGAAACTCATCTTCCAGAGGTAAAAGAGGAACTCTGCGTCGGATGTAAGGCTTGTGCCAACGCCTGTCCGCGCGGCGTGCTCGAAATCCGCGACAAGGGCAAGAACCACCGCCGTGTATATGTGGCCTGCAACAACAAGGAGAAAGGCGCTGTAGCCAAGAAGAACTGCTCTTCCGCCTGTATCGGCTGTGGCAAGTGCGCCAAAGTATGCCCGTTCGAGGCCATCACCGTGGAGAACAACCTCGCCTACATCGATTACCACAAGTGCAAGGCCTGCCGCAAGTGCGTCGATGAGTGCCCGTCCGGTGCCATCCTCACCGTCGGCTTCCCGCCCAAGAAAGAAGCCCCGAAACCCGAAACAGTGGCAGAACCCGTCGCCGAACCTGCACAAGCATAACTCTCACCTTTAAAAATTACCGACATGAGTGAAAATACAGTCGCATCCATAGAGCAAAGAATCGAAGACAACATCAAAGAAAGCGCCAAGCAGATCAAGAAGCTGAGCCGCAAGACCTTCCACATGGGCGGTGTACACCCCGACGCCAATAAGTTCGCCCACTCCGCACCCGTGGAGACTTTCCCGCTGCCCGATGAGGCGGTCGTCTATATGACGCAGCACCTCGGAGCCCCCGCCACCCCCGTCGTGCAAAAAGGCGACAAGGTGAAGGTCGGTCAGCTCATCGGCAAGGCCGAGTCTTTCGTCTGCGCCAACATCCACGCGCCCATCTCAGGCACCGTCGTCAAAATCGACCAAGTGGCCGACATCACGGGCTACAAGAAACCCGCTGTGGTCATCAAGCGCGAAGGCGACGAATGGGATGAGAGCATCGACACCTCTTTGGATATCATCCACGACATCAAGCTGAAAACCAAGGAAGAGATCATAGAACGGATGAAAGACCGCGGTATCGTCGGTTTGGGTGGTGCCTGCTTCCCGACACATATTAAATATATGTTGAAGCCGGAGCAGAAATGCGAATATCTGATCGTCAACGCCGCCGAATGCGAACCATACATCTCCACCGACAACCGTGTGATTCTGGAGCGTTGCGAACAGTGCATGATCGGCATCGAGATTGCGCTTATCGCTTCGGGCGCACCCAAAGCCATCATCGGCATCGAGGAGAACAAACCGCGCGCCATCGCCAAACTGATGGAAACCGCCAAGCGTTATCCGAACATTGAGGTGCAGCCGCTGAATATCAAATACCCGCAAGGGGCTGAGAAACAGCTCATCAAGGCCATCACCGGCAGAAGCGTTCCCAATGGCGCCCTGCCGATTTCCGTGGGCTGCATCGTCAACAACATCACCACGATGTACACGATTTATCTGGCCGTACAGAAAAACAAACCGATTGTGCAGACTTACACGACAGTTTCCGGCCGTTCCCTGCGCCCCGACCAATGCAAGAACTATCGTCTGCGCATCGGCACCCCGATTCTGAGTGTGCTGCAGTCCGTGGGCATTCCTGAAGACACCGGCAAGATCATCTCCGGCGGCCCGATGATGGGCAAGGCCATCGCCAACCTGGGAGCTTACACTGCCAAGGGCATGTCGAGCCTGCTCTTCATGAACGATGCAGAGAGCGTTCGCGGTGAAGTACACCCGTGTCTGCGCTGCGGCAAGTGCGTGAGCGTCTGTCCCATGGGACTGGAACCCTACATGTTGCAGACTTTCACCGAGCTGAAACGCTGGGATGACACCGAGAAATACGGCATCATGAACTGCATCGAATGCGGTTCCTGCTCGTTCATCTGCCCCTCCAACCGTCCGATTCTGGATATGATCCGCGTCGGCAAGGCCAAGACCGGCGGCATCATCCGCGCAAGAAGCAGCAAATAGGAGCGTGCAAACGACCCTACAACTTTTTTGTCGTCACCACTTTTGGATGACACTGCCATCCATACCCATGATATTCCCTTCCTCTTTATCAAAGAGATACCGTTCAATAGTAGCAAACTTGGGTGCGAAATTCACTAAGATGCCGCAAGGTTTCTTCTGTAATCGCATGTAATTGAACAATTGCGCCCGATGAACTGGTATCAACTCCGACACCGCTTTGCACTCGACTATAATTTCATTCTTGCATAAAAAATCTATACGGAAACTCGTTGACATCGGTCGCCCGTGATATTTGGGATAAAAGGACAGTTCCCGCAGAAAAGGGATTCCTTCCTCAGTCAATTCCATTTCGAATCCTTCCTGATAACAGGATTCATTCAATCCCGGGCCCAATTCGCCGTGAACTTCATGTATCGCGCCCACTACATCATACATGTGGGACCTCATCTTGCTAATACTGATCATACTTTTTTGTTTTGATGATTAAAAAATTATTATGCAAATATACTACATCAAAAAGCGCTTGTCAAGGGTTTTGTGAAAATAATTTCATCCTTGGAAACCAACAAGATATAAATTCCCCTTAACTATTCAATGAAGATTAGTTAATTTTCTAAGGCAAGATTTCGCAGAATTTTCACATCCGAGGCGCAAAACAGAGCGGGCCTCCCTATTTGTGTTGTCATGATTGTCCCTGTTGTCTTCCTTTCTTAAAGACAACTTGGACAACTTGGACAACATAATAAAGTCTGTCCTTAACGTCGTTTCACCAAACGGATGGTATCCAGTTTTTCTGACGGAATAGTGTCTATTATTTCTAACGAATGAAGACTACCGACCGTAATGAGAATGGTATCCGAAGCCGAATCCATCAAGGAAATCTCGACCATAGGCATCCCCTTTTTTCCATAGCGTATGGGACCCTCAATATAGTATGCGTCATCACTACTCCAGAACAAATGGTGATAAAAGCTGCGTGACATATCATCACACGAACAATTTATCACCATGAAGCCAAAAAAGCCCATAACTTCAACATTTTGGGTCGCAAAAACACAAAAAAGTTGTCATGGTTGTCATAGTTGTCTTCTTTCCTGACGACAACTGGGACAATATTATTTCAGAAAAATTATACTTTTGCCGTATCATTCTAAAACGAGACAATATGCGAAAAATCATACTCATGACCGTTTGCTTTTGGACCCTATCATTGACCGCCGGCCATGACGGTCCCAAACGCCCCATCGACGGATTGGCACACCGCATCCTCGGGAATATGGATACCTGCTTTGTGTTTGTCTATCAGCCCGATACAGTGGACTATTTCTTGATCGAACCTGATCCGGATAACCGAAACCCGTTTTCTGGCAAAATCCGCATCACCGGCAACAACGACAACTCGTTGGCGATGGGCCTGAACTACTACCTCAAGCACATCGCAGGCGTACACGTCTCGTGGCTGCTGTGCGAACCTGTGGAGTTGCCGCAACAATTCCGTGTGCCCGCAAAGCCCATCCGCAAGGAGGCCCTCGTGCGCGACCGTTTCTTCCTGAACTACTGCACTTACGGCTACACGATGCCGTGGTGGAAATGGCCGCAGTGGGAGCGGTTCATCGACTGGATGGCGCTGAACGGCATCAACATGCCGCTCGCCATCACTGGACAGGAGGCCGTCTGGTACGAGGTCTGGAAAGAGTTCGGGATGACGGACGAGGAAATCCGCAGCTACTTCTCGGGACCGGCGCACCTGCCGTGGCACCGCATGGCCAACCTCGACGGCTTCGGCGGCCCGTTGCCGATGTCGTGGCTGGAGGGACAGAAGGCGCTGCAGCAACAAATCGTCGCCCGCGAGCGCGAGTTCAACATGACGCCGGTGCTGCCTGCCTTCGCTGGACACGTGCCCAAACGGTTCGCCGAAATGCACCCCGAGGCCGACATCCAGCAGCTGAGCGCGTGGTGCGGCTTCGAACCCACCCACTTCCTCAACTCCTCCGACCCGCTCTTCGCCAAAATCCAGAAGTCGTTCATGGAGAAGGAAATCGCCCTCTTCGGCACCGACCACATCTACGGCGTGGATCCCTTCAACGAGATGGACCCGCCCAGCTGGGAACCCGACTACCTCGCCAACGTCTCCAAAAACATCTACACCTCGTTACAGCAGAGCGATCCCGCCGTCCGCTGGCTCCAGATGACCTGGGTCTTCTACTACAAACGCAAGTCGTGGACCCCCGAGCGGCTCCGCGCCTACCTCACCGCCGTGCCGCAGGATAAGCTCGTGCTGCTCGACTACTTCTGCGAGAAGACGGAGGTGTGGCGCACCACCGAGGGCTTCTACGGGCAGCCCTTCATCTGGTGCTACCTCGGCAATTTCGGCGGCAATACCATGCTCGTGGGCAATATCAACGAACTGGAGAAGAAACTGGATGCCGCTTTAAAGGAGGCCGGGCCGAACATGACCGGCATCGGCTCCACGTTGGAGTCCTTCGACGTGAGCCCGCAAATCTACGAATACCTCTTCGACCGCGTGTGGGAGAGCCAACCCGATGTGCATCAGTGGATTAAGGATTGGGGCTATGCTCGGACAGCCACTCACCATTATGATGACGAATGGCTCTTGCTGAACGATAGTGTCTATAAGGACTGGTCATTTTACGGACTGGGCACACAGTTGGTGGCGCGTCCGTCTCTGGAGGGGCACGGCACCTACTACACCAAACCTTACTATTCCTACAGCAACGACACGTTAAAAAAAATCTGCAAGGCTTTTGTCACCAAATTTCAGAGTAGGGACAATGTCCATTACTTCGGGCCGCCGTGGACATGGAAGGACACCTACCTATATGACCTCGTCAACCTTTTCTCGCAGTGGATGGGCAACCACTTCATGGACATCCGCAACGACTTCACGATGGCGTACAAAAACCGCAACATCAGGGAGATGGAACGGCAGGTAGAGATCGCCAACCAGCTATTTGCAGATGTGGATACGCTGCTCAACACGCACCCCGCCTTCATGTTGGGTCCGTGGATTGAGGCGGCCCGCGAGTGGGGCACCACCGAGGAAGAGAAGGACTACTACGAGCGGCAGGCGCGCACGCTGCTCACTATTTGGGGCGGCCCCGTGCTCAACGACTATGCCAACCGGATGTGGGGCGGGCTCGTCGGCGACTACTATGCCAAACGCTGGAACCTCTTCTTCGAGGCGGTCATCCAGTCCGTGAAAGAGGGCAAGGAGTTCGATGAGAAGGCCTTTGGCGAGGAACTCTCCAAATTCGAGCACAAGTGGACAGAGAGCCATACGAAGTACCCCGCCGAACCGCTGGAACTGAAGCGCGAATTGCCGAACGTTTCGGGTGTTCCGTGTTCGACCTTCGAGGCCGTTCGAACGATTTACGAGCGGTGGATGGAATAACAAAGGAAATTTTGACACAAAACCCGCCATCTTGTCACCAAAAATCGGACAAATTGTCAGTAAAAATAAAAATATTTGAAAATTATTTGTTGGCACGCGGTTTGCATTATAGGTAGCGTCGCCGATGCGAAAGCAAAGGCGGACGGAAATGAAAAAATTAAAAGTCTAACAATAAAAGAAAGGAGTTCATTATGCTACCAGTAATGTTTAAAAACAGTTGGTTTCCTACCATGTTTGAAGATTTCTTGAACAGCGACATCATGCCGCGCACCAACACCACAGCTCCGGCCGTGAATGTTAGAGAAGATGAAAAGGCCTACACGATGGAAGTGGCCGCCCCCGGCATCAAGAAGGAATACTGCCGCGTGAGCATCAACGACGAAGGCAACCTCTGCGTCGCCATCGAGAACAAGATGGAACACAAAGAAGAGGAGAAAAAGCACCACTATCTGCGCCGCGAGTTCTCCTACACGAACTACGAGCAGAACTACACTCTGCCCGAGGACGTCGATAAGGACCACATCGAAGCAAAAGTGGAGCACGGCATCCTCACCATCACCCTGCCGAGATTGCAGAAAGAGGAACCTAAAGTCGCCCGCACCATCGCCATCGGGTAATCTTTAACCAAAGCCAATGATTTTACGCCGCATTCGCAAGAGTGCGGCGTTTTTTTTTATGTAAGCCCAGCCAAAAGTCAACAGCCAGCGTACCTTCCTGCCACCACGTCCCAGTCCACAATCTGCCACAGCGCGTTGAGATGGTCGGGACGGCGGTTCTGGTAATCCAAATAGTAGGCGTGCTCCCACACATCGAAGGTCAGCAGCGGGCGAAGTCCTTTCTGCACCGGGTTGGCCGCGTTGGTTTCTTGTGTGATAACCAGCTTGCCGTCTGCATCGGCAGAAAGCCAAACCCAACCTGAGCCGAACAGTGTGGCGCCAGTCTGCACGAACGCCTTCTGGAACTCTTCGAAAGAGCCGAACTGCGCGTCAATGGCATCCGCGAGTTCACCCGTGGGTTTGTTGTCGGCCAGCGGACTGCAGAATTGCTGGAAATAGAGGTTGTGGTTCAGAATCTGCCCAGCGTTGTTGAGCATTCCACCAGTTGCTGTCTTCACGATCTCCACCAAATCATTATCTGCAAACGGCGTGCCTTCGATGGCCGCATTCAGATTGTTGACGTATCCTTGCAGATGTTTGCCGTGGTGAAAACCGATGGTCTTTTCAGAAATGACCGGCTCCAAGGCATTTGCCGCATACGGCAGCGTAATCAATTCAAATTTTCCCATAATGCAAAGTTTTTGATGTTTATTATTTCTGATGAACATTCATTCTTTCTCGTTTCTCAACATAAAATCACGGGCTATTTTGAAGCACTCGTCAAACTTTATCGCATCTAACTGAAACATACTCAGATGTTTAAAATAGAACGCATGAGCTTCATTCTCTTTCAGATGCAATTCAAACGGGACAGTGCCAAGCTCCTTCAACCTGTTTGCCATCACACGAGAGCCATACGCGTAAGGCATTCCCATAATGGAAAATGCATAACCTGAATCCACCGGGAGAATCCTGTCCTTCTCGCCATGTATGAGGCACACAGGTGTAATCTCATCAGCATCAATCATTTCCGGATCAAAGACACACCCCCAAAGAAGAATGGCGCCGGCGACGCCGAACGATTGTGCCTTTTCTTCAGCGTTGCCTTGCGAATGGAGTGGCGGCAATTCAGGATACGCCCGAGTTTCTGAAGGCCGTTCGTCCTCATCCATGTAGAGGGCGTGGATGATGGCCACAGCACCCGCTGACTGCCCGAGCAGGAAAATGCGGTTCGTGTCAATGCGATATTTCTCGCTATTGGCTTTGAAAAATCGTACCGCCGTACTCACATCCTGCGCCGCCATATAACCTGTACGTACCAACTCCTTGGATGAAAACTTCTTGGCAGGCAAAAGGCGATAGTCGATGGAGGCGGCAGCACACCCGATTTCCGCAAAGCGGCTGCACCACTCGACCATATCTTCATAATCACGAGACCCGAACACGAAACCGCCACCGAAAACTGTGATCACCAACGGTCGCAAAGCATCCGACGAATCAGCAGGTTCATAGAAATCAAAACAGAGGTTCACCGCCTTGTCTTGCCCAGGATAATGTGCATAAGCGTATGGAACACCATATTGTGCATTCACCTGCGGATTCTGGGCCACCAGCACGCCCGCCACCAGAACAAGAGCAACCAAAAATAATATATTCCTTATTCCGTTCATTTTGTCTGTTTAATAACACCTGATTTATTATCACAGTGCAAATATATATATTTTTCAGAATGCTGATAAAAAAATACTATTTTTGCAACGTATTTTTTTCAAATAAATTGCTTTTTTTATCCAATATGTTGAAAAACATGCTATCCAATCCACGAAGCCAAACACCATGTGGCATGGTCATTTTATGCTGTGTCATGGCTGTTTCGCTCTCTTTTCTTGTCTTGTGTGGCGGGTGCCAGCGGAAGGAACATGTGCATCCCAAACCACACTGGTTCAAGCACTACACACAATATAACGAAAAAGACTACAGACAATTTATCGAGAGTCAGGTCAACAGCGAACACGACTCCAGTTTGTACGCCTCGTTGACCAGCGATTTTTACCGCGCACGCGACTTCCACCCGTTTTGGACACAAAAAGGATTGCAAGAAGCCCTCTCCGACACGTTGCTCGCCAGTCTCGACAATGCTTACTGCCTGCACGGCATCCCTGCCGAATACTTCGGGTTAGACAGCATCCACCACAGCATCTCCCAGCTTGTAGAACATCAAGTGCCCAACGACAATTCGCTATATTCGCACCTCTATTGCCTTGAACGTCAGCTGACTGAGCAATACTTGCGTTACGTCAGCGCGTTGCAATACGGTGCGGTAGCCCCAAAAATTGTCCACGGCAACAAATGGTACTATGCAACCCTCTCGCCCGACTCCGCCTTCATTCAAAATGCGCTTGAAAACATACATCGTTTTTCAGAGATCATTTCGGGGTCAGCACCAAAAACATCGGACTACCAATCCCTTCAGAAAGAGCTAAAACGACTGCAGACACTTTCCGACTCTGTGAAGACCGAAGTGCCTGAAATCCATGTGAAGAAAGACGGCACCAGCAAACATATCACAAGTCTTTGCGGACGGCTGAACCAACTTGGCATCACCGTAAACAGCAGCAACATCTTGAATGACACGGTCTTGCAAGCCCTCAACATATTCCGGCGCATGAACGGCATTCCGGAAAGCGACTCGCTTGACACGGAAACTATCGAAAAGCTGAATCGACCGCTGCAATATTACAAAGACGCGGTCGCCGCCAATCTGGAACGGTTGCGTTGGCAGAAACAGCATAAAAAAAGTGACGACACACTCCATATCGCGGTCAATATCCCCGACTACACCTTATGTGTGGTGCAGAAGGACAAAGTGGTGATGCGGAACAGGATCTGCTGTGGCAAGACCCAAAATCCCGAAAAGGTGCCTGCGCGGCACAAAAACGGCATCATCACCCCCTTCAAGGCCGAAACCCCGCTGATGTACAGTCAGATACGCACATTAGTCCTCAATCCTGAATGGAACATCCCGTATGACATCATCAAGAACGAATACTACCACAAGCTGGTGCGCAGCAACACGGCGGTGGTCAACCGCGAGCATCTCTACATCCGCGACAGCCGCACCGGGAAGTATGTCGTGCCCGACTCCATCAACTGGAGCAAAGTGAGTCAAGGCAACATCCCCTACCGCCTGCACCAGACCTCCGGGCGATATAACGCACTGGGACTCTACAAGTTCGTATTCGCCAACTCCGAGTCGGTCTATCTTCACGACACCAACAACAAGGGGGCGTTCAAGCGTCGCAAGCGGGCGTTGAGTCACGGCTGCGTGCGGGTGCAGCATCCCGACAGTGTGGCTGAGTGGATTTACACCGTCAATGGTTTTGACACCATCTATACCGAACAGTTGCACATCATCTCCGGTGCGGAGCCCACCACCGAAAAGGGCGAGGAGTATTTGGAAAAACTGCACGAGAAAGACTCCATCTATTATGAAAAGCTCAGCGACTGGGACAAGCAGTTCTACCGCAAACTGCGTCCCACCAGCGTCGCCCTGCGGAAGCCCATCCCGCTCTTCATCGAATACTACACCTGTTTCGTGGGCGACGACGGCTCCGTGCAGTACCGCGACGATGTCTATTACAAAGACGGGAACATCTTGTATTTGATGAAGAATCCACGTTTGCGATGAGCGTAAAGCAATAAAAAAGCGATGAATAAGGATGTAGGCAGCACACCATAAAATTCGTATCTTTGCGCTCAAAAACAATCGCTTTTATGACAAACAAAATCCTTTATATCCACGGGTTCAACTCGGCGGGCGGCGGCCACAAGGCCTTGGAAGTGCAGAAAATGTTCCCCGACTGGCAGGTGCTTTCACCAACTTTCGACTACAAGAATCCTGCTGACGTTCAGAAAAAGCTCGATTCTTTAGTGCGCACCCAGCACGTCAACGTCGTGATGGGCACCTCCCTCGGCGGCTTTTTCACCCTCTACTGCTCCATGAAACACCGGATTCCCGCCGTCATCATCAACCCGACCCTGCACCCGGCGGAAACCCTCGCCAAGCACATCGGCAAGCAGAAAAACTACGTCACCAAGGAGGAGTACCAGTTCACTGCCACCGACTTGGCCAAATTCGAGGATTTCCAACGCAAAGTGTTTAACAAGCTCAAGTGTGACGGCACTCTGCTGCACTTCGCCCTCTCCACCGACGACGAGATGCTCGGAGATCACCACTACCTCGAAGACCGGTTCCCGGACTGTCACGACTTCAACTACTTCGACCAACAGGGTCACCGGTTCGCCGGCGTGAAAATCCTCCGGCCTATTATTGAACGCGCCATGCAGGGTGGAATGTGAGGCGTAAGACGTGGAACGTGAGACCATAAAAAGATTATCTTTGCCATTTGAAAAAAACAACCATTATGATCAGACCCGACGAACAATATTTCCCGTTCCTCGCTGGCGAGGAGACCATGCGCAAATTAGCGGAAGGTATCCGCGAGCGCATGTACAATTACGTATCAACAAGCAAGTTGCAGTCTTTGGTACTGGGCATGTCCGGCGGCATTGACAGCACGCTGTGCGCCGCGCTGCTGCGTCCCGTGTGTGACCGTCTCAACATCCCACTCATCGGCCGCAGCATCACCATCGAGACCAACAAGGCCGACGAAATCGCCCGCTCCATCGCGGCAGGAAAAGCTTTCTGTCACGATTTCGAGCATCTCGACCTCACCGAGACCTTCTATGCCAACAAGAAACTGCTCGTCCGCTTCGACGACTCGCAACTTTCGAAGCTGCGTCAAGGCAACATGAAGGCCCGCATGAGGATGATGGTCCTCTTCGACCTCGCCCAGCTCAACCGCGGCATGGTCATCTCCACCGACAACTACACCGAATACCTCACCGGTTTCTGGACGCTGCACGGCGATGTGGGCGACTACGCTCCCGTGCAACATCTCTGGAAAACAGAGATTTACAACCTATCCAATTATCTTCTTGGCGAGGAAACTCCAGAACAACAGGCCGCTATGCAGTCGTGCATTGACGCCACTCCCGTGGATGGTCTTGGCATCAGTTCCTGCGACTGCGAGCAGCTTGGCGTGGAGAACTATTTCGAGGCCGACCGCATCTTCGCCGCCTACTTTCAGGGGGACGAGTCGCTGCGCGAACACACCCTCATCAAACGGTATTACGGGTCTGAATACAAACGGCATAATCCAGCTTGTCTCACGCGAGAGGATTTGGTTAAAGGCAACAGGCAATAGGCAATAGGCAATAGTAAATATGAGCAATATTTGTCAGAATAAGCATTTGTTGGTTGATGCAGGGGCAACCAAGAGCACTTTCGTGCTGTTGGACGAGGAGGCTCCGTTCCGCTGCCAGTGCGCGGGCATCAACGCCAACTATACGCCCGAGGCGGACATCCTGCGCATTCTGGCCGAAGCAGTGAGCCAATTTCCCAAAGGGGCAACCATCAACGCCATAGACTATTACGGAGCCGGTTGCGCCACCCCGCAGAACGCCTTCCGCATGGAGGGCTACCTGCGGATGTATTTCCCGACTGCTAACATACGAGTCTGGTCGGACCTGATGGCCGCTTGCCACGCCTTGGCGGGCGGGTGCGAGGCCATCGTCTGCATTCTCGGTACCGGCGCGGCTTCCTGTCACTACGACGGCCACGAGATGATCGGGCGCGCTCCCTCCCTCGGCTGGCTGCTCGGCGACGAGGGCAGCGGCACGCACCTCGGCAAGTGCCTTGTCACCGCCTACCTTTCGGAAACACTCCCCCACTCCATCCGCACGGCTTTTGAGGAACGCTACCACCTCAACCGCGACCTCATCCTGCACAAGCTCTATCAGGAGCCGAAACCCAACCTGTTCTTGTCACAGTTCGCCCCGTTCTTGAATGAATTTCGCGAAGAACCCACTATCCGACAGCTGATTATCAATGCTTTCGAGACATTTTTTACCAAGCAGAAGAGTTACTATCCCGACTGCGACAATCTTCCGTGGCACTTCACGGGCTCCGTGGCGGCGCACTTCGAGACGATGCTCCGCGAGGCAGCGGAAACGGCAGGATGCAGAATCGGGGAGATTGCAGGGGACCCTATGGACAAGATAATTCATAATTCATAATGCATAATGCATAATGCATAATGCATCGTGAGTTTTCTGCTTGAGGCGTGTGAGGAATGAGGATTGCCGTTTGTCCCTTACCTTTTACAATTGCCAGTTAATTGGGGTCTTCCCCATGGACATCAATATTTCGTTTGTCTTCGAGAAGTGGCGGCAGCCAAAAAAGCCTCGGGAGGCGGAGAGCGGCGACGGGTGAGGTGCGGTAAGCACATAGTGTTTGCCAGTGTCAATAAGCCGCTGTTTCTCAATTGCATAGTTTCCCCAAAGCAGAAAGACCAAACCATCGCGCTGCTCTGAAAGCCGTTGTATGGCGCAGTCCGTGAAGGTCTCCCAGCCATGCCGCTGATGCGAGCCCGCCTGGTGCGCCCGGACCGTGAGCGTGGCATTGAGCAGCAGCACACCCTGATTCGCCCACGACTGCAGGTTGCCGCTTCTCGGAGGCACAAATCCGACATCCGTGCTCAGCTCCTTGAAGATGTTCTGCAGCGACTTCGGGATTGGCACGCCGTCCTGCACCGAAAAACACAAACCATGCGCCTGCCCCTCGCCATGGTAGGGATCCTGCCCGATAATCACCACTTTCACCTGGTCAAACGGTGTGGAATTAAACGCGTTGAAAATCTTCGGCCCGGGCGGGAACACAAGATAGTGTTTCTTCTCCTCCACCAAAAAAGCTTTCAACTCCGCGAAATACGGAGCCTGAAACTGATCCCAGAGTACTTTTTTCCAAGATTCGTCGATGTTGGGGTTGATTGAGACTTGCATGATTGTTGGTTGTTAAAGGGGGTGGACGATGACATCGTCATCGGTCAGTGTTTGAAGTGTCGCACTCCTGTAAACACCATCGAAATGCCCAGCTCGTTGCAGGCGCGGATGGAGTCTTCGTCACGGACGCTGCCGCCAGGTTGGATAATGGCAGTAACACCGTACTCTTTGGCCATCTTCACCACATCATCGAAGGGGAAGAAGGCGTCACTGGCGAGACAAAGGTTGGCAGTAAGCCCTTTACTCTTAGCTTCTTCCAAAGCAATGTGAGCGGCACCCACGCGATTCATCTGCCCCGCGCCAATGCCAGCAATGCGTCCGTCGCAGGCCACTGTGATGGCGTTGGAGCGCACATGCTTGCAAATGGTCATCGCAAGCTTCAAATTGTCCATCTCCTCAGCGGTGGGGGCCTTCTCGGTCACCACGTTGAGTTCGTAATCCTCGAAACGTTTTCGGTCAAGGGACTGGCAGAGCAGACCGCCGGCCACACTCACGAACATCTTCTCGTCGGCGTTGGACTTGTCGGTGCTGAAGGTCATCAGCCGGATGTTCTTCTTGGTGGAAAGATGGTCAAAGGCCTCTTTCGTGAACGAGGGCGCGAGGATGATCTCGAGAAAAACAGGCTTCATCGCCTCGGCAGTGGGCAGGTCTATTTCGCGGTTTGAAGCCACGATGCCGCCGAAGATGGAGACGCTGTCGGCCTCGTAGGCGCGGGTCCACGCCTCCAAAGCACTCTCACCGACACCCACACCACAGGGGTTCTTGTGCTTCACAGCCACCATCGTCGGACGATCGAATTCACGCAGAATCTGCAATGCAGCATCCGCGTCCTGTATATTGTTGTAAGACAATTCTTTGCCATGCAGCTGTTCTGCCCATGCCATGGAAAATCCCTGTTTTTTGCCGGCATAGAAAGCGGCCTCCTGATGAGGGTTCTCTCCATAGCGCAATGACTGCTTTTTGGTAAATGTAAGCGTCAGATTCTCAGGCTCTTTCTCGCCCACCTTATCGGTAAGGTAGGTGGAGATGTAAGTATCGTAGGCGGCGGTATGACGGAAGACCTTGGCGGCCAGACGGCGGCGCGTCTCCAAAGTAGTATCGCCGTGGGCCTTGAGCTCGTCAAGCACCGTTGCATAGTCGGCGTTATCAACCACCACCGTTACGAAAGCATGGTTTTTGGCCGCACTGCGCAGCATGGAAGGACCGCCGATGTCGATATTCTCAATAGCTTCCTCAAATGTAGTCCCCTCTTTCTCAATGGTTTGCTTGAACGGATAGAGGTTCACCACCACCATATCAATGGGGGCTATATTGTTGGTTTCCATTTCTTTGACGTGCTCGGGATTGGTGCGCACGGACAGCAATCCGCCATGCACTTTCGGGTGCAGCGTCTTCACACGGCCGTCCATGATTTCCGGAAAGCCCGTAACATCGCTGATTCCGATGGTTTTCACTCCCGCAGCCTCCAGGGCTTTGCGGGTACCACCCGTGGAAATAATCTCAAAACCTAATTTTGTAAGTTCCTGAGCGAAAGGCACTACGCCTTCCTTATTGCTCACACTGATAATCGCTCGTTTCATAATTCGGAATTTCAATGAAAGCGCAAAAATACAAAAAATTGGTTTTTGGCTTTCTCAAATCATCATTCTCAAATCATCATTATGATATATGAAAAGCCAACGACTCGAAGTCTAAGACCACATCAATGGTCTATTTGTCACAGAAATAATCAAGTTACGATGAGATTCGGAAATAATGTGTATATTTGCCGTTTTAATGGTTTTATAGACAATCTTTATCATGGAAAAAACAAACATCACCACATGGGATTCTTTTTCTTCGGGGGCGAAGCAGTTTTTGAACGACATCGTCTTCCAGTATGTGCCGAAACTGATTGTGGCGGCCATCGTGTTGTTTGTGGGCTGGAAACTCATCAACCTGCTCAACAAAGTGATGAAACGGGCCTACGACCGCCACAAAGTGGACCCCTCCCTGCAGGATTTCCTTCACTCGCTGATAGACATCATCCTGAAAGTACTGCTCGTGATTACCGCTATGGGCATCATGGGCATCCAAATGACCTCCTTCATCGCCATTCTCGGCGCGGCAGGCGTGGCCATTGGCATGGGTCTTCAGGGCACTTTGCAGAATTTCGCAGGCGGTGTCATCATTCTGTTGCTCAAGCCGTTCAGGGTGGGCGACTACATCGAGCAGGGCTCATACGCAGGTTTCGTGGAGAGCATCCAGATTTTCAACACGACGTTGCGTACGTATGACGCCCGCAAGATTATCGTTCCAAACACCGAATTAGCCACCAAATCGCTGGTCAACCACTTCAACCTGCCACAACGGCGTGTGGCTATTGACGTAGGACTGGCATACGGCATGTCTGTGGAGAAGGCCAAGGAGGTGATGCTCCGCGTAGCCGCCGAAAATCCGTTGGTGCTGAACGAACCCAAAGCCCCGTTCGCCACTTTGGAGAATTTCGGCGACAGCTCCCTCAACATGCGCCTCTACGCCTGGACCCTCCCCGAAAACTATTGGACCACCCTCTATTCACTCAACGAAGGTATCTACAACGCCTTCCGTGAAGAGGGGCTGGAGATTCCATTCAACCAAATGGATGTGCATATCAAGAATGAAGAAAAGCCAATAGCCAAAAAATAGTATCTTTGCCGTCCAAAATTGTTAACGATGAATACGACAAGACAACAAAAAATCTCAGCCATGCTGCAACGCGAGCTGGCGAACATCTTCCTTGTAGATAGCCGAAACATTTACAAATGTATGATTACGGTGACCAAGGTGACGGTCACCTCCGACCTCTCCATCGCCCGGGCCTATCTCAGCATCTACAACACACAAGACAAAGAAGTGATTATCAGCCTGATAAAGGAGAATACAAAAGATATTCGCTATCGTCTTGGTCAACAAATCCGCAACCAGATGCGTGTGGTGCCGACCTTGGAGTTTTTCTTGGACGACACACTCGACTATCTGGAGCATATTGACGAACTTCTGAAGAAATAGTGTCCAAAAAAGCGCATAATACGGCTTTTTTCCTGGCGTGGCGGTATCTTTTCTCCAAAAAAGAGCACAACATCATCAACGTCATCTCGGGAATCTCCATGATCGGCATCATGGTGAGTACCGCTGCGTTGGTCGTAGTGCTGTCGGTGTTCAACGGTATGAGCGACATCATCGGCGGCTGGTTTAACGCGCTGCATGCCGACTATGAGGTCACCTTGCGCGAAGGCAAGTCATTCCCCGTGGACAGCTTTCCCATCCAACAGTTGCAGGAAATCCCAGAAGTAAAGGCAGTCAATGAAATTGTGTGCGATCTATCTCTGGCGAACTACGACGAACGTCAGGAGCTGCTGTATCTCAAAGGCGTACCCAACAACTATCTCAAAGACAATCAGTTCGAAAAGATGCTAATTGATGGTGACACCGCGTTGTGGAAGATACAGGAACCCTGCGCCATTTTCGGGACTGGCGCTGCCGGCAAGTTGGAAATCAATCTGTTAAGCTATAATCTGGTCAAACTGTATTATCCCAAGAGGACAAAGAAAAATTTCGCCAACGCCGCCGATGCATTTAACACGCAATATCTGATTCCCAACGGGGTGCTGTGTACGAACACCAATTACGACGAAAACTACATCTTCTGCCCGATTGAATTCGTACGTGAACTGATGAACTATGAAGGTGAAGTGACCTCCATCGAAATCCAACTGAAGGAGGGGGTGAACGCACAAAAATGCCGGGCAAAAATCATGGCTGTGGTTGGTGACAAATACCGTTTGAAGGACATTTACGAGCAAGAGGAATCGCTGTATAAGACCATGAAGTCGGAAAAATTTGTCATCTATCTGATTCTGGTGTTCATCCTGGTGCTGGCGGCCTTCAACATCATCGGGGCTCTGGGAATGCTGATTCTGGAGAAAAAAACCGACACTGCTGTCCTATTCAGCATGGGCGCTTCCAAATCACTGATACAAAGGGTATTTGTATTTGAAGGACTATTGGTTTCCGCTTTGGGTGGACTCGCCGGAACGGTGCTGGGAGCGATAATCTGCCTGTTGCAACAGACTTTCCATATCGTCAAATTAGGTGGCAATGGCTCACATTACATTATCCCCTATTATCCAGTGCAGATACAATTGGCAGATCTGCTAATAGTACTTCTTACCATATTAATAATCAGCTTATTAACATCCATTATCCCAGCATATAATTTGAAAAAATCCAATTTATACCGAAATACTGCATTATGAAAAAATACCTGATCGCCCTACTCCTCTCGTCTCTGGTGGTATGGACCGTCGCACAAACGGCAATAGGAGAATTCCGCGCCCATATTTCGATGAACCATTTCCTTTCAGTGGCTTCTGACAACGAAACGGTTTATGCGGCTACCGACAACGGTCTCCTGCTTTTGGATAAAGGTTCTCTGAATGAACAAGATCCGCAACCCTACTCATGGACAAAAGTGGATGGTCTTTCGGATATTGATATCGTGAAAATTCATGGAGACAAACATAATAACGTGCTGATTATCTGCTATAACAATGGAAACATTGACATAATCCGAAACGACAAACTGGTTAACCTTCGCGACGTGAAGGACAAGTCGCTGAACGCTTCCAAGCGGTTGAAAAGCTGCAGGGTGTTTGGAGACAAGGCTTATTTGGTTTACCCTTTCGGTATTGTGATAGTGGATTTGAACGAGTTTGTGATTTCAGACACTTGGCTTACCAAACGAAACAATCAACAAGTTATACCCACAGATGTGGTAATGGGAGATCAAAAGTATTATGTTTCCACAGAAGTTGGTTTGTTCAGCATCCCAATTTCTTCGTGGTTGGTATCGGATTTCACCCAATGGGAGGAGGTGACCTCATGGAACATCTCCCAGCTGACACAGAATGCTGGCAACCTATATGTGATAAAGGAGCATAACACAGGAATCCAGAATTCACAAGACTCCCTGTTTGTTTTGTCGTCTGAAGGATGGTCATTTACAGGAAAAGCAAGTCCTTCTATTCCGTATCTGACAAGTCAGGGCGACACACTGGAAGTCTGCTATTGGGATGGTGTGGAATTGCTTAATTCCGATTTGGAAAGGATCTATTTTTCGACCTGGTATGAAAACGGCTTATACCCTGATGCCCGCGATTGTGTTCTGGATGGGGATAATATCTGGGTGGCAGACCATGTTTTCGGATTGGTCCGAAACAACATGACCTATTACTATCACCGTTTTTTCAAGGCGTCGGGCCCTTATCTTGATTATGTGGAGGGTTTGGCCTCCTCAAACGGCATTGTTGCGGTTGTCCATGGCTCTCGCAAAGGTTCTACGGCTTATTCACCGACATACCGATTTCCAGCCGTCAGCTGGTTCCAAAATCAGCAATGGTCATACAACAGTAGTGATTTCCTGAATTATGACTCGAATCGTTACTCCTACGACCTCACCACGATTGCCATCAACCCCTTGGATGAGACGGAATGGAGTGTGGCGTCATGGGGAAACGGCATCTTCAAATGCAAAAACCATCAGGTTGTGGCGCATTATAACGCCGTCAACTCCCCGCTTGACTCCATTAGCGATGGCAGCACGTTTGTATCGGGCCTGCAATACGATGCGAAAGGAAATCTCTGGATGACAAACAGCTTTAGTCAGAAGATGTTAAAGATGCTGGAGCCGAACGGCACATGGCACGCCTATAACATCACCTCAGGGGTGGTGATGAATGACATTAGAGAGGTGGTGGCGGAGCAACTTTTAGTGGATTCGCACGGTTACAAATGGGTGAATTTTCCCCGCGATGGAACCTATAACCGTTACCATCTGATCGCGTTTTCCGACAACGGCACTTACGACAATTACGGCGATGACCGTCTGGCCCGCATTGATATGAATGTGGCGGCAGAGGTCAACTCTTCATCAGTATATTGCATGGCGGAGGATTTGGATGGGGAGATTTGGATTGGCACCGATAAAGGCATCAAGGTGATTTATTATCCGGAGAAAATCTTCAACGGGACTACTCATCCACGAAACATCTTGCTTGAGCAAGACGGCTATGTCTCTGTTTTACTGGAATATGAGCAAGTTACCGCTATAGCCGTGGATGGGGCGAACCGTAAATGGATTGGAACCAGCAAAGCTGGCGTATTCCTGATGAGCGAAAACGGTCAAGAGCAGCTATTACACTTTACCGCTGAAGATAATCCTTTGTTTTCCAACCAGATAGAATCCATTTGCATTGACCAGCTTTCGGGTGAGGTATTCTTCGCCACTGCCAAAGGGTTGGTGAGTTACCGAGGCACCGCAACCGCAGGTTTTGAAACCTACGAGGATGTGCTCGTATATCCGAATCCTGTCCCACACGATTACGCCGGTATGATTGCAGTCAAAGGATTGAAGACCAATTCGTTGTGCAAAATCACAGATAGTGCAGGCCGGTTGGTCTGGCAGGGCTACAGCCATGGCGGACAACTAGTGTGGGATGGAAAAGACCACTTTGGCAACCGTCCCGCCACGGGAGTCTATTATGTAATGGCTTCTGATGAAGATGGCAAGGAGAAAATAGTAGCTAAGTTTGTGTTTGTCTATTAGTTGTAAAGAAGAAGATGATTGTTTCCACCCCAGGGATAGTGATGCATGCCACCAAATATGGTGACACCTCGCTGATTGTGAAAATATTCACGCAACAGCAAGGAAACCAGTCTTTTATCGTCAAAGGGGCATTCCGGAAGAACAACCGTTTCGCCGCCTCCTATTTCACGCCGTTGGCGATGATGGACATCTCCTACGACGATCATAGTAAAGGATCGCTGAAGTATCTCAAAGACATCGCCCCGCATCAGGCTTCCAACTCTTTGTTCTTCGACCCCGCCAAAAATTCCATTTTACTGTTCTACAATGAGATACTGTATAAACTGCTGATGGATTCCGGCGAGGACAAGGTGTTGTTTGATTTTCTGCGCAAAGAAATTGATCAAGTCAACATAGCTTCCGGGAATCTTGCGGAACTGCCGTTGCGTTTCCTCCTGCGGCTCTGCCAAGTGATGGGATATTTTCCGGAGGACAACTTCTCCGCCACAAACAGCTTCTTCTCTATGCAGGAATGTCGTTTTCAGTCGTATTATGTGGAAGATGCCGGATTCATGAACAGCGAAGAGAGCGCTTACCTGCACCAATTGTTAAGTCTGGAAGAGCCTGTACCGGCGTCAAGAGCTTTACGAGTCGCCCTGCTGAAACAGTTGGTTGCCTACCTCCAGATGCACAACGAGCAAATTCACAAAATCGACTCACTGGAAATCCTCGCTTCCGTGCTGCACTGACATCATGACAGGATTTTTGTTTTTTTAAGTGTTTCAGTCTGAAAAAAAGTTATTTTTGTGGCCGAATGTCAGAAGTTAGTAGTCAAGAGTCATAGTCATAGTTAAAAATTCAACGTTATGAGAATCGGAATGACAGAAATCATCATTATCGCCCTTATCGTGTTATTGTTGTTCGGAGGGAAGAAGATTCCCGAATTGATGAAGGGTTTGGGGAAAGGTGTGCGCTCGTTCAAGGACGGCATGAGCGGCAAAGACGATGAGAGCCCTCAAGATGATTTGAGAAAGGACGAAAAGGCTGATTAAATGTCCGAATCGGCGGAGAACAAGTCTTTTTGGGATCACTTGGAGGATTTGCGCGGCAGTCTGATCAAGATTGTAGCTGCTGTTTTGCTGTTCTCCATTTTGGCTTTTTGTTTCAAGGAATTCCTCTTCAAGATTGTATTGGCTCCGAAAGATTCCTCTTTTTTCATGTACAAACTCTTCGGTGGCGGGGATTTCTCCATCCAGCTGATGAACATAGGGCTCACCGAACAGTTTATGATTCATTTGAAGACCGCTGTCGCCTTCGGTGTACTGATGGCCTCGCCTTATGTCATTTACGTGTTATTCGATTTCATACGACCGGCCTTATATGAAAAAGAGCGTCAACATTCTGTTGGAATAGTCCTTTCATCCTATCTGATGTTTCTGGTTGGTGTCGCAGTCAACTATCTTTTCATTTTCCCGCTGACGGTGCGCTTTCTGGGTACCTATCAGGTGAGCGACCAGGTGCGCAACATGCTGACGTTGCAGTCCTACATGGACACTTTGCTGATGATGAGTATCGTTTTTGGGATTATCTTCGAGATTCCTGTGGTTTCTTGGCTACTGGCACGTTTCGGTCTGCTCAAGGCCGAGTATATGACCCATTACCGGCGGCACGCCATCGTGGCCATCCTCGTCGTCGCGGCCATCATCACCCCGACCGGCGATGCGTTCACCTTGCTTATCGTCTCGTTTCCGATATGGCTGCTGTATGAATTGAGTGTGCTGATTGTCAAGCGGGTCGCTCATCCATAAGTACGACGCACCCGATTCTCAATCCTCATATTTCTCCCCTACAATACCAGCACACTACCCATCTCTTTACGCATCTGTCCTGACTTGGTGCGATATCGGATGACGTAATTATAAATCGCCTCGTGGTAAATTTGACTATTCACGGTTCCATCCCACTGGAAGTGTTTGCTGTTGGAGCTGAAGACTAGTGCTCCCCATCGGTTGTAGATGTAAACGCTGAAATTATCGTCATCAATGAATCCAAGATACAACTCAGGGATGTGGAAGACACGGTTATCCAGATTCTCGCTAAGTGGGGAGATGGCGTTAGGCAGCATAATCTCCCGTTCACACGGCTCGATGGTATAGGTACGTTCCAACGAGCACGATCCTTGTGAGACGGTAACGGTATAGGTGTCTTCGTCATAAACGGTTATCGTGGAGGTTGTCTCACCTGTACTCCACAAGAAGTTGGTAAAGTCTGTAAACTCAGATCTCACTTCCAACACGGCACTGAAACCATTACAGAAATCACTTGAGACGATGTAAGTGTTAGTGGTATCCACGTAGGTGAGGTGCAGGGTATCCACTTGGGTGCAACGATTCGCGTCTTGGTGTGCGTAGGTGTAGTCACCACTCGCCACATAAGTCTCTGTCGAGCCATCCACGCGGATCCACGTATAGGGGTTGCAGGCGGTATCGGTCAAACTGATATTTACGGGTGTATTGACATTGAGGTTCAAGGTGATATTCAGTCCCAAACTAATGCCATTATACACGAGGATTCCGTTGACAGCAGGGGTGTTTGTGCTCACGTTATAAGAGTCCCCGTTGAGCCAATTGAAGGGCAGGTCTTCAGAGCAGACGGTCTGCATGTCATAGCCTTGTATAACATCAGGAACAATATGGTAAGTATATGTCCATGTACTTCTTGTGATTTGGTAAGAATAGACAAAGGTGATGTCGCCATAGACAAGGTCATCCTCTTCAAAAGAGAAGGTGTTCGTGTCATAGACATAGACAAATGTGGTATCGTTGCGATCCTCATAGGTGATTTCACCAGGAGCATGGGCTTGGTCACCATAGACGTAGAAATAGACCGTGTCGTGGTTATTATGGGAGATAGTATCGCCATAAATAAGAATATATGCATCATCAATAGAGATGGAGGTCAAGTTGTTTTCTGTACCCGATAGTATAAGAGGTATGTTTTGATTGCAGTTGGTGATTTCGGGCAGCAAGTTGGAACTTGGGCCATTGTCAGGAACTTCGGAAATGCTGTGGACAATGGTTTCTTGGTTTTCAGGAGGATTGAAGTCTGGAATGACATTATAGACGAAAGTCCATGGGTGAGGATCGCTTCCGTAGATATTGTTATAGGTATAGTAATAGGTGATTGTACCGTGTCCGTCATTTTGGATGTCCCACTCAGGAGCAGTATTATCGGCGATGACGATAAGAGCGTCACCGCATTGATAAGTATAAATCGGTGGAGTGATCGGGTTGTTCAAAGTATCGGAAAGACATGTAATCTCAATAGTGTCACTCTCCATAAATTCAGCGGAGAGGGTCCATGACATAACGATTATGGAATCTCTTTTGGAAATCTGGCATGCACCGTCAGAATATTGGAACTGGACAGTGTAGTATAAGGTCGCATCGGTAAAGTTGTCCGGAATATCTATGTCGAAAGTATCCGTCAATAGCAAAGGATCAATGCTGTTTTGATGCGTTGCATCATCATTATGGTCCGCCGTCCAAGTCACTGTATAGTCCGTTGTCGGAACATTTTGGAAAGATGCGGCGACTGTGACACTGTCCAGCGGACAGATTTCCATCGTTGAAGTGGAGATGGTGACGGGTGGGTGGACGGTGACGGTCAGCTGCGTGGAGCTGGAGCAGTTCTGTTCGCTGGTGATGGTGACCGTAGCGTTGAAGGTACCGCTCTCGGTCGGGGTGCCTCCGATGTAGCCATCGACGAAAGTCACGCCTTGCGGGAGGCCTAAGACGGTAACAGTACCACTGGCGGCAGAAACGGCGATGTCATCCAATGCCTGTCCTACGCAAGCTAAAACGTTGTTCTGTGAGAAAACTGGTTCATCGGGTATTGGGTTAATAGTGAGATGCAGGGTGACGACAGAGTCGCAACCAACAGCATTAGTCAAGATATGCGTGTAATCGCCGCTTGCTGTGATGCCCGTGTGTTCGTACCAGTCGAAGGTCTCGCAAGCGACGGCCGTGGTATCACCTGTATTGCTGTTGTTGACAGTCAGATGCAGCGTCACAACAGAGTCGCAACCAGCCGCATTGGTCAAAATGTGCGTGTAGTCGCCGCTTGCTGTGATGCCCGTATGCTCGTACCAGTCAAAGGTCTCGCAAGCGGTTGCGGTGGTGTCGCCGGTGGTGCTATAGTTGACGGTCAGATGCAACGTCACGACAGAGTCGTAGCCGGCAGCATTGGTCAAGGTATGCATGTAGTCACCGGACTGGGTTATGCCTGTAATATCATACCACTCGAACGAGTCGCAAGCTACCGCCGTGGTATCACCAAGACTGGAATAACCGATTGTCAGATGCAGGGTAACTACGGAATCACACCCGCTGGCATTCACGAATGTGTGCGTGTAGTTGCCCGTCTGCGTGATATCCGTATGCTCGTACCAGGTGAAAGAATCCTGGACGGTGGCCGTGGTGTCCCCTGTGGTACTGTAGTTAACCGTCAGATGCAGCGTCACCACAGAATCGCAACCAGCGGCATTGGTCAAAATATGCGTGTAGTCGCCACTTGCTGTGATGCCCGTGTGTTCGTACCAGTCGAAGGTCTCGCAAGCGGTAGCGGTGGTGTCGCCGGTGGTGCTATAGTTGACGGTCAGATGCAACGTCACCACAGAGTCGCACCCGCTGGCGTTCGCGAAGGTGTGCGTCAGGGCTTCCGTGCTGGAGGTGATGCCCGTATGCTCGTACCAGTCGAAGCTGTCGCAGGCGAAGGCGATGGTGTCGCCAGTGTTGCTGTGGCCGACAGTCAGGTGCAACGTCACCACGGAGTCGCACCCGCTGGCGTTCGCGAAAGTGTGCGTCAGGGCCTCCGTGCTGGAGGTGATATTCGTGTACTCGTACCAGTCGAAGCTCTCACAGGCGAAGGCCGTGGTATCACCTGTGGTGCTATAGTTGACGGTCAGATGCAGAGTGACAACAGAGTCGTAACCAGCAACATTGGTCAAGGTATGCGTATAGTCACCAGACTGGGTAATGTCAATGAGATCATACCAAGAGAAACTGTCGCAAGCAACCGCCGTGGTGTCACCAAGACTGGAAAGACCTATTGTCAAGTGCAAAGTTACTACGGAATCACAGCCGTTGGTATTCACGAATGTGTGCGTGTAGTTGCCCGTCTGCGTGATATCCGTATGCTCGTACCAGGTGAAAGAATCCTGGACAGTGGCCGTGGTATCTCCAGTATTGCTGTAATTGACGGTCAGATGCAACGTGACAACAGAATCGCAGCCGTCTGCGTTGGAAAGGGTCTTAATGTAGTCGCCGCTCTCGGTGTACATGTCTCCCTCCCAGGAGTAGCTGTCGCAAGACGTCTCGCTGAACTCGGTGGGCTGGGAGGTCTCGAAGACCGTCAGGTGAAGCGTGACGGTGCTGTCGCAGCCGTGGACCGTCGCCAGAGTCAGCGTGTGCGTGCCCGTGCCAGCGGCGGTAGGCGTCTCGTTGAAGCCGTTCTCATTGTAGGTGTCGCCCAGGCAGATCTCGCCGGTCAGCGGCGTGCTCGCCGGCTCGTAAACCGTCAGCGTGAGGGTCACGATGCTGTCGCAGTTGTGGACTGTCGTCAGGTTCTGCGTGTAGGTCATTGTGCCCGCGGCCGTCGGCGTCTCGTTGAAGCCGTTCTCATTGTAGGTGTCGCCAAGACAGATCTCGCCGGTCAGCGGCGTGCTCGCCGGCTC
>JAEEGJ010007756.1_pt1 | contig 30304 bp, 20 predicted proteins | sample 8958761 | NCBI WGS metagenome assembly JAEEGJ01 (sample SAMN16246546, study PRJNA631951) | gut metagenome | biome: gut microbiome; feature: rumen; material: RS-attached | host: Bos | place: Iran: Karaj | collected 2018-10
ATCATCGTCCTGAGGACGGCTCTAGTGCAAAGGAACGTCGAGCGGAGGTCCGTTGCGATAACGTTGTCGAAATCTTCATCCTTCATGCGAAGTACGAGACCGTCACGAGTGATGCCAGCGTTGTTCACGAGGCAATCTACCCCACCCAGTGCGTCGATAGCTTGTTTGAAAGCATCCTTCACGGATTCGGAGTTGCTCACGTCGCAAGCGAACGTGAACGTCTTGACGCCGAATTCCTTGGCTATAGCTTCGGCCTGTTCCGGGCAACCGCCACGAGAAATAAGAACAACGTCAGAACCGCGAGCAGCGAGTTCCCTTGCAATGGCAAGACCGATACCGCGAGATGCGCCAGTCACAATAGACTTCGTAGGCATTATAAATTAACCTCCTGTATGACATTAAGTGTCATTTATATACGTAATCGTTCAAGAAGCCGAAACAGCGACCAAAGCGCAACCTTCCGGCTCTCGAACAAATGTTCAAGTTTAAACTTCAAACAGCCGTCGCACCACCGGTGCCAGACGGTTATTCCACAGCTTACATATTTGCTACTCAAGATAATAAATTAGTAGGAAGTAGGAAGTGAGAAGTAGGCAGTGGTTAGTGGTTAGTAGGCAGTAAGAAGGATGCGTCATTCGGAACGGAACGAAGTGGAGTGAAGAATCCAGTGATTTCTAGTAATGATTAATAGTTCATAGACAGAACTTAGTTGGTAGAACTTAGAGCTTAGTAGGAAGTGAGAAGTAGGCAGTGGTTAGTGGTTAGTGGCTAGTAAATAGTTACTAGAAAATTGTAATTGGTTGGTGATGGCACACCTCAAAGCAGCCGTGGTTCGACGGGCTCACCAACCTTAGCTGCGACCACACACCCCACAAACAGTGATTAGTAAACAGTGGTTAGTAAACAGGAAATGTAAAAGGAACGTTCTTATTGCAATCCTTATCACTAACCACCAACCACTAATCACTAGCGTTCCTTATTACATTACTCACAAAAAAACGGACCTAGCGTTCACTAGATCCGTCTAAATGCAACTAAAGTCTTAATGCAGACAAAAGCTATGCTTTAGGAGCTTCCTCGGACTTGATTGCAGCGAGGCGTGCGTTGACCTTGTTTGCAACGTCGGCTTCGGCGTACTTGGCGGCAGCTTCGACGGCCTTTTCGATAGCGAGAGCGTCGGAACGGCCATGGGCGATGATGCCAATGCCATTGAGGCCAAGCAGCAAGGCGCCACCCGTAGCACGGTAATCCCACATTTCGGCAAAACGCTTGCCAGCCGGGGAATCGATTGTGCCAAACATTTCCTGGTGCATTTCGAAGAAACCTTCCAGGAGTTTGAGAACAACGTTACCCGTATAGCCAGAGCTTGCGACAACATCAGCCTTGCCAGCGATAAGGTCGCGGCCTTCGATGTTACCGATGAAGTTGACCGGAGCGGACTTGAGGAGCTGGTATGTTTCCTGCAAAACCGCCGGTCCCTTGTGTTCTTCTTCGCCCATGTTCAAGAGGCCGACCTTCGGATTTTCGATTCCGAGGAAAGCTTCGGCGAAAGCAGAACCTGCAATTGCAAAGTCAACGAGAGTAGAAGCGCGTTCATCAACGTTAGCACCGCCATCGACCAACACAATGCGGCGATCCTTTGTCGGAAGAGCAACCCCGATAGGCGGACGAGAGAACTCGTCACACGTCTTACCGAGAATCATGAGGCAACTCGCCATCATAGCGCCAGAGTTACCGGCACTGACGGAAGCATCGACAAGACCTTTCTTCTGCAAGGCAACACAAGTCACCAAGCCAGAATGTTGCTTCTTCTTGACCACCATGACAGGATGTTCATCCATCGCCACGGGATCCGGGGCATCGACTACGGAAATCTGGTTGCCGGCATAGCCAAGCTTCTCGAGAGAAGCCTTGACCTCGGCCTCCGGTCCGCAGAGAACCACATGAATATTGGGGTTTTTCTTGACTGCGTTAACAGCGCCTTCAATGCAAACACTCGGGGCGAAATCGCCACCCATGGCATCCAGTGCAACTTTGATCACGGATTCCTCCTAGATTAAGCTTCGGCACCCTTCATGTCAACAACTTCCACACCGTTGTAGAAGCCGCAAACCGGGCACACGCGATGCGGACGCTTCACGGAACCGCAATGATCGCAGGTAGCCATAGCCGGCACTTCCATCTTCCAGTGGGTGCGGCGCTTGTCACGACGGGCGGTCGAGGTTTTTCTTTTAGGTACTGCCATTTTTAACTCCTGTTTTCCATTTTGCTCTTAAGAGCTTTGAGTTTCTCCCAGCGGGGGTCGAGCGGCTTTTCAGCATCGGCACCGTCGCCAGTTTGGTTGTTTGTTACAAAGATAAAATCTTCGTCAGGATTTTTCACGGGCGCAATGGGTTCCTGTAGGGTCACCAGCTGTCGGACGCACTCGGAAACATCTACGAAGTTCTGTGTCTGCGGAATCGTATAGGCGAAAACGTCATCGTCGTCGTCATGGAGTTCCTGTTCAGCGCATGCTCCGCGTTCCACCTCGACAACAATCTCGGTTTCGAACGGACGGTCAAAAAGATCCAGGCTGCGGACACAGGTGAGTGTTTGCACTCCAGAGAGGGTACCGGTCACAAGGCACTTACCATTGCCTTCGGGGCTAACCAGCACCTCGGCTACCAGATCGCCCTTGAGGTGCAGTTCGTCGAAGATTTCAGGAGCATCGGCATGGGACCAGACCACTCGTTGATCTTCGGAATCAGTAAGTTTTTGTGCGATATCTATTCTCAAAGTGGCACAAATGTAGTAAAATGGGAAAAATGGGTCAAGGTTAATTAGGTTTTAGGGATTAGGTTTTAGGGGTTAGTAGGAAGTAGGCGGTAGGAAGATTTCATGAAGACCAAAAGATCCAGCGAATTGGGCGAGAGCATGATTACTCCGATAGCGTTTTGAGAAGCTCCTTTTTAGTTGCTCCGAGAGCAAAGAACGTTTTAATCATTAGTTCCAGCGAAACGCTCGAATCAGCATGTTCGACCTTGGCATACCGAGACTGGCTTGTTTGGGCAATAATTGCAGCTGAAACTTGTGTTTCGCCAAGAGCTTTGCGTTTGGCGACAAGGGCTTTCGCCAAGGCCACTTTCATTTCGACGATAACCATTTCGGCAGGGCTTAAACCTAGAAATTCATCGACATCCCCGACTATCCAACCTTTCTTCTGTAATTTTTCTTTTTTCAATTTATCCATAATCTAATCCTCTGCATCATATGCTTTCAAACGCTTGCGGCATAAATCAATAATTTCGCCAGACGTTTTGGTCGTTTTCTTTTCAGCCCACAGAATCACAACGATTGCGTCTGCGTCTATGCGGTAGAACAATCTCCAAATCTTATTTTCGTCTTGAATTCGTAACTCATGACAATGCATGCCAATAGATGGCATTGGACGACTTTGCGGAAGAGCCAAATTCATTCCCGACTGTAATAATCGCAGCAAATATCCAGTTTCTATCCTCGCTTTTTGTGACAACGGCGGAGTCTGTGGTTGCTCGTGCAGCCAGACTAAAGGTTTGTGTTTGGGACTCATAAAATATATATCAGATTCGACATAATGTCAATGGATGAAATTAAAGGGACATTACGTACATGCAAATTCCGTGCCAAGCAAAAGATTGGCAAATTTATGCGAAAAAAGGCAATTTTAAAAATGCCAAAAAGTGATTAATCGATTAAATCAGTGATTAATCAGTATAAAGCCCCTCAGTTTATTTTAAACACAAAAAACTAAAACTTCACTTCGGAAATACCTTTTATGTCACCGTTTTCATCGAACGAAACATCCATGTAGAACGCGCCCTCCGCGCTGCTGATGTACAGCGGCTTCACGGTGTTCGTCCAAGTGGTCTGTTTCTCGAATTCGACATCGATATGGTCGCCGTTCAAAATGACCGATACCGGCATGAAAGCGTCCTTGTTGTTCAGGAGACCGAAAGAGAAGTACGGATTCAGGCCGTCCAAAATACGCGGGAAATGGAACACCATATTCTTCGAACCCATCACAGAACCCAAAATACCCTTACGGTCCTTCATTTCGGCAGAGGTTGCAGAACGGACAAATTCAGCAAAGCGTTTTCCGTTCCACAATTTGTCCATGTAAGAAAAATTCTTCTTTTCAAAGCTTTTGCGATTGAGGCGGGCACCCATTTTGTCTAGAATATTCGTCCGCTTGACTTTGTCTTCATCCACCCAGATAATCAAGCTGTCCGTCATGATGACCGCCCTTACAGAAACGATATCCGAAACACTGTTCTTCTTTTTGCCATAAATTTCGTAATCCAACTGCAACTTTCCAAAATCGGCAACGGAATGCGGCTCGATATTGTTGACCGTCGTCTCCATCTTTTTCACCTGGTATTCGTCCTTGTACATATCGGTCAGGTGCAGGCACAGGAACAGGCGCACGTTCGAAAGCTTTTTGTCCGAGCGGTTTTCCACCTTCACGGCCAGCTTATCCGAAAATGAGAGCGTTGGATTGTACGCCTGCAAGTCGAGGAACGAATGCTCCTCGAAAATCATGTTCAAAAGCGACGGCATGAACCGCTCCACATACTTCATATCCGCAATCAAGAAATCATAAACATTCTGGTTCCCGCGACGGAAGAAGTGGCGGAAAATTTCTTCTTTCGCCTTCGCAAAATCGCCCTTTTCGTAAGCAACAATCGCCTTCTGGAAATTCGGCGAGAAGAATCCGAAGCCTTCCATCATCGACTTGTACATCGTCTGCACAAAATGGCCTTCCACCGACTTCGTCAAGTAATTCCTGTAATTGTACGAATTGTACATGTCCAAAAGCGCATCGGACTCACGCGGGTATTCGACCGAGGACTGGTCAAACATATTTTTCGCCTTTACATCGTCGCCCTCAAGCATGTGGCAGGTTCCCAAAAGCACTAGCGCCGGAGCCGATTTTTCTGGATTGTCGTGGATAAAGGCTCCCAGCATTTGCTTCGCCTCTTCAAGGCCACCAAAACGTTCCGAGCGGGGTTCGCCCAACTGAGCACGCCTCACAAGGCAGAACGATTTCAGCAAGATAGACTCGCGGTCGCCCGGAAATTCCGAAAGTACCTGCACAAGCACCGCAAGTGCCCCGTCAATATCGCCATTGCTGATGGAAATATATGCCTGGTCGCGCATGAGGCAAAGGCGGTTCCATTTCGCCATGTAGCGGATATAGAGCGAGATGTAGTCTTCCAAATAAGCTAAATAGGCATCTTGATGCTTTTCGAGAGCCGCACGCGCTTCTTTCTCGATTTTCTCGTTCTGTTTCAGGTTCTTGAAAAAATCCTTGCCCGTCAAAATGCCCTTCGTCACCAGATTCGAAACGGCAATGACATCCAATCCGCCAGAAAACGCGACCCGGATGCCCTCCGCAATCGGAGAATTCATAGAAATCAAAGTCTCGTTCCCCGCCACGGCGTTCCAGAGATTGCGTTTTTCGGCTTCGCTCAAATCCTCTTCGGCGCGGCGCAGAGTTTTATAATACGGAATCAACTTCTTTTTCGCACGGATGACTTCGGGCGGGATTCCGCGATAATCTTGCACGGCTAAAAACTGGAGGTATTCCTGAATGTTATGGCTTTTTTCGTAGCCCGCGTCCAGAATATGGAACAACCTAATCGTCTTTTCCAAATCGTACTTCGACAAATCAATGGAATCCGCCGACGCGACCGAATTTTCTCGCTGTTCAGAAACCGCACCAAGTTCGCGTGTCGCTTCTGAACCGGGGACTGCACCCACGCCTGTATCGCCCGACGCTTCGTCAAGCACCTTCACGACGGCGTCAATTTCTTGCTGGACCTTTTCATCCTTTGCGTTGCTAGAAACGACACACCACACGACAATCGATGCCACAGCGATCAAGAGAAGAACGAAAACCGCAATTTTTCCTTTACTCATAAGCACCCTTTAAAGCACAATAACCTGTTCCTTGGAAATATAAATTATAAACCAAACCGGTCCAATTCGCGTTTTCTGCGTTTTTGTAAATTATACTCATATTTATAAAGCCCATGCCATTCAAGATTCGTTTACTCATTTTAAGCCTTGCATTGCTGCTATACAGTAGCAATCACGAAAGCTTCATGGATTACGACCAAAATACCATAGCTTTTGACGTGCACAAAGACAAAATCCAAATTAGCGGAGCCCTATACCCAAACCTCTACCAAGATTTGCAAGCCTCAGACTCAAACAAAAACAACCCGCTATACGACATTATACGTGACTTTTTTTCGCCGTCTCAAAAGACGACCCCCTATTCGATTGTTCCAAACTTAGAGCGCATATCCGCATCGACGGAGACGTTCCAGGAAAAGTGTTTAAAGAAATATATGATGCCGTAGAAAATAACTTTCTTTTTGGGCTGATTTCCATTGTTCTTGACAACAATTTTCAAAAGCAAACCATAATAAAACCCGCCAACATCGAATGTCCCGACAATTTACATGTAATTTATCAGGTCCTTCCCATTCCAATAGGATTCCCCGACCGGCCAACAAAATCGAACCAAACAAACATCTATATTGACTATAGTATTGAGCAAAAATCGTATTCCATTACTTACCGCACAAAATCACTCCTAAAACGAATCCCAAAAGCCAAAAAATCCAAACAAAAAGACGAGACCCCGATCAAAGAAAAACAGATTTTTGTCGCGGCCCAAGATTTGCAAGATCAACTGCAACAAGACTATCTAGACCGACCAACCGACACGGAATACACGGTTATCGTTGGCATCCATAACAACGGACGAGTCCTGGAGCCATTGAAAGCAGCACAATCAGCCATAGAAAGTGGTTTCAAGGTCCGTTTTTCATTTGAATATTGAACATTCGTTCACTCGATTACATATTCATAGAGCAAAATAAAACTCTTCTTACCATTATAATATATTCGCAAAAAATCCCCATCATTCGGATTGGCGGCTTTTGACATTCGAAAAAACCTTATTACATTTTGCCGAAGAAAAATGTTCTTTACGATTTTGACATACGTAGTCATCGGACTTTTGGCGATTTTTGCGCTCTTCTATCTCGGCTTAGAAGTGCGGTTTTTCCGTGCACTCGGACGGGTGCGCGAAGGCTATGCCGATCCGGAACCGCTGCCGAAGGTGAGCATTTTGATTGCGGCACGCAACGAATCCGGAGGAATCCGCGAAACGCTAAACTCTGTCCTTGCCCAAGATTACGAGGGCGAATGGGAAGTCTGGGTGGCAGATGACCGCTCGACGGACGACACCCCGAAGATTCTCGCCGAATACGAATCGCAGTTCAAGAACAGGCTGCATGTGCTCACCATCGATTCCCTCCCCGAAGGCGTAAGCCCCAAAAAGCAGGCCATCAGCAAGATGATTGAAGTCTGCGATGGCGAAATTCTATGCCTCACGGATGCCGACTGCATCGTGCAGCCCTCCTGGATCAAGGGAATCGTCAAGGAATTCGAACCGGGGATTGAACTTGTCGCCGGGCACTCCTACATCCCGACCGACAAGAGTTCGCCGTTCATCATCTGCATGCAGGCCGTCGAGACGCTCATTTACCGCGTCGCAGGCACCGCAGGTCTAGCGATGCACCTTCCGCTCACGAGCACGGGCAACAACCTCGCCTACCGCAAAAGTTTCTTCAAAAGCGTAAACGGATTCAATGGAGTCATCAAAATCCAGAGCGGCGACGACGACCTCTTGATGCAAAAGCTCGCCGCCGACCGTCCATGGGCCATGCGCTACTGCATCACGCCATCGACGTTTGTGACCACAAGTGGCAAGGAAACACTCAAGGCTCTTTGGGAACAACGCAAGCGCTGGGCTTCCAAAACAATCTACTACACCCCGAAAATCGTCTTTGTGCTTTCGATGGTGTTCATGTTCCTCGTGATGCTCTGCGTGACCGCAACGCTCTCGATTTTCAGTTTTAAAATTTTCATCGCCACCTTGATTGCATTCCTTTGCAAAAGCATCGGCGACATGGTTCTCATTATTCGCGGGCTCAAAATATTCAAGCAGGAGCACCTCCTCAAGTGGTGCGTCCCGGTTGAATTCATACACGCCCCCTTTACCGTACTGGCCGTATTGTTCGGACTGTTCGGACGATTCAAGTGGAAATAAAAATGGCAACGACTAAAACTACAACTAAAGCGACTAAAACCACTGCAACAAAAACAGCCACCAAGGCTGCGGCAAAAACAACCGCAACAAAAACGGCTAAGGCAACCGAGGGAAAGACCCTTATTATCGCAGAAAAACCAAGCGTCGCAGCAGACCTCGTCAAGGTGCTCGGAGCAAAGACGTTCAAGAAAGAAACCGCCTATTACGAAAGTGACACGACCATCGTAAGCCATGCGATTGGCCACCTCGTAGGCATTGCCGACCCCAAGGACATCAACGAAAAGTACAAGGCATGGGACATGAAGACGCTCCCCATGCTCCCCGAAAAGTTTCCGCTTGTAGCCCTCCCGACCACGAGAGGCCACCTCTCCGCGCTCGGCAAGCTCATCAAACGTAAAGACGTGACGACGATTATAAACGCATGCGATGCGGGCCGCGAAGGTGAACTGATATTCTTTTACATCGTAGATTACGTGCTCAAAGGGAACTTCAAGGGCAAGACGTTCAAGAGACTTTGGATGCAGAGCATGACGCCAGCCGCCATCAAGGACGCGTTCGAGCACCTCCGTACCGAAGAAGACATGGTGAACTTGCGAAACGCCGCCCTCTGCCGCAGCGAAGCCGACTGGCTCGTGGGCATGAACGGCAGCCGCGGACTCACCGCCTACAACAGCTCGATGGGCGGGTTCCAGATTACGCCGTGCGGACGCGTGCAGACCCCGACGCTTGCCATTATCGTGAAGCGCGAAGAAGAACGCAACCGCTTTGTGCCGCAAAAGTTCTGGACCATCGAAGCCTCGTTCGATAACGCAGGCGCCGGTTACCAGGGCAAGTGGTTCACCGTCGATAAAGAGAACGGCAAGGACCGCATAAAGCAGATCTTTGACGAGACCCGCGCTCAGGAAATTCTCGCGAAGTGCAAGGGCAAGACCGGCTCCATCGAAGAGACCACCGCCCCGAGCCTGCAGAAGTGCGGCCAGCTCTACGACCTCACCACGCTCCAGCGCGAAGCGAACAACCGCTTTGGCTTTAGCGCGAAGACGACGCTTTCGATTGCCCAGTCGCTTTACGAACATTACAAGGCGACCACGTACCCGCGTACCGACAGCCGTTGCCTGCCCGAAGACTACGTGGCCCCGGTGAAAGCGACCCTCGGCAAAATCGAAGGCCCGCTCGCCAAGTTCGCCCAAGAAGCTTTGGACAAGAACTACGTCAAACGCACGCCGAAGGTCTTCGACAACTCGAAGATTTCGGACCACTTCGCCATTATCCCGACAGGCGTTGTGCCGAAGGGACTCTCCGAAGCCGAAGAAAAAATCTACACGATGATTTGCCAGCGCTTTATCGCGGTATTCTTCCCACCGGCGCAGTACCTCAACACGACCCGAATCACGACGGTCGAACAGGAAACGTTCATCACCGAAGGCAAAATTCTCGTGGATCCGGGCTTCAAGGCGATTTACGGCAAGGAATCCGACGAAGAATCGAACATTCCGAAACTGAACGGCAACTCCGCCAAGACGCTCGACATCGAAGCGAAGGAAGACTTTACCAAGCCGCCTGCGCACTACACCGAAAGCACGCTCCTCTCGATGATGGAAAGTGCAGGTAAGCTCGTGGAAGACGACGAACTGCGCGACGCCATGAAGGAACGCGGCCTTGGAACGCCGGCCACACGTGCCGCCATTATCGAAAAGCTCGTGAGCGACAAGTACGTTATCCGTGACGGCAAGGAAATGATTCCGACAGCAAAGGCGTTCGACCTCATCAAAGTCCTCTCCGCCATGAACTGCGAAGCCCTCACAAGTCCGGAACTCACTGGCGAGTGGGAATACAAGATGGACCTCATCAGCAAGGGCAAGGAATCGCGCGAAGCCTTCATGAACGGCATCGTCGAAATGACAAAGACGATGGTGAAAAACATCAAGGGATTCAAGGAAGACGATACCACAGGCGAAGCAAGCTTTAGCCCGGTGAACGGCAAGAAGGTGTTCGAAACGGTCAGCCGCTACACCACCGAAGACGGCATCGTCATCCGCAAGATGATTGGCGGCAAGCACCTGACCGAAGCCGAAATCGTGGAACTTTTGACCAAGCGAAAGATTGGCCCCTTGACCGGCTTCCGCAGCAAGAAGGGTGCCGAATTTTCTGCCGTGCTCACCATCAACGACGAAAACAAGATTGAATTTGTCTTTGACGAAAAGCCCGAAGAAATCGAAGTCGGTGAAGTTGTCGGCAAGTCCCCCGTCGATGGCTCGGACGTCTATGAAACGCTCACGGGCTACGTCTCCGAAAGCTACCTCAAAAAAGAACCGAGCGGTATCACGCTCCCGAAGGTTCTCCTCGGCAAGGAACTCCCGCTCGACGAAATCAAGAAACTGCTCGCAGGGCAAAAGACATCGCTCATCAAGGGCTTCCGCAGCAACAAGACTCGCCGCCTGTTCGACGCCTACCTCACGCTCGTCAAAGGAAAAATCAAGTTCGAGTTCCCGCCACGAGAATTCAAGCCAAGAAGATTCGTGAAAAAGAAGGAAGGATGAGTAGGCCGTAGCTATGAGGTATGGGCACGGGCCTACGGCCCTTTGAGGTATGGGCTATTATACTCAATGCAAAGCGAAAATACAAGTAGGAAGACTGCGTCATTCAGGAGCCTGTCATCCTGGAGCCGAAGGCGATAGGATCCAGTAAAGTCTCGAGACTAACGACCACGACTAACGACCACGACTAACGACCATTGACCAATTACCAGTACATGCATACAAAGATTCCGTTCATCATTGCAATTTTTTGGGCGTTTTCGATAACGTTGGCAGACAACGTATCCGAAAAACATTTTGCCCCAATAAATTCATTAACAGAATCCTTGCCACAAAAAAATAAATCGCAAATCAATTTAATTATTGATACCACCACGTCTCTTTCACCGGAAAGTTCCGCAGCACGCCCCACAAGTTCCGCTGGATTATCCAGTGCAGCCACCACCCTCGCGGCTTTTAGCTCTTCCGTGGCATTCAACTCATCAAGTTCCGCAAATCCCGCAAAGGCCCCGGCGAATCTCGATAGTGCATCCGCAGCCTCTTCTGCCTTGAGCCGTTCTGATTCCGCAGCAACAAAGTCCGCGCCATCAGCAAATAAAAAAACGAATCCGTACAACTTGCCCGATGAACTTATGCCGCTTTGGGAATCCATGTCCATGCGTCAAAAGGCTGCACAAATGATTATGGTGTTCCTCACGACAGCACAATTCGTCATTGAAAACGAAATCGGCGGCGTGCTCATCACCGGCAAGCATTTTCGCGAAATCGACAGTTATCTGCATAAAATGTCAGAAATCGATTCCAGCATAAAAATTCCGCTTTTCGTTGCCACCGACCAAGAAGGTGGAATCGTCAACCGTCTCGCCTCCGTCGCCGATCGTTGGCACAGCCTCCCCAGCGCCCGCGAAATGCGCCACATGGACACCTCCAAAATCCACGTGCTCGCTCAAAAAGTCGGACAAGCTCTCAATGAATACAAAATCAACATGAACCTCGCCCCCGTCCTGGACCCATCCAAGGACTACAGCAACAAGAACTCGTTCATGGAAGAAAATCGCCGTTCCTGGGGCAACGACACTTCAGTAGCGTATAAAGTAAGGTCGTTCGTCACCGGCATGCGGGAAAAAGGAATCGTCTGCGTTTCAAAGCACTTCCCCGGTTACGACTCTTGGACAAACAGCGACTTGCAAATCGCCGTCAGCGCCTCGCCCAAAGAAAAAATCGAGCAAAACATTAAATTTTTCAGCACCCTCGCAAACGACATTCCTATCACGATGATGTCGAGCGTCCACTTTATTCGCATTTCTAACCGCCCCGCTGTCTTTGACGCAAACATCGTCAAAATGGCCCGCCGCGGCCACCCCGACATGCTCATGCTCACCGACGACCTCTGGGGAACATCGCTACGCACCTGGGCAAGCGGCAAAACGCAAATTCCGCCACGCAAAAGCTACCCGGACAAAGATTTCAAGCGCCTTGTCACGGCAATCATCGACGCCGGCAACGACATCCTCATGATTTCTTACACGTCCAAGGCAAAAGACATGCTCGACATCATGATGAACCTCTGCGAAAAGAGTTCCAAGTACAAGCGCCGCATCGAAGAATCCGCCGCAAGAATCTTAAAGCTCAAGTATAAAATGGGGATTTTGAAGTAGGAAGTAGGAAGTAGGAAGTAGACAGTAGGCGGTAGGCAGTAGAATGCGGACGAGAGAATAGCCATCCCGGCCAATGACCAAAGACTATTTGCTTACCGCCAGCTTCTTTGCAACGGACAAATTCACCACGTATTTCAGCACGCCGGCCTCGCCCACCTTTGCAATAGCGAGTTTCAAAATCTCGGCGGCGGCCATCGTATCATCTAAAGCCCGGTGATGATTAAAATCCGGCAGCCCCAGCGACTCCGTGAGTTTATGCAAACTGTAGCTCGGTTGCCCCGGAAACACCCGCCGCGAAAGCTTTACCGTACAAAGTCTCGCCGGATTGAACTTGATGCAGCAGCGTTTCAGCTCCGATGTCATGAACTTGCAATCGAATTGCACATTGTGCGCCACGAAAATGCGGTCTTCCAAAAGATGTGCCACATGTTCTGCAATCGCTGCAAACTGAGGCTGGCCATTCACCATCTCGTCGGTAATTCCCGTCAACTCACGCACAAACGGCGTTATCGGCTGCCCCGGATCCACAAGAGCATGGTACGTTCCAACAACATCGGAACCGTCCATCAGGGCGATTCCGATTTCCATAATTCGATTATCGTCTTTGTGACCGCCGGTCGTTTCCAAATCGACTACAGCAAATTTTAACAATGCAAATTACCTAACGGGGATATCGATATCGAGCGTTTCCAACCCATCGCGGGCCTGCACGCGAGCCAACATCACTTTGGACTTCGGGCGACCATAGACCGGCACAACGAGCAAATTGGAGACTCCGCTGAGTTCGCTGGGAACAGCCTCGGTATCGTAAGCAGTTTGCGTAAAGATAGGATTTTTGCCGCCGTCAAACAAGAAATACGTCAACTTGCGGGGCATCCCCTTCTTAATTTGAGACGTCTTGACCTGGAAATAAATGTAGCCGCCCTTCGGGACCTTCCTCAAGCTGTCCTTGATTTCTTCTTCGGTCGCGAATTCGGCTTCCATGGCAAGCCGCACGTTATGGCGCACACGTTCTGGATTTTCGTACTCGACCATCACGTTGAATTTGGCATCTTCGGGGATGGCGCTTTCACGTATATCCCGAATTTTAGAATTATTCTGGTAGTATTCCCAGCGACCGTTATCGTGCAAAATGACAGTCGCCCCGTTCGAAGCGGTCGCCATGATATCGTCAGCGAAGGAATTCACTGTACAGAAAAAGACAAGAGCTGCCAAAGCCCTTATAATTTTGCTCATTCCACCCATAAATACTCCATTTTTTTGAGAACATCCCGACATCGAACCAAATATACATTCAAAAAAGCCTTTTGTGTGAAAACGTAATTTTTAAAACATTTTTAAAATTTTACATTTGTGATGTCTTACACACAGTTATGTCTGGAATAGTTCGATTTGCACCAAGCCCCACAGGTTACCTCCACGAAGGCCACTTGCTTTCGGCCCTTTACGTATGGGCAGCCGCAAAGAAATGGGATTTAAAGGTTCACTTGCGAATAGAAGACCACGACCAGAGCCGTGCACGCCCCGCCTACATCGCGGGCATCCGCGAAGATTTATCATGGCTCGGGTTCCGCTACGATTCCGAAAGCATCCAAAGCGAGCGAAATGCCATTTACGAAGCAGCTCTCCAAAAGCTCGAAGCAAAATCGCTCGTCTATCCCTGCTATTGCAGCCGCAAGCAGCTCCAAGAAGAAAATCCCAAGAGCGAAACCGGGGAGATAGTGTATCAAGGGAAGTGCTTTTACAGACATGAGCCATCAGCCGTGAGCAATGAGCTAAGAAAAAGTCATCCATTAACATTGTCATCCTGGAGGGAGCCGAAGGCGGACGATAGGATCCATGAAATTCAAAACATTATGGACCCTATCGCGGAGCTCCAGGGTGACAAAAGCAATTTGCTCCTGGGTGATAGATTGAGACGAAAGACGATAGACGAAAGACAAAAGATTGGAGATTCCCGCTCGGAGGCGGAAATGACAGAAGAACGTCCTCACAGTCTTCGCTTTATCGTTCCAGACAGGTTTATCGACTGGCACGACTTGCGGCTAGGCGATTTCCACGAGAACCCGAAAATGCAATGCGGCGACTTCCCGATTCGCGACCGCGAAGGGCAATGGACGTACCAGTTCGCCGTCTGCGTCGATGACATCGACGAAAACATCACGCACATCGTCCGGGGCGAGGACATCCGCAATTCCACAGCCCGGCAAATCGCGTTAATGCAAACCCTCGGGCGTACAAAACTTCCAATTTACTTACATCATCCTTTGATTTTTGATACAAACAACAAAAAGCTTTCGAAACGCGAACTCGCCCACAGTTTAAGGCAAGACAAAGAAGCCGGCGTCACCCCCGAAACGCTTTTCGGACGCGTCCTCTACAAAACTCATCTCACCGAAAAAGAGTCCCCAATTACACTTAATGATGCGATTTACATCACTATGAAGTCTCTTCCTTAAAACAGAATCCTTAAAATATTTTATATTCGTGGCATGGCATCAACTTCAATGTCTGCGACAATAGAAAAGATTCGCGAAGAAGCAACAGTGTTTGAGAGTAGGGACTTACTGCTCTGTTTTTCGCAAAAGAATAAATTTCAATCTCCATTACTTATTGACTACGGTGACCAGTTTTACGAGACTTGGTTAAAAGAAATTAAGCCGCGAACACTCGCGTCCTTTTTTCCAATTTCTTCAAAATACGACGAAGAACACCAAAAGTCCGATTTGGAAAATTTCCGCAAAGTCCTAAAATCCAAAAAAGACGACTTCTGCGACCAAGATTTGTACTTGGCGACAGGTTTCGTCAAATGGGGAGAAAAGACGCTGGCTCCAGCGTTACTCATTCCGCTGGATTACAACTATGATTACGACACCGTTGCCATTTCTGCACGTACGCCCATCGAAAACATAGCCCTCCAGTCACTCGACACGGCTAACAAACTTCCAATCGCCTTCGACTTCGTTAGAAATGACAAATTTGATATAAAAAAGTTTTTTGACACACTCGAAAAAAGGATTGCCACCAAGACCGATTGGAAATTCACGCGAAACGGTTGCTGCATCACGTTCTATAGCACCAACAAGTTGCTCCTCAAAAAGACTTTGTCAAACGATTACTGGGCTACTTCAAGAACTGCAAACAACTCGTTTTTCAACGCCACCATCGGTAACGATGGGTTCTTGCCGCAGCCGTCTCTTTTTGAAGAAACGACTTACGACCATGTCTTTAACCCGGCGGACCACTACTTCCCCTATACGACCGATTCGCAGACGAACAAGGCGGCTATAGACGCGCTCAACGAGCAAGCGACGGCCTACGCCATACAAACGCTCCCCGGCACGGACAAATCGAAACTTGCCGTGAATATCGTCGCAGACCTCATCCAGCAAAAGAAAAAAGTCTGCGTCATAAGCCGCAGGGCCATCACAAAACTGAATTTCGAAACAGCATGGAAACCGCCGTTCCGCTCTTTCCAGAGTCCCGAACGCGATACGCTTCAAAAAGTCCTGAACGACACACGCGCAAACTTCGTCGCATACAACGATATCGTCAACTACCCTCTCCAGCCAAGCGGAGCGAAGCTCACGGAACTGCTGGACGAGATGTCGAAACTCAAGCAGATAAAGTCGAAGTTTCCAAGCGAAATTTTCAAGAACATCGAAAAGATTCCTTACCCGAAATACAAGTCCATGCTTGCCAGTCTCAAGCAGATGACGCGGCTGTTCTTCGAACAAAACGGAATCGAAGTTTACGACTCGTTCTACGACATCAAAATGCCCGCTTTTTCGCTAGACCGCAAGAACTCGGTCGGTGAAGACCTGGAGCATGCCAAGGAACTGATAGAGAAAATAAAACCGTTCTTGGAAAGCACAAAGAAATCGAACCTTTTCCCATGCGGACTGAAACTTGCCGATCTCCCCGAATTAATCAATCTATTCAAGAAAAGTTTCGACAAGGATTTACCGGGATTCGAAGACTGGAACCTGCACTCCAATGGGTGGATGGCCTACCAAGACGACTTGATGGATTTGCCTAACGCAGGTTCGCGCTGGTCAAGCTACCGCCGACGGGGTTCTGAAGTTTATACGGACAACGCCATCGACGAGAACGTTTTCGACGCACGTAATGAATTTGTCGATAGCCTCAGTTCTACGCTCCGAAGCCTTTCGGACCATTACCGCCGCCCCAAGCGATTCTTGCTCACCGTATTCAAGAACCCCAAGAGCATCACATCAGACGAAATGCTGGTCGAAAAAATCGACGCGCTCATCGAACTGCAAGATTGCAAACACAAGTACAAGGATTCTTCAGTCCTTGCCATGCGGTTGTTCGGTAAGGACTGGAAGTTCGAAAAAACGGATTGGAAAGAACTTTCAGAAAAGATCCACGCCTTCTACTCGTTCCGCGCAAAGAACAAGAATAGCGAGGACTTCGACCATCTCGTTCACGTCCTTGAACAATGGCATATCTTTAGGCCGTTTGTCGATGAACTAGACGACCTCCTAACGAACATAGATTTCTTGCAAAAGAACCTGCAAACGATAAGCAAGTCATTGAATTTCGAAGAATCCATCGACGAAGAAAACGTCGATACGTGGATGGAAAAAATTGAATCCTGGTCGAGCCATTGGAACGAGCAGGACATCTACTTGCAGCTTTGCGAACACATGGACAACATCTCCGATTCGCCATGTGAAAATCTTGCAAATTTCGTGAGAGATTCCAAGAACGCAAATGTCGATATTTCCATGGCATTCGCTCGGACCTGGACCAGCAGCCAGATGCATGCCGTGACCGCAAAATGTCCCGGACTGTTTACGACAACATCTAAAAACAGAAAACAAAAGAGCGCCCAGTACAGGGCTTTGTTAGACCAGTTTTCAAACGCCAATTTCCGCGAAGCACACAATTTCGTTGAAAAGCATCCGAATTTGCTCCAAAGCATTGCTCTGTCCAAAACCTACGAATCCAATTTCGGTTCTTTTGATGTCGCACTGTTTTTGGACGCAGACTGCATGACCATCGCCGAAGCCATGCCAGGAATTTACAACTCAAAGAAAGCAATTCTATTCGGCAACCCCTGTTCGCCATCTTTAGAACCGCTCCCCATGGACGCCTGCGACATAGACTTATCCCAGCAGTCCATTTTCTTTAAAGACAACATGCTTTCGGCAGCACTCCGCAAAGGTATCCCGACTAGAGTTATCGGTTACACTTCGCAATATGCGGACTCCTCGCTTTTTGACTTCGCGAACAAGAACATTTACAACAACGAAATAGTGCAATTTTCCAATTCAACCTTACCTACGGTAAAGTTGCACACCATCAAAATGGTTCGCGACAAAGTATTCGCCGTTGCGGAACACGCTTTGTTACATGCGGCCAAGAATCCAAGCCAGACTCTTGGAATCGTTACGTTCAGCCAAGCGCTCAGCGATCAAATCGAAAGCGAACTTCAAAAGATGCTCGAAAAATATCCTGCACATGCCAAGTTCTTTACACAAGGTAATTTGCAGAACAAATTCTACATCAAAACGGTTGAACGCGCCGTAGATTTGTACCGAGATGTCATTTTCATCTGCCCTGATATCGAAAGCGTAAGCTCCGCAACAGGGAACCGAAAGCTTTCAATTTGTACGACTCTTGCAAAGCAAAAAATGAGTCTCTTCATGACAGAGGATGATTCATACAAGCTCACAAACTCCAAGCCCGGTTTGTTCCACGAATGGGTGAACCAGCTCAATTCAAAAGCCGAGGCCGAAGAAAGGCAAGACGACAGCATCATTGAATCCACACTCAATGAACAAATTAAAGACGTATTTAAGACAGAAGGAATTCCATACAAGGAAAGCATTGCACACGGTGGCATTCCTATTGGCCCCGTAGTCCTGGATGCGTACAATACCAAACGTTTTCTCGCAGTCATTGAAACGGATTCATGCAACGGGCCTTATAAGGAATCCGTCGAGGATCGTGAATACTTGCGTCCGAACACGCTCACTAAGTTCGGCTGGAACATCTTCTACATTTGGCTTCCGCAATGGAACATTTCCCATGCCGATGAAAAGGGAAACCTCATTACGACTATAGCCATTGAGCAAAGCGTTGCACCGCCACAACAAGAAAGCGAAGACAAAAACGAAGACGAAGACTCTCAGTCCCAGTCTGCAAGTATTGAGCCTTACGTTGTAGAAAATCCAGCCATCGAGGGCACTACAGATGACTTGCCGATTCTAGAGCTTTCTGCAGAGCAACTCATCCAGCAGTTGAAGTTCTATGTCGATCACGAAAGCCCAATCCATAGCGAGCTGTTGTTGCAAAGGATTCTAGACCTGCACCATATTGACCGCGTCGGCCCAAAGATGTCTTCTGTTTTGAGCGAAACCATCAAGCAGGCTTTGCACGAAAAACAGTTCATCAAGACAGGCTCGTTCTTCTATTCGCTTACAAACAAAGACATAAAGCTCCGCGACCGCTCCAAGAGACCGGACAGCGAGCGTAAGTTGGCATACATTTCACCCGAAGAACGCGCCCTGTTCAAATCATCTTTCGACGAACACACCATCAAACAAGCATTGGGTGTGGTGTAGTCTTAGACGAAAGACTAGAGACGAAAGGTCAAAGCAAACTGTCATCCCAGACTCCGTGCCGGGATCGGTTGTTTATGGAAAAAAACAGGCCCCGGAATGGTTTACTTCGACAAGCTCAGCACAGGCTTAAGCTCACCAACCTTAATCCGGGGTGACAATGCATCACTCACGCTGTCATCCCGGACTCCGTGCCGGGATCAGTTGTTTATGGAAACAACAAGAGTAGGCTTTCGCCTACTCTTTGTTTTCTTGATAAAAGCAATTATCGAATCTTTACGACAAAAGCGTTAATGTTATAGACCGAGAGTTCTCGGGCTTTGTCTTCGGCGACTTTACGCTTGTTCCATCCACCACCGCGAAGCTTGTAGAACGGCGTATCGAAAACCACCTGAATGGTGTAGCCAGTACTTGCAGAAAGCTGTGCCTTGCGTCTTTGGGCGGCATCGAAATCACCTACAGCTTCGAACTGGAGCATATAGAATCCATCGGACTTGTCGTTCTTGCTAGAGACCTTGGCAGGAACAGCAGAATTGCTAGTCGTATCGCGAAGCGAAGCACTGAGCGTAGGCTTGTATTCGTTACCACGGAATAGAGAATCCATATCGGTTGGTGCCCCGGCCCAGGCCAAAGCGCACAAAGAAGCTGCAATTAAAATCTTTCGCATGTGAGCAAATATAGAAAAACATAGGGATTTGTGTAAACCTATTCCGTCCCCATTGTGGACCACGCTCACATAAGTGCTAAACAGCATTCAAAACGAGTACCGCGACAAAACGCTTGTATTTTGACATAGCAGAGCCGAAGTGCCGACACCGAAGAAGTCAACCTCTAAGTGATCAAGGCGCACAATGCCGGAACGACAAGTGTGGAGAACATACAAAAAAGCCTCCCCGATGGGGAGGCTTTCGAAAAATTACAGAAGTTATTACTGAACAAAGATCAGATTGCTGCCGGGGACATCCGTTGCGTGGCGGACACCCCACATTTCGGTCTTGTCGAACTTGTTCCTTGTACCAACACCTTCAAGCTTGACTTTAGTTTTCAGCTTAGAGATGTACGCACCAGAACCCACGTAGCGGTCATTTTCGTCCTTCATGTTCCACATGATATAGAAGTTCTTCGGCTTGTCAACGCAGTTCTTGTTTTCAAAATACTTAATTTCCTGGCCGTTCTTATCCTTTTCAGTGTTCTTCGAATCATCGCAGAAGATACGTCCCTTCTTGGTCAAAACGTGGTTGCCAAGATTCGTGAACAACTGGACTTCGTAATCGAAGTAAACCTTCTTATAATCGCCGCCAATAGCTTTTTCAGTAGCCGTATCAGCAACAATCAAGGCACTCATATCGCTCTTGACAAACCAGCCATGCGGAATATAGTCATACTTGGCCATTCTAGCATCAGTAGCCGAATTGTTCTTAAGAGCCTTCTTGAAGTCGCTCACATCCTTAAAGGCGTCAAAGGTAAGCACTTCGACATTGGGGAGATTCGGAGCAACGGTGGACGTTGGCGGAACTGCACCATAACCTTCAGGAATGAGTCTTTCAGCGTAAGAATTCACATCACCCGTAATCAAGACCCACGGAGACGGGAGACGCGGAGCTGCAACATTGTAAGCAGGGGCGATATTCCAGCTAACCGTAGGCTCATCTTTACGAAGCGAATCGATGCCCGGAAGAGAATCAACCGTGTTATCAGAAACAAGGCCCACACCGTTAATGCTTCTAAAGTGGACGTAGTCACCTGCCTGCGGGAATTTCGCCTTTCCGTTGAACATCAATATAGCACTTGTCGAATCGAGTCTTCTGCTATTAGAAGTTCCGGCGATCGTCGAGAGATGGTCTTCAAAAACATGTTCCTTGCCAGCATTGGTATAATACGAGAACACATTCTTATCGCCCTCTTGAGCTCCCATATCCGTCTTATAAACGTTTTCGGAGAACTTAAGAACCAATTGAACCGGCTTGCCACCCGTAGTATCCGTTTTAGCGGTTGCCGAAATGATAACCGGAGCAATACGATCATAAATAACGGTTGAATAGTCCTTAATAGCAGGGACACCACGAGCCGTAAAGCTTGCCCAAGAAACAACCTTTCCGGTACCCCAGGTTTTCACGTCATTCGAAAGATTCTTGCCACCAAGGGTAATTCTGCCCAAGCAATGTTCTGCATCCACGAGATTAGTATCAATTTTTGCGCCAAAGCCGGAATCAGCACCGCAAACAGCACCCTTTCTAATAGCATCAGCTTCGAATTTTCTGACAGAGTCCTTTTCGTCGCTCAACCATGTTACAAGAATCGAATCCGGGAGAGAGTCCTTATGGTTCTTGAACGGCTTTCCATAGTAAACAACCAGAGAATCTGCAATACCGTCGAGGTATTCCTGTTGAGGATTATAAATATCCAGATTGTCAATATTCAATCCCGGCATAGTAGTACCCTTGACATCAAAGATGTCGGCAAACAACGGTGTCGGAACAGGCGGTTCCTGGAACTGCAGGTTCGTGTACTTCGCAGACGTAAGAGAAGCGTTCGGGCCTACGACATGAAGCGTTGCTGTCGTATCCTTACCACACTTCGACCTGTCTGGGTTGTCGCACTTTTCATAAACCTTTTGAGACTGGATTGTAATTGTAGCGCGACCATTCACGATTTTGCCACCTTCAATGATATTTACGCCCGCAGAAGTTTCAGATCCCTTAGTAAGCGTGAAATTACAAAGTTCACCACACGGAGCTCCGTTAGCATCAAGAGCGACAAGATAGAAATCGTAAGCAGAACCTCTCAATCGAATATCCTTATCCTTGGGTTTATCAGGATCTTGCGTTACAATGTTAAACGTAGAATCCGTATCCACAAAACGGAGTCTCGGCACGAAGAACTTGAGAGTAGCCTTACGAGCATCGCCCGCTACATTGACAACAACAGAATCAACTGCCGTTTTCATGTCGTTGAACGGGATTGTCACATAAATAGTATCGATACCATTTTCACCAATGACAGAACCCTCAGCCGGATTCAAGATACCAAGCTTTCCGTTCTTCATCTTATAGAACTGAACGTTTTGGTTATCGTTTTTCACCTGCAAGGTATATGGAGTATTTGCAGAAGCGATCATATTAAGAGGATCGGTACAACTCGGTTGAGAACACGGATCAAGAATAGTGCCCAAATAAAGCGGCAACATTTGGCTAGGATCAGGTTTACCCAGGCTATCCGGAATAGAAGCCATAGCCTGAGTCTTGTGTTCAAGCAACCCACTCTTAATGCCATCGGCATAAGTAGCAACGGCATCTCGGTCTGCAATACTGACAGAACCCTTGATGTTAAGTTCAATATACTTGGTGTCAGTGCCAATCTTGATGACAAGGTAGTACTTACCAGGCTCCAAATACTTGGTTAGCTTTTCTTCATTGATAATAGGTTCACCCGGAACTGTAACATTGATTGCACTATCGGCCTTAAAAATCGGATTTGCATCAAAATCAGCTGCATCAGCTCCCTTCACGACCTTTGTCGGATCCTGCAAGGTCTTGTCCTGAGTTAAGACAAAGGTGACTTTTTCCTTAATATCCTTTCCGCATGCTTCAGTATCACCACCGGCACCGCCTAAAGCAGCAGAGCAAGAACCGTTGCCAGATTTCTTGTAGCAGAGCCTGTAAACATTGTCACCATTATCCATGTACCTAACAATATCCTGCTTGCCTTCATACGTAATACCGGTCGTCTGTTCAATGAACATGTTCGTCTTGATACGGACGTTACTCATAGTCGTACGGCGGTCGCAGAAGTAGATATCGATGTCGAAAGACTTGCCTCTCGATGAATCAATAGAGGTTTTATTACCCTTGAACAAGAATTTGTCCACATCCACATAGCCCGGAGCGGCAAGGTGAGTACCGCCAAGGTCAACGGCAAGCTTGTTATTGATAAAGACCCAAATATCATCGTCGCCGCGGAAGTTGAACTTCAGGCCAGGCTTGTAGCGGAAGTTCGCATGGGATTCAAAGCAGAAGTGCTGGTTACGGCCTCCATTGCCCTTTGTACCTTCAGGCGAATCCCAACGACCTGATTCAGTACCCTTTGTCTCGCTACCGTTCGCATAGAACGGCCAATCTGCTGGGGCTTCATTGGGGCAACTCCAACCAAAGACGCAAGCTTCCTGATTCGCCGTGCCGAGTTTCAAGCCCGAATTTATAGCCGACGTCGTACCATCGCCATCGGCAAAGAGGCCTTCGCAATCATGCCCCTTATCCCAACCTGGGCCATTGCAGAAAATGTCAATCTTCGGAATCTGTTCCGTCGGGTCATTAGCACGGAGGAGCGGGCCATAGAACACCGGACCTTGAGCCCAACGCTTTGTACGTGCCTTAGGTGCTGGAGTCTGAACAGTGCCATCTGGCAAAATAGTAGCGATAATCTTTGCGTCGTCAGTGTCTTCTACAGGATAGAAACCACCTTGAACAGGAATTTTCAATTTTTCATAAAGAGCGTAGTCAGAGTCAAATTCCCACTTGCCATCGGGAGAACGTTCGAACGTCATGTCATAGCAAGACATTTCGTTCACACCTTTAGTGTAGTTGAACATCTTATCGAAGGTGGCTTGATCCAAGAAACATTCTTGACCAGCTCTGGTAAGCTTCATCTTCTTTTTGCCATTTTCAATCGTAAGCGTCGATTCGACAAGCCCTTGACGGACACCGATACACTTTTCAATTGCAGGTAAAGCCTTCGTATCCGTCTGGCAGCCTTCCTGGAATCCGTTGCCCTCTTTATAGCAGGAGAACAACGGATGCAAATCAGCATCGGTATCGTAAATCACAGCAGCAAGATTATACGAGCAGTTACCAACAGCGGCTAATGGCCTCGATGCAGACCAACCATAAGCGGCATCGTTGCCAAGTGCATCCGCTTGTTTTTCATCTGCCAAGAGATACACGCCACCTTGATAGCTCGGATCTTGTTCAAAAAGCTCGAACATCTGCTTCAAATCAATAGGTTCTGCGGGAGTCCCTTCATTAAGAGCTTTTTCGCCACCATTACCGATAGCAGCTTTCTTCTCTACATCATCGTCACGAAAGATAATGACACTCGTCGGGAGTTCTTTGTCGATTTTACCATCGAGGATATAGCGCCTAAAATACCATCCGCAATGGTCATTATCGACGAACATTTCAACTTCGTCTTTGCCATTTTCCAAAACTTTTGGAGTAGAACTCTTCCAGGTTTGGTTGTCCGGCAAGAACACATAGAAGTCCTTGACGTCCGGTTTTGTCTTGGTATAATAGACCTGGCCTTCTTTCTTGGGATCCGGGTGTTCCTGAATCCAGATGGAGCTGTCGGCGCTCATATCAGAGCATCTCCAACCTTGGTTTTGGGCATTGTTACCGACACCAGTGGCGTTCAAATTAACACCATTTTTAGTAACGCAATGGCCATCGTTACAATCGTTTTTGTTATCGCCATTGATGTAAAACACATCACTGTCGTTAGTTTTGGTGACACCGAGATCAAGCTCGACCCAACCATCACCACCTAACCTTGCATTAGGGAAGGGGATTCCTTGGCCAGCAATCATCAAATAAGCACTTGTCCAGCCGCTGGGAAATTTAAAATGGATTTTTGGCGAACAATACGAGTTACTCGATTGTGATGTTTTCAAATTTGCCCAAGCTCCTGTAACTCCTCCAACAAGCAGCAGGCCAAGCATCATTGCAACACTATGCAAAGCGTTATAACGTGTTTTCATATATTTCATCCATTTGGTTTTTAAAAGCTAATGAGGCAAACAAAAAGACCGGCCTTCTTATAAGCCACACCGTAATGAAATCTAAATTTTTAATTTAAAAAAAGAAATTTTTTCTTGTAAAGAATTGTGAAAAAAAATTTATATAAGGAAATAAACCGTTAAAAACACAATTTCTTAACACTTTTTGTAAAGTCTAATTTACAAACAACCTAAAGTAATTTTAAGTTTACAATTTAGGTGTGATATAGACTGTATCATGGGTGTATTGTATAGAAAATAGACGAAAGAACGCCGCTGCGCGGCTATAGACGAGAGACGAGAGACGACAAATGCGGAGGGCGAGCGTTCGCGGGGGTGCTCGCACACCCATGACCGAGCCCAGCATTTGGTATATGAGCCGAAGGCGAATATACAAAGACGAGAGAGGGAGAGTAGGAAGTAGACAGTGGTTAGGCGTTAGGGGTAGTGAGGTATGAGGTCGGTGCGGAGCTCCTTTGAGGTCGCTTCGCTTTGAGGTATGAGGAATCAGTAGAAAGAGGTTAGGTGACAGGTATCAGGGGGCTGGGGGTTTTGGGTGTCATCCCGGCCCTGTGCCGGGATCAGTGGTAGAGATAGGGGGAAAGCCGGCCCCGGAATGGTTCGGCAAGCTCACCAACCTAAATCCGGGGTGACAGCGTGGTGGACTCTATCGCCTTCGGCTCCAGAGTGACAGAAGCAAATGAACCGCTCATTAACCAACAACTAATGACTAACGACCATTAACTAATAACCAATGACCAACGACCAAGGACTATTGACTAACAACCAATGACCAACATCTAAAAAAGGACTTATATTTGCAGTGTGTCCGCGATCACGCGAGGGAGTTTTATGGAAGACGAAACCATCATGAGTAACGACAATACCATCCAGTTCGAACAGATGGTGGTGCATCCGCATTTAATCGTTCTGTATCCGCAGAATCAATTTGCGCAAATTCCGCTCGAAAGGGGAACCGTGATTCTCGGTCGTGGGCAAGATGCCGATATCCGCTTCGAAGACGAACTGGTGAGCCGCAAGCACTGTGCACTGTCGTTCGATGGAGGAAGCGTCACGGTAGAAGATCTCGGCAGCACCAACGGAACATTCGTCGATGGCAACTTCGTCCATAGGCAAATTCTCAATTCCGACAACAGGCTCCAGATAGGCCGGATGGTCTTGAAAGTCGCCTACAAAGACCCTAGCGAAGAAGCGTTCAGCCGTGAACTTTACGAAGCCGCGACAAAGGACCCGCTTACGGGCATCTTGAACCGACAGGCATTCATGGACCGCTCCGCCGGCGAGTTAGTCTTTGCACGCCGTAACAATACGTTCGTCCATGTATTGATGATTGATATTGATAATTTCAAGCAAGTGAACGACACTTGGGGCCACCCCTGCGGCGACCTGGTTCTGAAAGAAGTCACGCGACTCTTGAGCGACGAAAAGCGCGACTCCGACTTGCTCGCCCGCTACGGCGGCGAAGAATTCCTGCTGCTCATGAACGGGATTACGCCTGAAGATGCAAAGAAGCGGGCCGAAAAGTTGCGAGCAACTATCGAGCGCCACATTTTCTCATGGGCGGACAACGTCGTTCCGGTGACGATTTCCCTTGGGCTCGCCTCACGTCAAGGCGTGAACATCGCACAAATCAACGACCTTATCGTCGAAAGCGATAAACTGCTGTACGTCGCCAAGAATAACGGCAAGAATCAAGTAGCCGTTTAGAATAGAGACGAAAGACGACAAATGCGAGAAGAGCCGTGTAAGCTGGCCCCGGAACAGGTCCGGGGTGACAATGAGATTGGTACTGTGTAAGCGGTTGGTGCTGTGCCTGCGATTAGTGATGTGTAAAGCGGACTCCTAAAACCTACAACCTAATACCTAATAAAAGAACTTGCACTGGAGAGTTCCTTTTTCTATCTTTGGCGCCGATGAGTGAATTTTACTCCGAACGCCTTAATTCTTTTGGCACAGCAAGCATCCCGAAGCTTGTCTTGCAGTTTTCTGTTCCCGCCATCATCAGCATGTGCGTGAACGCGCTATATAATATAGTCGATCGTTTTTTCGTAGGGCAGGGAGTCGGGAGTCTCGGCATCGCGGGCATTACGCTCTGCTTCCCGATTTGTTTGTTCATTATGGCGCTTTCGATGATGGTTGGCGTTGGCGGAAACACGCTTTTCGCGATTCGTCTTGGACAAAAGAAGTACATCCAAGCTAGCATAATTCTGAACAACTCGTTTTCGCTATTAATTATCATGGCGATTCTCGCCTTTACGTTCGGCGAAATCTTCATGACGCCGCTTCTCAAGCTGTTCGGAGCCAGCGAACAGACGCTCCCCGTCGCCGAAAGCTACATGCGCATTTTGCTGTGCGGTGCCGTTTTCCAGACTATCGCTCCCGGCATGAACCACTTTATCCGTTCGATGGGCCACCCGAAAACGGCCATGTTCCGCGAAATTGCAGGCGCTGTCAGCAACATCGTTTTGGACTGGCTGTTCATCATGAAATTCCACTGGGGAATCGAAGGGGCCGCATGGGCAACAGTTTGTTCGCAACTAATCGCAAGCAGCCTGATTACGCAGTTCTTTGTCAAAAAATCCTCGCCCATCAAGATTCGCTGGCGCCACATGAAGCTGCACATCGCCTATGTCCGCAAGATTTACATTCTTGGGTTGCCGCCATCCGTGATGCAGATTTGCAACAGCCTCATGAACGCGATTTTGGCATGGAGCCTCACGACTTACGGCAACATAAGCGTCAAGCCCACCGAAACGCTTTCGGGCGGCGACATGGCTATTTCCGCTTTCGGCATTATCAACAGCATCGTCTCGATTATCGTGCTTCCGCTTTTGGGATTTGTCCACGGAACGCAGCCTATCATTGGCTACAATTACGGAGCAAGACTCAACAACCGCGTCAAGGAAACGCTCAAGTTCTCGTTCATTTACGCCGGTGCGTTCATGTTCCTCTGCTGGGGAGCCGTGATGTGGCAAGCCGAAGCGTTCGTCGCCCCGTTTGCCCCCAAAGACCCCGAATTGCAGGAACTCACCGCATGGACCATGAGAATCTTCACGGCGGCGTTCTTCATGATTCCCTTCGGCATGCTGGCCGGCAATTTTTTCCAGGGAACCGGAAAAGCGCTCAGGGCCATGTTCCTCAACGCTTGCCGCCAAGTGATTCTCTTGATTCCGTTCTTGCTGATTCTGCCGCACTTCTTTGAACTGAAGGGAGTGTTCATGGCACAGCCCATTGCCGACACGGGTGCCGCCATCATAGGCATGGCAATGCTGATGCACGAACTCAAAAAGTTGAAATAAAAGATGGCATCCCCACATGCGGATCATGACCACTAAGCAGCAAGTGGTCAAAGAAATCAGGTCCGCCATGACGTGTTTTACGAGAAAGCCGCCGAGATGACGATTATTTTTTTTCCAAGATGTTCAGCGCCCGTTCGATGATGCCCGGCGATAGCTTGAAGATGTCGCTAAGGGTTTGAACGCGGTCGGCGGGGGCGATTTTCGTCATTTGGGAACCTGAACTGCTGCGGACGACGAGATTCCCTTTCTGATAGTAATATTGCACACCCTTTTCGCGGTCGAGGCGGTTCAGCACAGGGTAAGTCATCATTTCGCGGTAGAAGCTTTCGTTCCAGTGGTGCTTGAATTCATCGACGGAGACGCCTTCGACGGGGTACTCGAAGCGGAGTTTCATGGGAGCGCCTGCACCGCCGGTCCAGAGTTCCATGGATTCTAGCGTCGGACGCACGAGACGCACGCAGTTCGGGGAAAGCGGGAAAAAAGCCTCGCCAGTGCCGAAGGGCTGCGGCAAGGGCATCGGGAGCGGGTCGAAAATCAAGTAGCCGGGATCGAGGAGGTATGAGCTGTGGGCTATGAGGTCGCTCCCTTCGGTCGTTTTGAGGTATGGGGTATTAGACGAGAGACGAGAGACGAGAGACGAGAGAGGTGAATGCTGCGAGGGGGTTTTGCAAGAATCCGGCCCCGGCACAGGGGCCGGGGTGACAGCGTTATAAAGAGGCGAACGCAGCGCAGTGTCATCCTGAGCGGAAAGCCGCAGGCTTGGAGTCGAAGGATCTGGGTCGGGCAAGATGAGGGCGCAGTGGATGTTCCGTTCTTTGCGCTTGTGTCCCATGACAAGACGCGGCTTGAAGCCCATGTCCGTGAGCGCCTGATAAAGATGCCATGTCATGCTGAAGCATGTGCCGCCGCCCATCCAAGAATCAATATCGTTCTGGTCGCTGTCATCGAGTTTGCGGGCACCGGTCGCACTCCCGGTCTGTTCAAGGCGGATGATTTTCGTCAAATTCTCGTAGGTGATATTCGAAATCTGGTTGCAGAGATCGACGACCTTTTTCATGTTTTCTGGTGACATTGGTTAGGTATGAGCTATGATGTGTGAGGTAAGAAGGTCAGGGATCAGGTTAAAGGCGATCCCGGAACGGAGTCCGGGATGACAGCGAGGGAGACGGCCTATCTCGGAACGGAATCCGCAATGACAACGAAGTCAGAGACACTCCGGGGTGGCAAAGCAGAACGTTCATTAATAATCATATTCAGAGGGGACAATGCCTAACATATCGCAGATTTCGGGGCCGATGATTCCATCTTGAATCGCAATAGAAAGGAGCCGCTGTTCGAGTTCTTCTGGCGGATAGCGAAGACCGGAGTCACCCTTCCCAGCTTCTTGCACAAGAAGTTCGGCGAGGGCCGCATGTAACGCAAGTGACGTGTCGATGTACTTGAGATGCGTCGGTTCTTCGAGGATAAAATTCAAAGGCCCTTTTTTGTTCAGCACACGTTCCGCAGGGAGAAATTCGCCATATTCATCTTCGACGCCCATGTTCGCGAGAATCGCCGTAGTCGATAGAAGCGGTTCTTGAAGTTCCGGAGCAGCAAGAGCGTATTTAACGCCGGTCGCCGTCACCACAAAATCGGCTGCATAAATCAGCGAGGAAACGGATTCATAGTCGTGGCAATCGACAACATCCACGCCATTTTGCAGAAGTATCGGCGAAAAGTCACCCGCAGGCATTTTTTCTAAAGCCTCGGAAGCCGGAGTCGCAGAATCCGCTGAATTTGCAGCATTTTCAAGATTCGCCGCATTTTCTGCATTTTCGGACAGCACGGGCTGTTCAGACTGAGCACGCTTCAAATCCGTCACGACGGTAACGTTGCAGCCACGACGCACTCCCTGGAGCGCGATTCCGGAACCCACTTTGCCGCTGCCAAAAACGAGCAAGCGCTTGCCTTCGAACGATTCGCCGTAGCCAAGCTTTTCGAGAGCACGAAAATAGCCGTCGCCCGTGCCAAGCGATGTTTCAATCCGCTTGACAATGCCACTATCGGCAACATAGACAGGCTTTTTTGCATCATTATAATGCTGCACGCCCGAACGTGTGAGTTCCACAAAGCCAATTTTCGGGTGCAGCCCCGCAAAAGATCCCGCACAATCGAGCACCAAATCGACAAATTCACCGCGGGATTCCGCTTCGAGCATTTCCGCAGGAGAGACGACCGGGATGCAGTTATCCTTCAAAAATTCGACAATTTTTCCATCGTTCATGCCCCAGAAGCCCACAAGCAGCTTTG
>JAEEGJ010007758.1_pt1 | contig 30298 bp, 26 predicted proteins | sample 8958761 | NCBI WGS metagenome assembly JAEEGJ01 (sample SAMN16246546, study PRJNA631951) | gut metagenome | biome: gut microbiome; feature: rumen; material: RS-attached | host: Bos | place: Iran: Karaj | collected 2018-10
GGATATAAAAGGACTATGATTCGACAGGGTCTCATATTGCTATTGTTGCTGCTGGCAACGGCTGGCACCGCGTTGGCTCAGGAGGTGCTGGTGCTGAAGGGGCGCGTGGTGGACGGGCGCAACGGTGTGCCCTATGCCACCTTGCAGCTGGGCAACAGCACCATCGGCGTCTGCTGCAACGACCAAGGCGACTACGAGCTGAAAGTCCCCGCTGGGCATGCCGCCGACAGCGTGCTGGTGCGCTCGGTGGGCTACGAGCCGTTGCGCCTCAGCGTGAACGACCTCAAGAGCCGCAGCCACATCAAACTCAGGCCACAGGCCATCGAATTGCACGAGGTGAATGTCTCACGCTATCGCTACAGCATAGATCTGATGCTGGACGTGTTGCACAGCCTCGACAACAACTTCCAGCAGCAGACAGCCTACTCCACTTTCTTTTATCGCGACTGGCGCGCCGTAGACAACGAGATATACCTCTTCGACGAAGCCGTCATGGAGGTGGAGCGAGGCCCCTACAGCCAATATGCCGAGAAGCGCAGTTTCAACTTCAAGTCAACCTTCCGCGAAATGGAGACCAACTACAAGACCATCCTGCGCCACCGCCTGCTGGTGAACGACCGCAGCCTGCTCAAACAGAAAGTAGGCCACGAGGACGGCATTGACGAGATGATGCAATATGCCGACGAGGAACTCTTCTATGACCCAGTGGCGGCACCCAACGCCAGCTACAGCCTTTCACGGAGCATGCTGATGCACCAAACTTTCATGCCTCTCATGGAGTTCGACGACAATGGCGAAGGCTACTACCTTGTGCGCTCCATCGGTGCCAGTCGCCTCTCACGAGAGACGAACTACGAGTATGTCATCCGCAAACGCGGCCTAGCTCTGGTACGTATCACCTCGTGGATTGCCAAGCCCATCCAAAAGCTTGCCCCTGAGGAGGCTTGGGTGAAGACCTACTTTACCAACATGGCTGTCGACACAGACTCCACGACATGGATCTACGACGAGCGCGATGGCAAGTTGACCCTCACGCGATACTACTCCACCACCACCCTCAGACTCACCTCCAAGGGTCGCGGGCACGACGACGAGGAGCAGGTGTGGCGGCACAGCGTGGATTGGACCCTCACCAACTTCACCACCGAGCCCACATCCACTGAGGGCGAGACTCTCGACAGCCGCCCCGTGGCCCTCGACCGCGCCTTTGGGCAGAGCGACTTCACTCCTGCTTTCTGGGGTGATTACAACACCATCCCCATCGACTCCTACGTCGTACACCTTCTGGAGCTGAAACTGACAAAACATCCAAAGCAATGAAACAGACCTTGACAATCCTCCTGCTGCTGGCCGCTGTAAGTTTTTGCCGTGCGCAGAGCGACCCCATCGTCGTCACCGGCACAGTGTACAACCTGCACACCAAGAATCCCGAGCCCTACTGTCTGGTACAACTAGTGCAGGACAGCGTGGCCAAGGCTGTTCGTGTGTGCGACGACGAAGGATTTTTTATCATCGACAGCCTACCGACGGGTCTCTACACCCTCCGCGTTGGCGTAGGAAGCGTAACCCTCTACCAGAACGATTTCGAGCTGCGCGAGCCCGCTAACCTCAGCATCTATGTCGACACGATACAGCTCATCAACCTGCACACCGTCACCATCAATGGCCGCCGCCGGGTGCTCCCGATGCCGGATCACGACTTAGGGTATAAGCTCATCGTCAGTCCCAATGACTTCCGCCTATGGAATTTCAGCGGCGAGATGACCGACTCCGGCCCCGCCTGCGCCGACCTCTCCCGGGGCGACAACCCCGGCCTCAAGTACCAAGCCGACGTGGCCAAAAAGAAATCCTACAACCACCTCTGGTACACCGCTCCCATCCCCGCCACTCCCCGACGCAAACACAGTAGCCCTACCCCTCCCGCCGACAGCACCGCTTCCCACAAATAAGAAATCGCCCCCAGACTAAGATGCTAAGGGGCGATTTCTTTTATTAAGGTTGATTAGAACAGGCCTTCCAGGACGCTGTCGTCGACGAGGTTGGGCATGGTGACCTTCAGCTCGGGACAGATGTCCATGGCGCGTTTGATGGCGAACATGGCGCCTTCGTTGCGGGCCCAGCTGCGACGGCTGATGCCGTTGTTGACATCCCAGTGGAGCATCATACGCAGGCGGCGGTCGCAAGCCTCGCTGCCATCGAGCACCATGCCGAAGCCGCCGTTCACCACCTCGCCCCAGCCTACACCGCCGCCGTTGTGGATAGAAACCCACGTGGCACCGCGGAAACTGTCACCGATGACGTTCTGCACAGCCATGTCGGCGCAACGGTTCGAGCCGTCATAGATGTTGCTGGTCTCGCGGAAGGGACTGTCGGTGCCACTGACGTCGTGGTGGTCGCGGCCGAGCACGATGGGCGCGCTGATCTCCCCTTTCTTGATGGCTTCGTTGAAGCGGGCGGCAATCTTGGTGCGGCCTTCGCAGTCGGCATAGAGGATACGGGCCTGGCTACCCACCACGAGGTGGTTCTCCTTGGCGCCGCGAATCCACTGGATATTATCGTGCATCTGCTGCTGTATCTCGGCGGGAGCCGTGGCGGCAATCTCTCCCAGCACCTCCATGGCGATGTGGTCGCTCTTGTCGAGGTCCTCGGGCTTGCCACTGGTGCAAACCCAGCGGAAGGGACCGAAGCCGTAGTCGAAGCACATGGGGCCCATGATGTCCTGCACGTAGGAGGGATAGCGGAAGGCGGTGTGGTCGGCATTCCAGATGTCGGCACCGGCGCGCGAGCTCTCCAGCAGGAAGGCGTTGCCATAGTCGAAGAAATACATACCCTTGGCGGTAAGCTTGTTTACGGCGGCCACATGGCGGCGCAGGCTCTCCTGCACCTTCTCCTTGAAGAGTTCGGGTTTCTCGGCCATCATCACCTTGGCATCCTCAAACGACACTCCCACGGGGTAGTAGCCACCGGCCCAGGGGTTGTGCAGCGAGGTCTGGTCGCTGCCGAGGTCCACGTGGATTCCCTTCTCGGCGCAGTACTCCCAGAGGTCGACCACGTTGCCCTGATAGGCATAGCTCTTAGCCTCTTTGGCAGCAATGGACTTGTTGACGGCCGCGAAGAGCTCGTCGAGGTCGGCGTGCACCTCGTCGACCCAGCCCTGCTCGTAACGTTTCTGCGTGGCGGCGGGGTTGATTTCGGCGGTGATGGAGACCACGCCGGCGATGTCGCCAGCCTTGGGCTGGGCGCCGCTCATGCCGCCGAGGCCGGCGGTGATGAAGAGCTTGCCTGCCGTACCGCCACCGAGCTTACGGGCAGCGTTCAAGACAGTGATGGTGGTGCCGTGTACGATGCCCTGCGGACCGATGTACATATAGCTGCCGGCGGTCATCTGGCCGTATTGTGTGACACCCAGTGCGTTGTAGCGCTCCCAGTCGTCGGGCTTGCTGTAGTTGGGAATCATCATGCCGTTGGTGACGACCACACGCGGAGCGTCCTTGTGGCTGGGATAGAGTCCCATGGGATGGCCGCTGTACATCACGAGGGTCTGCTCGTCGGTCATCTCGCTGAGGTATTTCATCACCAAGCGGTACTGGGCCCAGTTCTGGAATACGGCACCGTTGCCACCATAGGTGATGAGCTCGTGGGGATGCTGTGCCACAGCAGGGTCAAGGTTGTTCTGGATCATCAGCATGATGGCGGCAGCCTGACGGCAGCGGGCGGGATACTCGTCAATGGGACGGGCATACATCTTGTAAGTGGGACGCAGACGGTACATATAGATGCGGCCATACTGCTTCAACTCCTCGGCGAACTCCTTGGCCAGCATCTTGTGGTGCTTGGCGGGGAAATAGCGAAGGGCATTGCGAATAGCCAGCTTCTTCTCGGCAGGCGTCAGGATATCCTTGCGCTTGGGAGCATGGTTCACCGTGGGGTCATAAGGTTGGGGTTCAGGCAGCGGATCGGGAATACCGAGGCGCAACTCATTCTGAAATTCTTCGAGTGTCATCTTGTTATTGTTTTATTTTGTCTTTTTCCTTTAAAATGGCGTGCGGAGGAGTGTCCTTGCGAGACATCGTGATAGTTAAAAAACAGGCTGTCTCCTTTGATACAACCATTCCACTCGCTGTGAGGATTGTCTGAAGTGGAGGTAAAAGTGCCTTCCGAGGTGCAGTGTACTGGGAACAACTGGCCTAGATAGTCAATCGTCAATCCATCGTCCCCCTGTTTGGAGACAGACAAGGATTCGTTGGTATATATCGTGTCGAACTGATAGTCTGATCCCGTGGAGGAATGGTATTCGCAGTATCCCTCATACGAGCCCACCCATGTGTCGCGGTAATCCAAATCATCATCTTTGCAACCTGCGAAAAAAAACATGCAGGCTGCAAAAATAAGGATAATATTTTTAGTTGTTTTCATTTCTTTTTCATTGTGGTAATCGGATGCAAAAATACTAAAAAATTTCCATTGGGTGGACGCTAAAAACTAGAAAATACTCAACATACTGATTTATAAATTAATACATATTTATTTTAACAATCGAGCATTGCATTTTTCAAATTGCTGATTTCCAACATGTAAAACCTATCAACTCCTACCCAACACCGTACCATCTCCTTATTAACACCGTACCATCTCCTACGATGGTAGGAGATGGTACGATTTTGATAGGGTTTTCAGACGTGTTATGTGACAAGATTACATGGCAATTATTTCATCCTTTTGTATTTAAAACACTCGGTTCCGAATTCTCCCGATGATTTGACTTCCAGTTCTTTATCTGTCAGTTTAGTAATGGTCATGGGATCCCAGTCCCCAATTGTCAGAACGTCTCCATCAATAGACCATCCATGTCTGCCATCAAAATCCTCCCCGAAATGTTCATATTTTGTAACAGTTCCATCCTCCTCAAACTCAAGCGTATTATACCCCGGCTCCAAACTCCTCCATTCTCCATCATCTGAATATGCCACAAGAGTCCATTTACCGACAATTTTACTTTCATTTGATTTGCAACTAGCGAGTCCAGTCATCGCAAAGACAACAGCAATCAAAGGCAATAATTTGATCATTTTTTTCATTTTTTATTACACTGATACGTGACGTGCGCAACTTTTTAATTAACAAAAGGATTTTCGGGTGCAAAAATACGATTTTTTTTCGATTTGACAAGTTTTTTAGAACTGGAGTTGGAGACCGACGGTGAGGCGCGGGAGGAGAACCTTGCCGGGAGTGGGATCTTTGCCGAGGTCCTCGAGGCGGTAGCGGGCGTAGATGCCTATAACGTCGTAGGTGAGGCGAGTGACGACACCATAACTGATGTGATAGTCATCGGTGGCAGCGGGGTCGACATAGGAATGCTCTGTGTAGTCGGAGGGGGAACCATCGGGGGTGTCGCCACCGAGGGTGTAAGTGTCGCTGCAACCGCTAGCGTAGATGCCGAGATCCCAGTGGAGGCCGTTGCTGAAGAGGCCGAGGGCACGGAAGCGGACGCGTTGGAAGAGTTCAATGTTGAAGATTTCGTTCATCTTGAGGCTGCGGTTGACGACCTTTTTGTAATTGCCAATGTCGGCCTGAGTGATGCCCAGCGAGGTTTCAAGGGCGTTGATGGGAGCATCGTTGAAACGGAAATGCGAGAAGGACATGCCGATGCCAATACCCAGACAATAGGTCTTGCTGTAGGCACGAAGGAAACGGAAACCGAAGCTCCAACTGGGCGACCAGAAGTTGACAGGCATTTCAGCACTCTCAGTGGAGATGGGCAGGCCGAAGCCGAAATAGACATTCCAACGGTATTTGGCGTTGCTACCCCATTCGGAGGGGGTGAGATTCATCTCCGGGGTGCGGTAGTCGGGATCATTCAACACATAAGGGTTGTCCGCGGTTACGACATCGCCAAAAAGGTATTCATCGAGGACTTTGGCAGTACTGGAGAAGGAGTCTATGGCGGTGTAGACAGCGGTGTAGCCGTCAAGGTGGACTACCAGGGTATGGTTGGGCTGGAGGGTGAAGTGTAGGGCGCCGGTGGTGTCGAGGAAGACGATGTTGCTCTTGGCATATCGTTCGATGCGCCGCCCGTCAGGATGCTGCTCTTTATAAAAGATGGGCTTGCCCACGATGGGACGCAACGGGCGGACGAGGATGTCTCCATTTTTCTTCTCGAAGCGGAAGGTGGGGGCGAGGGGTTCAACGGCTGTACGGAGGAAATGAGAGGCCTGCGGCACTCCGTAGCCGAAGGAATAGTCGTAATAAGGGTAGAGGTCACCACTACGCTCAATCTCGTGGAACATCTCCATGGCGGTCTTACCCGGAGAAGCCTGCCAAGCGCAGGCGGCGAAGCCTGCCACCAGAGGGCAGGAGAAGGAGGTGCCGTGGACATAGTGATATTTGTTGTCACCCTTGCCGGTGTTGGCGGTGCGGGCGTAGCCGAAGGCGCAGACATTGGGTTTGAGGCGACCGTCGGCGCTAGGGCCATAGGAAGAGAAGGAAATGTGGTTGTACTCTGTGAGACTGTTCTCGATGCCGCCGACACAGAGCACGCTGTCGGCGTCGGAGGGTGTGATGATGGTCTTCCACTGCTTGTCGTCGCCCTCGTTGCCAGCGGAGTTGATCACCAGCATGCCCTTGCGGGCAGCAAGGTTGCCAGCCTTGGCGACATAGGAGGTGCCGTCCATGTCGGTGGTGTAGTGGCGCTCCTTGCCATAGCCGAGGGAGGAGGAGATGATGTTGGCGCCGTTACGGTCGGCCCACTCGACAGCCATCTGCCACCAGACCTCTTCCTTGAAAGGCTCGGAGTTGACCTCGGTGCGTGCCAGAAGGAACTCGGCGCCAGTGGCGAGGCCCAGGTCGCGGTCGCCCATGCGTCCGGCGATGCAGGAGAGCGTCATGGTGCCGTGGGAGTTCCATCCGTAGACATCTTCCATGTCCTTGGGGAAATTCCATGTCTTGATAATCCGGTGGTTGTCGCGGAGGTGGCGGAAGGCGGCATGGGTGTTGACCTGCGGGAATCCACCATCGAAGACCGCGATGCGGATGCCGTGGCCGTCAAACCCATGGTCACGAAAGTGCTGACCACCCATGCGGACGAGCTGGGCCTCAAGGGGGCCGTCGACGGTGGCGATGTCGAAGAGGTCTGGAAGTTCGGGGCTGTCGGCGACTGATCCGCCGGCCACAGTGAGCTGGAGACCCGTGGCCTCGATAGGTTGGACACGGAGGACATAGGGCAGAGCCTCGATGGTGGCAATCTGGTCGGGAGTGGCCATGACGCCGATGGCGTTCATCCAGCGACTGACTCCGATTTCTTCGGCAGCCAAAGTACTGACACCCTGCTCGTAAGCTTGGCATACAGGATAATTGGTGATGTCATAGAGGTCGGCTCCACATTGTTGGTAACGTTCCACAGCCTTGGCATCAAAATAAGAATAGGGGTCAAAAGAGACGCCTTGCTTGTCGGTGAAGAAAACCCAATAGGCCTGTTGTGCATGGGAAGACGTGAAAAGAGAAAAGAAAGAGGCAAAAAGTATCAAGGCTGTAAACGAAAACTTCTTCATAATGTTTCGTATTTAAATTATTTTAATATTGTGTGCAAGATTTCGTGACTATGGAAATGGGAGAAACCGCTGAGATGAAGGTGATAGTAGGTGATGAGGGCGTCGATGAGTGTAACGCGTTCTGCAAGCGGCGGGGGCTGTGTGACACACGATGGGTGAAGGTATTCGTGGAGGAGAGAAGAGAGCTCGGGCGAGAGGGTGGTATCGGTGAAGGAGGAGACGAAACGCCCCTCCTGAAGGTCAAACAGGGGCTCGCGCTGGGAGCGGTTGTCGAGGGGCTCGATACCGAGATGGCGAGCGACGGTAAGGAGGAAGGAGATAGGAAGAGATGTGAGATTAGAGTTAAGAGATAAGAGTTGGAAGTGGGCAGATTCGATATAATCAAAGAGGGCGGGCATAGGCTCTGCCTCGCGAAGCGCCTTGTAGAGGACTTCCGTCATGAAAAAGCACAAGGCATTTTGAGTAGGTAACGAAATATGGGTGGCGGGGAGCGGATGGCGTGGAAAGATTTCCTTGATATAGTTAAGGTCGGTTTTGGGATTATCGTAGACCACCATATCGAGGCTGGAGAGGGGCTGTAGGAGGTTCTGCTTCACCCGTCCACGAGGACCACGGACTCCCTTGATGACATAGGACCGTACACCCAGCTGGCGAGTGAACACCTTGGCCACTACCGAGGACTCGGAGTAGGGCGTGGTATGAAGCACTAGACCAGGAGTGGAGAGAAGCATCTTTTCGTCAAAAAATAAGAGTTATGGACTACTGAGAAAAACTACCTAACAACCAGTATTTTAGCAACCGACCGATTATCACCCTGCTCGTCGGAAGCAAAAACATAGTAGACACCTGATGCCACACGCTCTCCGCTGTGGTTGCGTCCATTCCATATAGCCTGGCCACCATTGGCGGTGGTAGAGTAGACGGTGTGTCCCGCGGCATCAGTAATGTGCACAATACCGTTGCGAGTAAATCCCTTGATGGCTATAGGCCCGTCGTAATCGGGTCGCACTGGGTTGGGGAAGGCGTATACCCGGTCCAGCGGGAAACTTTCAGCATAGGTGGCCGTGGAACGATATACCTGGAGGCCGGCATCGGTGCCTATGTAAATCTCTCCCGTGCGCTCGTTGATACCGAGAGAGATAACCTTATTGGAGAAGAGTGGGCTGTTGGCGACAGTGAAGTGTTCAAGCTGCTCAAGACCGTTGGCAGAGATAAGGTAGAGCCCACCGTTGGCAGTGCCAACCCACTTACGGTTGGCGCCATCGACGGCAATGGCGGTGACACTCTCGTAAGCCATGAGATATTCAGCAAACTCGCCGTTGGTGATAGTGATATTGCTACAGGAGACTGGAGAGACCTCGCCACTGCCACCGTTTTGAAACGCCTTGTATCCATCATAGATAACCTTGATACCTTTGTTGGTGCCAAGCCATAGGTTGCCATTCTGATCCTGCACCAGGGCGGTGACGGCATCTGTAGAGAGTTTGCTGCCATTGTTGGGGTTTACCTTTGCCATCCTATTTACACCGTCATGGACATAGATGACGTTGTCGCGGCCACAAAACCACTTATAGCCGTTGACGCTGTCACACACGAGTTTGTCAACTTCAGGCGTAGCGGCCAGCGACATTGTGGGGAAACTCTCCCACATACCGTTGAAGCGCCTGACAGCGAGGGCATGGGTACTATGGGAGTTGAGCACCCAGAGGTCACCCTTACGGTCGAAAGCCACCGCGCCGGTGTTCAGACGGCTATAAGAGCCCGAGGAATAAGGTACCAGGGCTCCACTGGTGGTAGCGGCGTCAAAGAAAGTCTGCACCTGATTGTTGCGGACGGAAGCCACACCATAGCCCCATAAGGCAACAATCAACTCGTTAGTGTCGAGGGGATTGACAGCCACATCCACCAAGTCGTGCATACCGTCGAGCATGCCGTTTGTCTTGTCGAGGGAGCTCCATTCGCGTCCCACGGCAGTGAACAGCTCGGGAGAGAGGTAACTATTCGCATAGGTAGAGGTATGACCTCCCGGACAAAGCATCATGCGGTAGTTGAAAGGAACCAGGCGATAGGTATTGTCGGCAGAGGCGGGGCCATCGGGGCGGTGATACTCTTCGGTTCCATCCCCGTGCAGTCCCACAACACCTTCCCACGGGTGTGCCACCCACAGGGTGCCGTTGCGGTCATAGGCTGCATCGTTGGCATCGAGTTCCCCCCATTGGTAGGTAAACCGGTCGCCATAATAGTGCAGGGCGGTATCGAAGATCATCACGCCACCGTCGCGGCAGATAGTCAGGTAGCCATTGGATTCATGTATGGAGCGAATATCGCCAAAATATGTAGCCACGAAACCAGTGTCGTCCTTGGTGTAAACCACACTGCTGTCGGGCAGATAAGTGCTAGCGGCCACCAACAGGTGGCTTCCTGCTGCTGCCAGCTCAAAGACACTTGAACCGTTGAGGCGGGGATCAGTGGTCCAGCGGTCACTGACCGTAGGATGAGTCTCATCAAGAGAGAGACGTTTCAACCCTTCGCCCGTGGCAGCATAGATGCTGTCGGACATGAAAGCGAGGTCGTAGACCGGAGTAAAAGCGCCACCAGCGCCGAGGTACCAGGTCTCCTTGATTTCCTGGCGGTCGATATTCACCACCACCACGCCGAAGCCCGTGGTCAAGTAGGCCTGACGGTTGGCAAAACGCACATGAAAGATGCTCTTATCGCCAGGTATCTCGCTGCGTTTGATATCAGAGATATTGTATAGGTGGCCGTCGACAACGAGATCCACATTAGAGTTTCTATAGGCCACCACCAAGCACTTTGTGACAGGATCGTAGCCCAATGTCGCAATCCCTACATCGTTGAGGCCATTACCTTTACACCTACGTGTGAGAGTGTTGTCTTCAAAGTCATAGCAGAAAATGCCACCGCGTGTACCTGCATAAACACAATCGTCGGAACATACCACATGATTCACTCTGGAATAGTCGAGACAATCGCGCCAATGGCCTATGGCAGTCTGAGCCTGACCACTAGTGAAATGTGAAATGCAAAAAACAAAAAACATGCTGGCATACAGCATATTCCACTTTATTAGCGGCCATTTTTTCATATCGTTTCTTTTTTCAGGAAGATAAACTGGTAGAGCACTGCCAATAACGATGTGGTCACGGTGCTGGTCACAGTAGCGAAGAGGAGGTCACCCAAACTGCGGAATCCAAAAAGCTCGACAGTATAGAACACCAGGTAGAAGATGGTTAGGAGTATCAGAAGGTAACTGATAAAATACTGGGGTGAGACGGTGTAGATGCTGGGGGTAGATACCGTGGTCGGCTCGCCACGCGTAAGGATGCGGTCGGCAAAAAGGATACGCATCATAACCATCACAGTACATGCCAAGGCATGGAAACCCAACATATTGTTCATAATATCAATCAGCAATCCTGTAGAAAAGGCCGTGAGGAGCATGGGAATGCGCTTCATGTCTGTGGGAAGCATCAGAATGGCCAACAGATAGAGCATAGGAATCACATAACTTCCCAAATACACATGATTGAGAACTAGAAGCTGAATCAAAATCAGCAGTATGAAGCGGCCTATGATTCTCCAGGTTTGCTTATTCATTTCTTTACTCCCTCTATTTTATAGCCAGCCTCTTCAAGCAGATGCAGAACTCCTTTATCACCACAAAGATGAGCGGCACCGACGGCAAAGAATGTGGGGGCCTGCTTCATAATATCGGGCATAGCCTTCACCCAGTTTTCGTTGCGGTCATATATCAGTTTGGCAGAGCTTTCCGGATCTCCACCACATGCACCCTCTTGTTCTTCGACGGTCAATTCACCAATCATATCGAGATCTTGGGAAAAGTAGGCCGCTGCTATGAAGTCGGCTATTTCAGTACTTTCTTGAAAATTATCGACGAAACACATCAATCCTTCCACTTGCTCCTCCAGCGGAGCGCCATAGAGCAACTCCATTTGAAACTCAGCAGACTCCAAGCCACCGATAGCCTTGCCTGTTTTGGTGGCCTCGCGTTGGAAATAGTTGTCGATCAGATCTGTCGGATCGAGACTCTTCATATTCTTCATGTACACCAAAAGTGTCAACTGAGTCTCCAGTACCATGGGCGACAACTTGTCCAGTTGTCCTGCTACCGCCTCGTTGGTCATGTCCACTCCCATCAGTTCACGCATCAAGGCATTCAAACGGTCCATCTGCTCTTTGGTAAGCAGCGTCGATAGTGTCTTCCCTTCGGGAAGCATCATCGCTGCTTGCATTTTGGCAGCATTCTCTGGTGCCAACGTTTCCATCATGTCCACTTCGCCATACACCTGTTCGGTGGCTGCAAAGGCCTCACGTAGACCAGGGATGCTGTCGGCAAAGGTTGCCGGCGCAAGGTGATAGGTGCCCACGATGTAGCTAGGCTTCGAGAGACCATTGCCCGATATTTTGTAAAGAATCTGGGCTTGCGAAGAGAACGAGGCCAGCAAGGCCAGTGTCAAAATGGATAATAACCTTTTCATATTGTTTATCTTTTATCTTTTCTGTCTCGTGCTGTGGTTTGGTCCATCAGTTGTTTCTGCTCATCCCGGAAATGGTTTTTGATGACATAGACGTGATCCAGTTTGTTAAAGTCAGTGGCCAAGCGGATTTTCATCTTGTAGAAGCCACTTCCCGACAGGTTCTCGGCATCTACCACATAACCCACCAGAATACCCTCGGGAAAATCGAGAGCAAGGCCAGAAGTGACAATGGTGTCGCCTTGGATGAACTTGTCTGTTGTCGGCACATCGACCACCTGCGCATAGCGGTAGTCATCTCCATCCCATACCAGTGATCCGCTGAGGCCTGTACGCTTTACTTTGACATTGTTGTGGCTGTCACTGTGCAACACCGGCATGATGGTGGAGAAATTTTTCGACACTGACACCACCACTCCTACAATTCCATCGGGTGAAATAACAGCGTCGTCGGGCGATATACCATGTGCCGACCCTTTGCCGATCATGATGTAGTTATTCTGTTGACTCCATGAGTTTTTAATGACACGAGCCTCCGTATATGTAAATCGACGACGGTAGCTCGTGTCATTGACCGTATAAGTGCTGTCGATATCAATCCATTCATCAGTGCTACTGAAGTACGATGAGGCAAGTTGAGATCTCAAGCGAGCGTTTTCCGCTGCCAGACGGTCATTCTCGCCCTTCAAGCCGAAGTAGCCGCTGATGCTATGCACTCCCTGATACCAACCACCAGCAATGCTGTTGGTCCAGGCAATAAGACGGGAACTCTGGTAATAACTGGTGCGCGACATCAGCACTACACTCACTACTACCAACAGGAAGAAAACGACCACATAGTCGTACTTCTTCAACAGCTGTATCAACTTGTTCCTATTCATTCATACATCAAGCTATCATGCATTCAAAAACTCTTCTATCACCTTCCTAGTCTCCGCCACGGCACGGGACAAATCGTCGTTCACAATAGTCACATCAAATGCCGGGGCTTGTTTCAACTCCTCAGCGCTGCGGCCAAGACGTTTCACAATAGCCTCCTCGCTGTCAGTGCCACGACTGCGCAGCCGCTGCTCCAGCACTTCGATGCTAGGTGGCATCACAAAAATAGAGAGGGCATTGTCGCCAAAATATTTTTTAATATTGCGTCCACCATTCACATCGACATCAAACACTATCACCTTCCCCATATCCCAGATACGATCGATTTCACTTTTCAGGGTGCCATAGCAAGTGCCACTGTAAACCTCTTCCCACTCCAGAAATTCATCTTTTCTCACACGATTCATAAACTCCTCGTGGGTAAGGAAATAGTAATCCTTCCCATTCTCCTCCTCCCCGCGCGGCGCACGTGAGGTGGCAGAAATGCTGAAGTCAAAGTTATCGAAAAAAGACATCAACTCCTTGATAATTGTCGTCTTACCACAACCCGACGGTGCCGAAAAAAGAATCGCTTTGCCCATAAAATCAGAATTTCTTATCGAATATCTTGTAGAACGACTGGACGGCCAGGGAATTCTCATCCCACTTATACTGAGCAGACACTTCGTTCACACACAGCAGCGCTTCGTCACGAGTGTCGATGCTGTTCAGCCGCAGGATGAAATCGTTGTAAGCCTTCATGTTGTTATGGAACAACTCGCTCATGAAACTGAATTTGTCGTTGATATTAATCACCGTTCTTAGATCCGACACTTTCTGGTTCCATCCAGTCTCTCCGTTTCTCTTACCATTCTCGACCTCTCCCAAGGTATCACCGATTGTGCGCACCGTAGGTTTCTCCTCCACCGTCTGTTTTAAGTAGTCGAGTAACGATGCCTGACGACCCATCTTGGGTTCACTTGTCTGCTCGGAAACCTCCATTGCCACAGCCTCTTCCACCGGAGTCTCTTGAACAGGTGTGGGCACATGATCGTCGGCTGCCGGCTCCAAGTCAGGTTCCAGATAAGAGGGCGCCTTCGGATTCTCCTCAATAATCACCTCGTCGAAAAGCAGACTGTTTTCATTCGTCACCATATCGTCGATTTTGGGCATCTCAGAAGGAATTTCCAACTCGGGCTGCTGCTCCATGACAGGCTCTGATTCCGAAAGGGGCTCAGGCGTGATTTCCGGTTCAGGGACAGGCGTGTGTTCGGGAGCAGGGGCAGGCTCCGGTTCTTCTGCAGGCACGCTCATTGCCGCCATCGTGGCCATAACCGTCGACGACAGCATCTCTTCGTCTGGCATTTCCGCGTCACGCTCACCGCTTTCTGCACTGTGCTCCTCGCTCACCAGACTTTGTTCCACATTGTTTGTTCCATCGACATGGAGACGCAGGGCCACATCGTACAAACGACGCAAATCCTCCAGCAGCATATCCCGCTCAATCATGCTCACTTCGCCCTGATGGCCCACTATCCGGTTGGCAATGGCGCACAACCGCTGCATGCCCTCGGTCAGTTCTTTGACATTGTCTTTCATCGTACTATATTTATTCATCTTATTGATAACAAAATTTTTGCGCCATTTACACAGCACATTTTCCACTTGTAAAAATAGTATATTTTTTACTTTTTACTGTACACACAGGAAAAAAGTTATCAAACCCATGGGTTGATAACTTTTTTCCTCTTTTGCCAGACTACATTCTGGGAGATTTTATTTCTTCTTAAATTTCGTCACCATCTCGATATCGTTGGGTTCCGGATCGTCAGGGACGTAAGTCACCTTCAGGAATGCGGTGTCTTTAAGGAAGTCGATGCTCCCCACCTGGACCTTGACAATGTCGAGTCCTGTGCGCTCCCGCAGGTCGGCAAGTAGCTCTTCGCGATGGTCGGGACGGATGAGGCCTATCTTCTCATAGGTAATGATTTTCTGCGCGTTGCGGTTCGACATACCTACCGCCTCCAATATCCAGATAAGAAGGATGAAAATCAGGTTGACAGCAATGAACGACACATAGCTTGTGGCCATGCCGGCACCATTGATAATGCTGATGCCGATAAGTACGAACAGATAAGTCATCTCACGTATAGGTAGCTGTTCAGTACGATAGCGTATCATGCTGAAGATACCGAATAAACCGAGGGCGATGCCCACCTCCACCTTCATGTTCTGCAACTGATAGAGGATGAAGAAAATGGCGGTGCTGAAGAGAATATAGGTGAAATAATAATCCCTGCGGTGACTCTTCCGGTAGTAGAAGAAATGGGTGATAATCCAGCACACCAACAGATTGATACCAAACAATATCAGCATCTTATAAAGTCTTGGCCCATAAAAGAACGGGGTTCCTTCCTCTTCGCCATCCAAAAACTGCACTGCATTTTCTTCTGTGCCAAAGCGGTTGGCAATGTCGCTGTTGTAGTCCGAACCCGATACGAATATCGATTCCCTATAGTTATTCTTCAGCGCTTCATGGAAAGACGACGGTTCTGGATCTGCAATCAACAGGTCGTCATCGGTTTCAGCATAAACACTTATTGGCCATAGGAGTCCAATAAAACCGAGTAAACCTATCACAAAAAGTTTCTTCATATTATTTTGCTTTTAATTTTTTGATGTATAATAGTTTTTCTTTGAATCGGTTCTTCTTGGCAATGGGGTCTGTCAATGCAGTCCCGATGCAGTATTTGCTCATTCGTCTCGGAAGTATGTGCATTTCGTGCAGTGCCTTCTCTATATCGGACGTAGGAGCCCCCACTTCATGCTTCACCTCGATAACCAGCAGATGGCTGACATCTGCATCGATTCCGGTGGCACGGTTGTGGAAAGCGATACCTCGGTCTATAGTGACACGTTCCCTCATTCCCTTGTCGACCAACGTAATGCGCTCGAATCTATTCTCCAGACAGGCATGCAGCACCGAGACTGGATAAGGAGTCTTCCTATTTACAAATTCCGACACCTCAGGTACATCCAAGCTGCGGTCGAACAGCGTCACGTCGATGGGAATTCTCACCTTGCGCGTCTTCCCCTTATTATCCTTGTTTTTGATTTCAAAGAATGTGGTGTCTGTCGAACGGTAGGTGCGCACGCGCAACTTCTGACGATTCAGCTTCTTGTTGTGGTGCATGGTGTACATAGCGAGGTCATCGGTGTCGAAATAGAGCGTGCGGTAAGGGGCCTGTGGGTTGCCGCCAATATGCTGTACATAGTAGCCCGCGGCCACCCTGCCCAGCAGTTCGTCCAGTTGGTCTACCGCGGCCATATATTTCTGATCCATGCGGTTCATCAGCCGCACGGCCTTCATGTCCTCCAACCCGATGGGTTCCATCTGTTCCAGCACATTCATGTATGGCTATTTATACGAGTACTCAAAGGTCTTCGTCGATTCCAACTTGCCGTTCGGATTATAGTTGTACTGCTTCTTGCGGGTGCCGTCTTCGTTGTATTCAAACTGTTTGATGCGGACAGGCCTGTTCTTCTCGTTGTATTCTACCTGTTCCTTGCACTTCGTCGAAGTACCCTCGTAACTGTAGGTGGTGCGTTTCTTCTGCCCGTAGGAGGCATACTCTATTTCCTCCACCTTACGGCCCAATTCGTCGTATGTCACCACATTGTCAAGATATGGGGTACTACTGCCTTGTTTCTGGTTCCACTCCCTCACTACGAGGTTTTTCTTGCGCTCGCGTTTATCCGTCGCACTTTGTGCCGTCGAGACACCTCCCATCAGGCAAGCCACTATCAATAGTAACAACTGTTTTCTCATATTTCTAAAATCTTGTTTTTCTATAATTTAATCATTTTTAGAACGAGTAACTGTATCCCACCGCGAACCATCCTATGAAGCCACTTTCGCGGGTGTAAGACTTCAGCTTCGTTCCCTCGGCATTCGCGTCAACAACCTTGTCGGTCTCCCAATCGGCCAAGAGTGTAGCCTCCAGTCGGCCAGTTTTGGACAGACGGTATTCCACGCCGAGAGCTCCGCGCCAGCGGTTCACATACCATCCGCTGAAACCGTCAAGGAACCATCCAGCTTCTCCTGTTCGAGATCCTGCATCGGTGATGTAGTAGGTACCATCGAAGTTGGCCTTTATGACCGGAGCATTCAGTGTGTTGCGCATCTCCACATAACCATAAGGTTCCCAACGGCGGAATCCCTTGTAGGTAAGTTTTAGTCTGCTCTTCAAAGCCAATGTCGTGCGAGGGTTCTGATATTCATTCATTTCGCCACTTCGGTAAGTGGCTTGAAAACGTTCTTTAAGAGAGAGGCTCCAATCACCATAACGGTAAGTATAGGCCATATCGACCATCAGACGATGTCGGCTGTTTTTAAATGCCGCTTCACTGGAACTATAAGGGTTTATCAACGCATATCCCACGCCCACCTTCAACTCGGGGAGAACCTTGTACGACAGAGCTAACGTGGTGTGGAAACGGTTGAACGAACCGAAGTTTTCGTCCATCCTTATTTCCTCTTCTAGACTGATATGCAATCCCTTAGACAACTTTTTATTGAACATCAAAGAAAGCCGTCCGCCCACCTCTGAATCCAAACTCACATCGGTCTGCGCCATCAATCCGAAAGGCAGAATGAAAACCATGGCCAGAAGTATCGAATATCTTCTCATCTTGCTTTATTTCAAACCATCATACACTCACCATCTTACCATCCCCAACCACCATTTCCGCCAGAGTAGCTGGTCAAACTTACTTCACTGCCACCACTTACTTCGGGGCTTTCATTAAGCATACCATTACATCTCTCAGCACCTCCGCTGACAGTCACACTCTTCTTCACCATCGGCTGCTGTGAACCCGAGACTATCAACTTCGTGCCTCCATTCGACGGTGTCTTGAAGGCGTATATCTCCTCCCCTACGGCAATACTGTACCATGCGTTTTTCGTCCACGACGAAGCCTGGTAACAACTCTGTGTCAGCTGTGCTCCATTCTCGAGACTACCGATGGCTATAATGACTCCCCCTTGAATGTAAAGTTTTTTGCCACCCTCTGTATTGGCGTCGATAGCCATCTCCGGAGAGGCCTTACCGATAGCGTAGACGACACCCCCTTGAATATAGCAGTTGCCGTTGGCGTCGAAGCCATCGTTACCTGTGGAATAGGCGCAAACCATGCCACCCGTGATAGTCATGTCGGAAGCCGAATTAATGGCGTCGTCGTTCGACTGGCTATACACCTCTCCTTCACTGATGGTCAGAGCACCTTTGGTCTCTATACCTTCGTGATTCGAAGCCTTGACAGTGACTTTCCCGCCTGAAATCTCCATATTTCCATCCACTTTGATACCCTTGGCGCCTACGCTATTATCATTGCTTTGGCCACCCCAGCCACCACCGCCAGGACCATGTCCACCACCTCCGCCGTTACTCGAGCCAAAGTTGGATCCCGTCACTGCGATGTCAACCATACCACCGCGGAAATAGGCTGGGCCATCACAACTGATACCCTTTCCTCCTGTACCACTGTTGGTGATGGTCAGCACGCCATCGTTCATTATGAAGAGTTGGTCGGCCTTAACACCAGCGGTTCCGCTGGTATCCTTCACGCCATCTTCAGTAGTCACCACTGTATTCCCCGTAATGGAGAGGGTGGTCTCACCACCATCAAAGCGCACCAGCGAGTCACTGCTGAATCCTTTCTTGCCGTCGGCTGACACACTGACATTCACCGTGCCACCACTAACAAGGATATAGTCCTTGCCTCGTACACCATGGCCTGCCGAAGAACTGACATTCACTTTACCTGACGCAAATTGCACCCAATCGTCACTGGTAATGCCGGCCTTGCCCTTGGCATCAACTGTCAGTTCGCCATTACCACTGATAACAATTTGGCCTTCGCTGAACACTGTAGCCTTCTCGTCCTCATTGTCGGGCGTGAGACTGTAGACAGTTCCATCGGCCAACAAGCTGCTGCCGTTAAGCACCAAATCCACCCGTTTGCCTTTACTGGGATTCTCGACAAGTCCCTGCACATTAATGGCAGCGCCACGCGTATTCACAATACTCACACCATCCAGTGTGATTCCCTGTTTTCGACCACTATATATCTTCAAGAACCCATCATTGGTCGAGCCGGAGATCCGGTACATCACCTTCTTACTACTGGTATTGGTCACCGTCACATCATTACCACTCACTACGGCTGTCACACTGTCGCCGGTACCTGTCACCGTTGCGTCATCCGATGTAGAGAAAACAATGGCTACTATACGATCATAGTCTTCATCGTCGACGATGATAGTGTCGGTTATATTGTCATCATTACCTGAATCAACATTGGTTATCTCGTCCTTACTACAGGCCACAGTCTGCAAGATTGCCAAGGCAAAAATACTATAGTATAAAAGAGTTCTCAAGGAGTTTTTTTTCATCATTCTATATTTTCAATAGTTCTATTTTAGATTTTGATTATCAAATTCCTATAACAAATTATCCTTTCCCTCTAGAAGATAGTCTTTGGCTGCAAAGATACAAAAAAAAAGAGACTGAATTGTTACTTTTTTCACACTTTTTACACAAAAACGACCTAGACATTCTGTGAAACAAGTTTTTTTTGTATATTTGCATTTGGAACCCTAACACGAATTCTTATATAAACATTTGATTAATAATAGAAAAATGAAAAAAGTTACCGTAATGCTATGCTTCGTGGCTGCGATGCTCTTTCAGGGTGTCAGTGCACAGAAGTACGAGTACAAAACCTATCCCAACGACCCGCTGAATGTACGTGAGTACACACTGAAGAACGGCCTCAAGGTGTTCATGAGCGTCTACAAGGACGCCCCGCGCATCCAGACCTACATCGCCGTGCGCGCGGGTTCGAAAAACGACCCCAAGGAAACCACCGGCCTCGCCCACTACCTGGAGCACATGCTCTTCAAGGGCAGCCACCAACTGGGCACAACCGACTGGAAGCGCGAAAAAGTGGAGCTCGACAAGATTGAAGCCCTCTACGAGGTCTACCGCAAGACCACCGACGACAAACGCCGTGCGGAAATCTACCACCAGATTGACTCCATCAGCTATGTGGCTTCGACTATCGCCATTGCCAACGAGTATGACAAGAGCATGACGGCCATCGGCAGCGAGGGCACCAACGCCTTCACCAGCAACGACTACACGATGTATGTCGAGAACATCCCCGCCAACCAGCTGGAGACCTGGGCCAAGGTGGAAGGCGACCGCTTCCCCAACCTGGTGCTCCGTCTCTTCCACACCGAGCTCGAAGCCGTCTACGAGGAGAAGAACATCAGCCTGGCACAGGACAACCGCCGTGTGAACGAGGAGATGATGCGCGCCCTCTTCCCCCACCACCCCTACGGCACCCAGACCACCCTTGGCACCATCGAACACCTCAAGAATCCCTCGATGACCAACATCTACCGCTTCCACTCCACCTACTATGTGCCCAACAACATGTGCATCGCCCTGGCCGGTGACTTCAACCCCGACGAGGCCATCAAGATTATCGACAAATACTTCGGCAGCTGGGTTCCCGGCAATGTGCCCGAGTTCCACAAGGTGAAGGAAGCTCCCATCACCAGTCCCGTCATCCGCCTCGTCAACGGCCAGGATCCCGAGAGCCTCACCATCGCCTTCCGCATCGAGGAGGGTAACGGCAGCCGCGATGCCCTGCTGGCTCAGGCCATGGAGTATGTGCTCAACAACGGCTCGTGCGGCCTCATCGACCTCAACCTCAACCAGAAGCAGCTCTGCCTCGGTGCTTACGCCGGTACCTATACCCTCAACGACTATGCCGCCTTCATGCTCGGCGGCCGTCCCACCCAGGGCCAGAGCCTCGGCCAGCTGCGCGACCTGCTGCTCGGACAAATCGACCTTCTGAAGGATGGACAGTTCGACGAGAGCCTCCTCGAGGCCAGCATCAACCAACTGAAACTTCAGATTATGAAGCAAGCTGAGAGCAACAACAGCCGCGCTTCCCAGATGGCATACGCTTTCGTACAGCATCAGAACTGGGGCGATGTCTGCAACGAGATCAATGAACTCGCCAAGATCAACAAGAAGGACATCGTCGACTTCGCCAACCGCATCTTTAAAGACAACAACTACGTCATCATCTTCAAGCACCAGGATACCCCCGACCCCGTGGCCAAAGTCGTCAAACCCGCCATCACCCCCATCAGCGTGAACCGCGACAACGAGAGCCCCTTCCTGGCACAAGTGAAAGCCGACGCTGCAAAGGCCAAACCCATCCAGCCTGTCTTCGTCAACTTCAAAAAAGACCTGCAGAAGGGCAAGTCCGCCAATGGCAGCGAGATACTCTATGTGAAGAACGTTGAGAACGGCACCTTCAACTTGCAATACCGCTTCGATTTTGGCGGCACAACCGACAAGACTATTGACCTCGCCGCCGACCTGGTTGAATACCTCAACACCGACAAGCACACCGCCGAGCAGCTGCAGAAAGAATTCTACAAACTGGCCTGCTCGTGGAGTTTCAATGTGAGTGGTGAGACCATCAGCATTAGCATCAGCGGCTTGGCCGAGAATATGGAGAAGGCTATGAACCTCGTTGAAGAGATTATGGCCACCTGCCAGCCCAACGACGAGGCTTTGCAGATGCTCGTCGAGCGTGTCATCAAAAGCCGCACCGACAACAAGACCAATCAGCGTGCCGCTTTCCGCGCCCTCAACACCTACGGCATCTATGGCGAAAAAGCCCTCAAGGAATCCACCGAGAGCGACGCCGAACTCCGTGCCTACACCGCCAAGCAGCTTACTGATGCCATCCACAATCTCTTCACTTACAAGCATCGCGTTCTTTACTATGGGCCTCTAAGCCTCAATAACCTAACCGCTACCATCAACAAGATTCACACCGTGAAGTCCACCAAGGACACTCCTGCCAAAATAATATACTATCCTCAGCCCACCGACGAGAACGTGGTGCTCTTCGTGAACTATGACGCCAAGAATGTCTACCTCACCGAATACTTCCGCGGCGCCGAGTACAACCCCGCTCTCGCACCGAAGGTGAACCTCTTCAACGAATACTTTGGCGGCTCGATGAACGCCATCGTCTTTCAGGAGATGCGCGAAAAACGCTCCCTCGCCTACAGCGCCAGCAGCTATTACAGCAGCGCCTTCCACAAGGATGACTGGTTCTACAACAGCGCCAACGTTATCACCCAGACAGACAAGCTGTTTGACGCCCTCGACGCCTATGAGGAACTGTTCAACGATATGCCGCAGTCGGAAGCCAATTTCAAATTGGCAAAGGATGCCCTCATCGCCAGCTCCCGCACCGCACGCACCACCAAGTTCGGCATCATCAGCACCTACATCCAGTGCGAGCGCTTGGGTCTCAAGGAACCTCTGCGCAAACAGAATTTCCAGGCTTACCAGAAAATGACTATGAGCGACCTGGTGAACTTCCAGAAACAGTACATCAAGGGTCAGAAGAAATTCTACCTCGTGCTCGGCAAAGAGAGCGAGATTGACTTCAACAAGCTGGCCAAGTTCGGCACAGTGAAGAAGCTGACGCTGGATGAAATCTTCGGCTACTAATGCTCAATAACAACAAGATAGCAGTAGCTATTCCGTGCTATAAAGTGGAGCAGCACCTGCAACAAGTCGTTGCAGGGCTGCCCGACTTTGTAGACAGTATCCTGCTGGTCGACGACTGTTCTCCCGACGAGACAGGAGCCATGATAGACCGTATGGCAGAGGAAGACAAGCGCATCACTGCCCTGCATCACCAGAAAAACATAGGGGTCGGCGGAGCGATGAAAACGGCCTTCCAAAAAGCGATAGACCAAGGGATGGATGCCGTGGTGAAGCTCGACGGTGATGGCCAGATGGATGCTGCCTATATTGGACCTCTTGTACGTGCCCTCGAAGGACACGAATTCGCAAAAGGGAATCGTCTCTTCGACCGGAAGGAGTTGCGACGCATGCCCCTGCTGCGACGCATGGGCAACACGGGTATTGGCTTCATGGTGAAGGCTGCCTCGGGCTACTGGAACGTCAGCGACCCTGTCAACGGATTCTTCGCCATCCGCACCGCAACCCTGCGACAAATGGATTTCTCGCGCATCGCCGACCGTTTCTTCTTCGAGAGTTCGATGCTGATAGAGTTGCACTACACCGGGGCACGAATCAGCGAGGTAACGATGCCTGCCATCTATGGAACCGAGAAGTCGAACCTGAGCATCGGCAAAACGCTGTTCTCCTTCCCTCCCAAGCTGATCGCCGGGTGGATGCGGAGGATACACCTGAGTTATTTTGTCTACGACTTCAACATCTGTTCACTATATCTGCTGGCTGGGGTGCCAAGTTTCTTGTTCGGCCTTGTGTTTGGTATTTGTGAATGGATACACTATGCCAGCATAGGTCTCGCAGCACCCACGGGCACCATCATGGTGGCGGTGTTGCCGCTCATCCTGGGATTCCAGATGCTGCTAGCAGCAGCACAATACGACATCACCGCGTCCAACCCGTTCGACAAAAGATGAGATTATTGGGGAAGACCATCAGCATCAGCATGGTAGCCATTGTTCTGATGGCCTCTTTCATGACCCTGCGCGTGTTCAACAAACATGCGTGGACCGAGCCTGACAAGGTTATCTCCTGGGATGTCATCTCCTACTATTCCTACCTTCCCGCGGCATTCATCGAGAACGACCTTACCCTGTCATTCACCGAACGTGAACACGAAGGGGTCTATTGGCAAGACAACCTTCCCGACGGAAGAAAACTCATCAAGACTTCCATGGGATTGAGCATCATGTACATGCCCTTCTTTCTCATGGCACATGCCACAGCGGGATTGTTGGGTTATCCTGCCAACGGTTTTACCATCCCCTATGCCTTCGCGCTCGTCTTCTCAGGCTTGTTCTATGCCGTGCTGGGTCTATGTCTGCTGCGACGGCTGCTGTTGCGCCATTTCGGCGAATGGACCACGGCATGCACATTGCTCATCGTGATGCTATGCACCAACCTCTACTGGTACAGTGTCTGTGAGACTCCCATGTCGCATGCCTTCAGCTTCTGCCTGTTCGCTTTGTTCGCGCTGCTGACCGAGACATGGCATGAGAAACCCTCGGCGGGACGCTCCATCGGCATCGGACTGACGCTGGGACTGATATCGCTCATCCGCCCTACCAACATCCTGGTGGGGATATACTTCTTGCTCTATGGTATCTGTTCCAAGGAGACACTGAAGCGCAAATGGGATTTGCTGATGGCATCGTGGTGGAAAGTGCTGTTGATGGCGTTGGCAGCCCTGGTGGTATGGATACCCCAGATGGCCTACTGGTACATCAACACCGACCATCTGCTATATTATTCCTACGGCAACCGGGAACGCTTTTTCTTCAACGACCCTAAAATATGGAAAGGGTTGTTCGGCTTCCGAAAAGGATGGCTGATATACACCCCCGTCATGGTTTTCGCACTGACAGGACTTGTGCCGCTCTATCGTCGTCACCGCGACAGTTTCTGGGGCATTGTTGTCTTCCTGCCCATTTTCTTATATGTGGTCTTCTCTTGGTGGTGCTGGTGGTACGGAGGCGGCTGTGGTATGCGGGCCCTCATCGACATTTATCCTCTGATGGCGTTGCCCTTGGCCGCATGGATTGCATGGATTGGCAAACAGAAAGTTGCATGGCGTAGCGTGCTGACAATAGCGTTGGTGGCGGTATCGCTCCTCTCCGCCTTCCACAATCTCCGTTATATCCACGGCTCGATTCACGTCGACTCCATGACACGTGCCGCCTATTTCGAAAGCTTTTTCAATGCCTACCCTACCGAGAAGTCAAGGTTGTTCTTGGTGCCACCCGATTACGAGGGTGCCCGTGAAGGGATACGGTAATCACTAAAAAATTTCTTTAACGGTCTGTTCCTGACCATTGAAAACGATGCTGTCGCCAACCCGTTTACCTTTGAGGGCGAGATAGATGGGTGTCTGTGCCGAGATGGCAAACCACACTTCATTCCCCACTTGGAATTTACCCGCACCAATGGAAAGGAAGAATTTCTGACGGTTGGTAACCACACAGGCACCATGCTCTACCGTGTCGTGTGGAGGCTGTTTTTGCAGGTCCTCCAGATAACGGATACCCGCCAAAGCGTTGCTATACTGCTTGGCATACATATCGCGCGAGCGGAGCATCTTGGTCCGGTAAGAGTCGTATCGGTCCACATTGGCACCGTAGTCGTTGCTCTGCTGCTGCGCAGAGTCCATTTCCTGTTTGGCCACGGAAGCAATATGCTCCTGTTGGGCGATACAAGCTCCTATTACTTCATGTCTTCTTTCGACAAGGTCCATGATTTACGTTTTTTAAGGATGCCTATTCTGCCCCAGTCCACCAATGTCGCTCCTGCCATAAGCAAAGCCGCCACAGCGGTGACCAGTGCACGGTAATTGTACCAAGCATGATGTTGAGCAGGATGGGCCATCATGATGTAATATCCGAAAGGGATCAGTGCCACCAGTAAGTATTGTACGGCCATGGGCCATCCTTTCTTACGAAAACGTATTGTCGCCAGCACTGCCAGCACTGCCAACGCTACCACGACAAATTTCCAATGCAGGAACTTGAGATTGGACGAAATGGCTTCACCCACAAACGAGCTGCCTCCTTCACTCCAGTATGTTCCTTGGCTGTAAGCATCAACAAAGATATTCTCGCCTGTAAGCAGTGTCGCCACTCCCCACTTGGACAGCCACGTCAACACATAGCCAGCCAGCCACCACAGTGTCATCTGCACCAGCATCCACACGCCACGCCTCAGATCACTCTCATTTCTCATGGCCACCAATACTACCAAGGGCAACCCAAGTGTGATGGTGGGCACTGTGATAAGATCCAGGAAGGCTGTCAACGATCCCAGGACAATAAACAACAAACTGGCATCACGTGAGCGATGGTAAGTAAGCCACACCATCCCACTCAGCGCTATCATCAACACTGGAGCAAACTGCAGTGAGAACTGCATCACATAAACGTTGACCATCAACAATGCCACCATGACAGCAAGCATGGTCTTTCGTCCCACAGTACGCCACAGCCGTAACAGACACCATAACATGAGTAATGATGACAATAGGTAGATTAGATAGCGGATACCTGTATAGGAAGTGATGGCCAGCAGAATGCGGGCCAGGAAAGTGCTGCCATGCCAATAGCGGGCATAATGCAAGGTCCATCCTTCTTCGGTACCAGCCATAAAATGACGCAAGTTGTTGCATTGGTACACACCTTCGTCGTGACGCGGTAGCAGCAAAAAACTTTTCACCCCTTCACTGCGCAGATTCACCGCTTGGTTGAGAATCAAAGCATCCGTGAAGTTGTCCATAGTATACTGATCCTGTGTACCGTAGTCGGCATGAATGATGGCTTTAGGATAGTCATTGTCCATGTCGCCTTTGGCTATGGTCTGTTCCACATGGTGACGCACTGGCGCATCGGGCACCAGATAAGCTAGCAATCCCAGCAGCAGGTAACCTGCTACCAGGATTGCGAAGATGAGTGCGGCCTTGCCTATCTTTTTCATCCTATCTCGTTCTGCCAGGATAGACCTTAAGGGCCTCCTCGAGACACTTAATGGCCTTCTTGAGATCCTCAATGCAGATGCAATAGGTGATACGAGCCTGATGACGTCCACGTTCGGGGTCTTCGTAGAAGCCCGTGGCAGGAGCCAGCATGACAGTTGCACCTTCATAGTTGAAATCCGTCAGTAACCACTGGCAGAATTTATCACTGTCGTCTATAGGCAGGTCGATGACGGTGTAGAAAGCTCCCTTGGGCATCGGGCAGAAGCAGCCGGGAATCTTGTTCACGCCCTCGACGATAACGTTGCGGCGGGCGATATACTCCTTCTGGACGGCATCGAAGTACTCCTGCGGGGTGTCGACGGCGGCCTCGGCAAAGATTTGGCCGAACGACGGAGGCGACAGACGGGCCTGTGCCAGACGCATAGCGATGGCGTAGACCTCGCTGTTGCGGGTCACCATGCAGCCCACGCGAGCGCCACAGGCGCTGTAGCGCTTCGAGACGGAGTCGAACAGGATGACGTTGCGCTCCAAGCCATCAAGCTGCATGACACTGAAGTGCTTCTCTCCGTCGTAGCAGAACTCGCGGTACACTTCGTCTGCAAAGAGGTAGAGATCATACTTCTTTACCAATCCAGCCACCTTCAACAGCTCCTCATGGGTGTAGAGGTAACCTGTGGGATTATTGGGATTGCATATCATGATAGCGCGGGTGCGCGGCGTGATGGCTTTCTCAAAATCTTCGATGGGAGGCAGGGCGAAACCGGTCTTAATATCGCTCGGAATAGTTACAATCTTCGCATCGCACAATTTGGCGAAGGTGTTGTAATTTGTATAGTAAGGTTCAGGAATGATAATCTCGTCGCCAGGATTGAGACAGACGGTGAAGGCCATCTGTAAAGCCTCGCTACCGCCAGTGGTGACGATAATCTGGTTGGGAGTCACATCGATACCATGACGATGATAATAGTTGCACAGGGCACGACGATAGCTGGGGATACCAGCCGAGTGGCTGTATTCCAGAACGCCCTTCCACTGCGGAAGATCACAAGCATTGTCAGCCAGGGCCTTGAGGGCTCCTTTGGGGGTCTCAATATCGGGTTGGCCAATATTCAGGTGATATACATGGATACCACGTTCTTTGGCGGCATCGGCAAAGGGGACGAGCTTTCGGATAGCCGACTGTGGCAGCTGCTGTCCTTTATTGGAAATCTGAGGCATGTTCTCTATCACTAATTTATTTCACGGAAGATTCAATGGCCTTAACAGGTTCAACGGTCTTTGCCGGTTCCTGTGCTTTGATCGGAGCGCTGGGCTTGGGAGCCGGTTTTGCTTGCGGCTGAGCCGGTTGAGCGTCTCCCTGGACCACATTCCCCTTAATCTTGAGCACTATACGGGGATTGTCAACAGCATTACTGGTGACGGTGACAGTCTTCGAAAAGCCGCCAACATTGTTGGTGTTGTAGTGAACCTTGATGGAACCGGTCTTGCCAGGCATGACAGGCTTCTGGGTCCAGCTGGGCGTGGTGCAGCCACAGGAAGCTTTCACATTCGAGAGAATCAGGGGCTCGTTGCCCTCGTTGACAAAGGTGAACTCGCAGTCTCCGTTGCCACCTTTTTGGATGGTGCCGTAGTTGTGTTCGGACTCAGTGAAGCGGATTTTAGCGCCATTGGCGGGAACATCCTTCTGCTCTGTGTTTTGTGCGTTTGCCATTCCAAATGCCATCGAGGCAAAGAGGCAGATTAATGCAAATTTTTTCATGTCGTTAAACATTTTTATAGGTTTATTTTTCTATTTTTCTTGTTTTACTTTTTTCGGCTTTTTTCGTGCCAATTGGGTTGCAAAATTACTAAATTTTTAGTACACACAAACAAAAAATTATTGCAAAAAAAATTAAAATAACATAACAACTTATTTTTCAGCAGATTCAAGCGTGTATCTGATAACAATATCCAAATCCTGTGCCTTGGTTCGAATGCGGAGCCACTCCCCAAGGCGCTCTATTGTCTCTTTGTCGAGTTTCATACCCTCCTGGGGCGATACCACTGCCGTCAGCGTACCACTCAACTTACCGACAGCTATCGTATGGATATCGGGGAAGTTTGGCCTTGCTTCATTTGTGATACTAAGCGAGAGCGTGTCATAGGCTGCTACGGCTGCCAACTGTCGTTGTAGCTCGCTCACCTGCTTGCTTAGCACGGCATTGGCCTGTTCGGCAGAACTCAAGGTTGTGCTCAGAGCCAAATCCTCCGCATTCTCGGCCTGTATCACCTCCAAACGCACCTCTTCCAGTCCATAGAAATGCATCCGGGCACGGGCCTCTTCAATCTGGGTCTCAGTAATCTCCTTGCCCAATGCCACCACATGTAGCGTATCATCTATCAGTTGGGCCGAAAGAATCTGTGTGCCAGGATAGTTGAACTCTGCTTTGACAAATTGGTTTTTGTTGTTTTCCATCACATTCTCTTTCACAATGTTCACCGTCATCACAGCCGCAGGAATCATCGTGAACAGTACCACAAGGAAAATCACTTTACGCCGACGCATCAGTGTTTCCGAATCACTGTTATGCACAGTGTGGAAACGCATCAGTTTCACCCCCAGAAAGGTCGAAGTGGCGATGAACACCGTGTTGATGAAAAACAGATAGAAGGCGCCAAAGAAATAGGACCATTGTGCAGTGGCCAACCCATAGCCCGCCGTACAGAGCGGAGGCATCAATGCTGTGGCGATAGCCACACCGGGAATCACCTGCCCTTTGCTTTTAGTAGTCAGTGCCAAAACCCCGGCGGCACCGCCGAAAAAGGCTATCAGCACGTCATAAAGTGTCGGTGAAGTGCGGGCCAACAGTTCACTCTGCGCTTCGCTGAGCGGCGAGATAAGAAAATAGAGGGTCGCTGTCACCACCGAGATAAGCGTGGCCACCAGGTAGTTCTTCAGCGACTGCCTCAGTAGGTCGAAATCGGTGATACCAACCGACAAACCCAAGCCAATAATAGGGCCCATCATCGGTGAGATGAGCATGGCACCGATAATGACAGCCGTCGAGTTCACATTAAGCCCCAACGACGCTATCAGGATGGCAAACATCAAAATCCACAGGTTAGTCCCTCGAAACACGATGCTTCCCTTCACCTGGTCTATCACCGACTGTTCTTCCTCCTTCCCCGACATCAGGTTGAAATACTTGTTCAACTCCTCTTTCAGGTATTGATATCTGATTTTCATGTTTTCACAATATTCTTTTTAATTGATGATAACGAGACTCATACCTTTTTATTGTATGTACAATACCCCATCCCGCCATTCCTCTACCCCACAAACGTCGTTTTCATTCATGAAAGGTAACAAAGGGGAAGAAGCAAACAGCAACTTTAAGCGAGAAGATTGTGAACCAGACGTTTGTAAATAAGCAAAAAATATTTTCACCATTTTTGGTGATAGATTAAAATTTATTTCGTATTTTTGCACGAAATTCTATTTTGGAACATTTAATTTATATTAATCTTATAACATTAGAATTATGGCATTTAAAGGACAAATCATTATCGATACCGAGCATTGCAAAGGCTGCGGAGTCTGTGTACCCGTGTGCCCGATGAAGTGCATCGAGTTGTCGAAAGAAGTAAACGGCAAGGGTTACAACTACACCCATACCGTCAACGACAGTTGCATCGGCTGCGCCAGCTGCGCCATGGTGTGCCCCGACGGCGTGATCTCCGTTTACAAGAAAAAAATCTAAACGAAAGAAAAAGAAAGGAATACTATGGCAA